>Ga0209275_10000027_pt1 | contig 40588 bp, 36 predicted proteins | sample HubBroMetageREF2_FD_188344 | JGI IMG/M metagenome (GOLD analysis project Ga0209275, IMG submission 188344) | Reference soil microbial communities from the Hubbard Brook experimental Forest, New Hampshire, USA - Hubbard Brook CCASE Soil... | ecosystem: Environmental > Terrestrial > Soil >... | reverse complement strand
CAAAAGTGATGACGAGTGGCGGGCAAAGTTGGGGCGCGGCGTTTATGAGATTGCGCGCGAGGGCGATACGGAATTTGCGTTCAGCGGGGAGTATTGGGATTTCGAGGGGAAGGGATTGTTTCGCTGCGTGTGCTGCGGGACGGCGCTTTTTAGTTCGCTGGCGAAATTCAATTCAGGGACTGGTTGGCCTAGTTTCTTCGAGCCCGTTGCTGCGGAAAATATTGAAACGCGCGAGGATCACAGCTTCGGAATTTCGCGCACTGAGGTTTCCTGCCACAGGTGTGATGCGCACTTGGGGCATGTGTTTGATGATGGGCCGCCGCCGACGGGGTTGCGGTACTGCATTAATTCTGCGTCGTTGAAGTTCTTCAAGTTTTCGTGAGTGCAGGCTGCTTAAACATTATTCAGCCACAATCGAACAATATGAGTTCGGGGGCTAAAGCCCCTTTCCTGGGGCTTCACGGCGGGGCTGAAGCCTCGCCCTTCCGTCCTGATTAGCGATTTGTGCCGTTTTGTTCGATGAAGGTTAGCGCATCCATCACGGTGCGAAAGCCGCCGCGAGAGCCGAGCATATTGGTTTCGGCTTTGGAGTAGAGCGGGCGACGGCGGGAAGAAAATGTCGCGGGGTTGAATGCGCCGCGATTGGTGTGGAACACCCAGACGTATTCGTGATGGCTCTTGTCGGCGTCGGAGGCAGAGATCACGGCGGTGTCAACCGTTGTGAGCGGAGTCCAATCGGAGAATCCATTTATATCGGTGTGCACGGCATTGGGCATGGTGACGTTGTAGAAGGGGACGTCGTGCGTAAAGATGACCACGAAATCCACTTGGGCGGGCGAGGGAGCGGGGCAGACGCCGGGGAAAGCTTTCTTCCGGTTCTGCGCTAGCCATTTGTATTGGTTCGCGGAAAGGCCGTAGGCGGAAAAATATTGCGTGCAGCTGGCTTCTTCGCTGTTCAGCGCGGCAACTTCGGAATCTTCATCGCCGTCTGGGTCTATGGGGCGTTTCGCGGTTGGTCTGGTGACGGTGAGTGTGGCACGAGGAGTTGTGTCGGCGACGGGCTGCAGAGTGGCGGATGTTTCGATCGTCATACCGCTGGCGTTGTTGGAATCGTCGCGAGCAGGTTGTGGAACGGAAACGGGTGCGTTGGAAGCGGTGGCGATTGGAACGGGATTGCTGACGGGCGCGGCTGCCGGAGCTTTCGCGGGAGTGATTGTGGCGGGAGTGGGCGCAGGCGTGGAGACTGCGACGACCGGATTCGTTCGCGCTGCTTCCGGTGCCGCAGCGATTGCTGGCTTCGGCTGTGGGGCTGGCGCCGGAGCTGGAGCTGGAGCTTTGTGTGCGACTGCCGTGGGGGCGGGTTGCGCGACGATCACTGGTACGCTCGCGCTCGAAGCGGGAACCGGATTTGAATTTCCTGCGATCACTGCGGTTGTCGAGGGTGCAGGCGGCGGTGCGGCTGTGACAGGCGCGGGAGTAACTGCGGCGGGAGCAACGGCTACGGACGAAAGCGTAACGGTCGGTTGCGGTGCAGGCTGAGTTGGCGCAACTGCGACGGCCGGGGGAGCAACTGTCGCTGGAGCAACGGCCGCGGATGAAAGCGTGACGGTCGGTTGCGGTGCGGGCTGACTCGGCGCGACTGATTTTGCAACGACTGCCGGCGGCGGCGCGGCGCTGGCGACGGCCACGGGAGCGCTGGAATGTGTGCTGGCGGGTGCGTCAACGGAATTGTCTGGAGCGCGCGTTCCGCGGCGGGCTGCGAAGGCGGCGGCTGCGGATTCCACGTCATTGGGTTTTTCCACCGGCGCGGGAGGCAGCGCGGATTTCGGGAAAGCGGTGTCCAGCACGTAGCCTTCGGTGCCGTTAGCGGTTTCAATTTTTACGTAATCCTTCACACGCTCGACGATCTGTACTGGGTCGCCGCACTTGAGTTTGGCTGCCACGTTGAAATCTACGAGAGATTCGTACACCCAGACGCGATCTTCATTTGGCGCGCATTTGATATTTACCGTGCCGCCGGCTTTTGCGGACGGAACCGCGGCTGCGATCATCACTAGCGCGAAGAAGATTCCAGGCGTACGAGTCATTTTGCCTCCGAAACTTGCGACTGCTGGCGTGGCCGGGGAGCGCGGGTTCCGCTGCGAATCCGGGTGAGGAAATACGCTGGCGCGAATGATGCGCAAAGCGGCAGAGCATTGCTGGCCAACGAAGCTGAGCGGCACGCTGCTTTCGCGAATTCGCGGAATCAGCAAGGAATAGAGGTTGCACGGCGTTCCCCAGGATGCACCGCTTTGAAATCGCCTAAACCTGCACTCCCAGTATGGGGACAAGCGAAACTCCGGGACAACTGACCGAACGTCTAGAAATGGGTCAGTGTGGGACAGTTCACTTTTTCATCGCCTGCCGGGGGATTGGGGCTGGCGGCTATTTTTTGTGGTGGCCGGCACGGCGTTGTTTGTCATAGCGAGCCAGGGCGGCTTCGATCACGGGGTAGGCGACGGCGGCGGGAAGGATTTCGTCCACTTCGACAATCTTGCCTTCGAGTTGTTTGTAGTCCTGAAAGAATCTGCGGACCATGGCGAGTTTATGGGGTGGCAGTTCGCTGGCTTCGTGGTAGGAGTTGTATTCGGGATCAGCGGTGGCGACGGCGATGACTTTGTGGTCGATAGTGCCGGAATCGATCATGGACATCAGGCCGATGGTGCGCGCGTGCATGATGGTGAGCGGAGTGACGGGCACCTGGCAGAGGACTAGGACGTCGAGCGGGTCGTGATCTTCGGCGAGCGATTGCGGAATGAAACCGTAATTTGCGGGATAGTACACGGCGGAATACAGGACGCGATCCATTTTGATGATGCCGCTGGCTTTGTCGAGTTCGTATTTAACGCTGGAGCCGAGCGGGATTTCGATGATGGCCTGAAATTCGTGAGGGACGTGTTCGCCGGGACTGAGGTCGTGCCAGGGATGCATCTGAATTCCTCCAGGAACAATTGTAGCTAAGTTGTGGCGTTGCGAAGCCTGCAAATTAATAAGCAGTTTGCGGCGGCGCTGGGTGCGGGGCATGTGTCGCACCTACGGCTTTGATGTGGGGGAATTCGAGCGACGTGCGTGACTGCAAAGAGCCTGCGAGACGCCGGGGTTATTGCGAACAGAATTTGCGGTTAGGGTTGGTGCGGGGCGCTGGGGGTGCCGCATTGGGCGTCTACTTGGGTCTGCAGCGTGTCATCGAGGGTGGCCCCGCGGCGGGATTTCGCGGAGCAGACTTGGTAGGCGGCGAGTTGCAGCGCGCCGCGGAGGTCGGCGCCATCGAGATTGGCGTCTTGCAAATTTGCGCCGTTCAGTACGGTGCCGTTGAAGTGCGCACCGCGCATATCGGCGCCTTGCAGGTCGGCGTCAATGAAAATGGCGGTGGCAAGCTGGGCATTTTGGAGATGCGCGCCGCTGAGTTTGGTGGACCAAAGATAAGCTTGCTGCAGGTCGGCGCTATCGAGATTGGCGCCTTCCAGATGGGCTTCGCGCATATCGGCCTTTTCCAGATTGCCGCGGACGAGCGAAGCATTTTCGGCGTGGGCGCCATAGAAGCTGACGCCATCGAGGCGCGCATCGAGCAGTTCCGCGTGGGCGAGCGAAGAGTAGGAAAGATTCGCGCCGCGCAGATCCACGCGCGTGAGGTTCGCTCCGTCGAGGATGGCGCGGTCGAGGTTGGCGTGATTCATTTGCGCGCGATCCAACACTGCGAATTTGAGATTGGCCTGGCCGAGATCGGCGCTACGGAAATCCGCTTCGGACATGAATGCGCCTTGAAAATTCGCACGGAAGAGATGCGCGCCCGCGAGAAATACTCCGTAGGCCTGCGCGTAACGGAAATTCGTGCCGTTCAGGCGCGCGCCACGCACGTCGGAAACCTGGTCGTCGGCGCCGGTCCAATTGGGCGGACGGAGCGAGATGGACGCTTCGGTCAATTCGGCGTAAGGATCGTAACCGACCAGCCAGAGAACGCTGGGTGCCCAGCGGCGAATGCTTGCGGATGCGTATTGCGGCGCGCGCTGCTTATCGTGCGGAATGCCGGCGATGGTGCCGATGGAGAAAAACGAGAGCACGACGAACAGGGCGATCAACACGCTGGCGGGCTTGAGGCGTTTCAAGCGGGCGAGCGCCGCACTTTCGGGATTACCTTGCGCGACCCAACGTTCGGCGGGACGGCCGGTGCTGGTGGTGCAATAACCGGCCGCGGCGACGGCGATCAGAATCAGTGCTTCCTGCAAAATCGTGCCGTGCATTTCTTGCAGGGTGAGGTAGCGCGCCCAGAAAAACAGCAGTACGAGCGGGACACTCCAATAGGCCAGTAGAACCGAGAGGCTTTTTTCGATCAAGCGCGTGGAAGGAGCGTCGGGATCCATCCAACGGAAGTGAGTGCGCAGCAGGCCGGTGATGATCCGCGGAGCTTTTTGGCCGAGGACGAGGCCGTCCGGAAAAACTGCGGGGAGCTCGAGTACGGTATCCCACACGCGCTGCAGGTTATAGAGAAACCACAAATAGACCGTCAGCAGAGCAGCGGGAGCGATGAGATAAATTTCGTCAGTCGGCGCGGCGGCAGCGGCGGCGGATGAATGCAGGTAGGGAATGATGGCGGAATCGCTGAGCAGTTGGATGTCCTTTGTTTTCCAGATGGTGAGGCAGGAGAGCAGGCTGACAGCGAAAGTGGTGGCGAACAGGCGTGCGGCCGTGGCGGACGTGCGTTGAAATTCCAAGAGAGCATTAAATTCCAAAATTGTGGCGGGCAGGGATGCTTCGTGAAGATTAGCGCCGGCGAGTTGACGAGGCAACAGGCCCATGGCGGATTCGAGCGAAGCACCTTCCAGATTCGCGCCTTCCAGATTCACGCCGACCAGGCAAGTCTCTTGAAGATTGGCGCGCACCAGGCAAGCGTCGCGCAGATCGGCGAGGAGCATGTCGGCAGATTTCAGGTTCGCGTCTTGTAAATCCGCGTAGCGGAGGCTGACGCCGATCAGCTCGCGGTCTGCGAGCTGAGCGTTTCGCAGATCGGCTTTGCCGCCGGTGGCAGCGTGGGAATCGAGCCACTCTTTGTGATTGGCGAGAGTTTCTTCGAGCGCCCATTCTGCGGTGTCAATTTTGGGAGGCTCTGGCGCGTGGTCAGAGGGCAGAAGTTCGGCGGCCATCATTTCGGAGCCTGGGACGACGTCTTTCTCGGGTTCGGTCAGCGTCAGCGCGATTGGGACGGCGTCTGTGTGCGACTGCGCGATGGTGTGCGAGTTGGTGTCTGTGTTGGCGTGCGGGCTCGCTTTTGCTTCCGCTTCAGAGCTGGCTTCCTGGCGGGCTTCCGGAATGACGGTCGGACCGACTGCGGGGCTTACTTCCGCATTGGAGCTCAAGTCGGGCAGCGGATCTGGAATATGCGCGTAGGCGGGTGGGACCGGCGGCGCGTGCGGTGCCGCAGTCGCGGCAGAGGGCCCGTCGAGAAGGAAATTTTTGATCAGAAAATCTTGCAGCACCGCTGCCTCGTTGACTACTGGGGCTGCAGGCTCAGTGGCTGGTGCGACCGCGGTGCCGTCAGAAGATTTCTGCTGTGCGAGATTCAGGTCCGCGGACACGTCGGGCGGAGGGTTGAGAACCGCCGTTTTTCCGGAGTGAAAAATGGACTTGAAAATAGATCCCATCGGATAAACCACGTCTCCCAAGAATGAAGCCGAGCTGCGGCGCAATTGCGGGAACTAGTCCCTGGCGCGCATTCACTATTTTAGTCTGAATTCAAGGTCGGCAGAGAAGATGGTAGCGCGAACGTTTCCGAAAACATGCCTGTCCGATAGTGCAAGAGCAGTACAGCTGACCGCGAGTTCTTGTGGATAACGTCAATCCGGACGGGGATGTGGCTGGCCTGAAGGCTTCGCGCGGCAGGCCCCGAGGCTTGCGCAGTTGACGGCTTGAGCTGGAACTGACGGCTGCGTGACGGCAGTTTCGGCAGTATCCTATGTGTGCGGACATATAGATAGTGGGCCGCGGCGGCCGGATTGCCGCTTGCATGGGATTTAGGGGAGGGAACGTGGACGCCAAAGCGTCGCCGGCAGTGAAAGCGCAGACACGCACGGAATCAGACAGCATGGGGAAGATTGATGTTCCCAATGATCGTTATTATGGCGCGCAGACGGCGCGTTCGCTGATTCATTTCGATATCGGGCGCGAGACGATGCCGCCGGAACTGATTCGCGCATTCGGTGTGCTGAAAAAAGCCGCGGCGCTGGTGAACAAGGATTTGGGGAAGCTGACGGCGGAGAAGGCGAAGTTGATTGTGCAGGCGGCGGATGAAGTGATCGCGGGGAAGCTAGACGAACATTTCCCATTGCATATCTGGCAGACGGGCAGCGGCACGCAGACGAACATGAACGCGAACGAAGTGATTTCGAATCGCGCGATTGAAATTGCGGGCGGCGTGCTGGGCAGCAAGAAGCCGGTCCATCCGAACGATGATGTGAACATGTCACAATCGTCGAACGACACTTTTCCGACCGCGATGCACATTGCGGCGGCCGCGCGTGTGCAGGAAGTGTTGATCCCGGCGGTGCAGCGGTTGCGCGATGCGTTGGCCACGAAGGCGGGCGTATTCGCGGACGTGGTGAAGATTGGGCGCACGCATTTGATGGATGCGACGCCGCTGACGGTGGGGCAGGAAATGTCCGGGTGGGTGAGCCAGCTGGATCGCGACGTGGAGCGGCTGCGTATGGTGCTGCCGGGGTTATACGATTTGGCGATCGGTGGGACGGCGGTGGGCACGGGATTGAACGCGCATCCGGAGTTCGCGGAGCGCGCGGCGCGGAAGATTTCCGAATTGACGGGCTTGCCGTTTGCTTCGCACCCCAACAAATTTGCCGCGCTATCCGCGCATGATGAAATTGTGTTTGCGAGCGGGGCCTTGAAGACGCTGGCGGCATCGCTGATGAAGATTGCGAATGATGTGCGCTGGCTGGCTTCGGGGCCGCGCGCGGGATTTGGCGAATTGATTTTGCCGGAAAACGAGCCAGGTTCTTCGATTATGCCGGGGAAGGTGAATCCCACACAGTCGGAAGCGATGACGATGGTCGCGGTGCAAGTGTTCGGCAACGATGCAGCGATCGGGTTTGCCGGGTCGCAGGGAAATTTTCAGTTAAATGTTTTCAAACCAGTGATGATTCATAATTTTCTGAACTCGGTGCGTTTACTGGCGGACGCGTGCCGTTCGTTTGTGGACCACTGTGTTTTGGGGATGGAGCTGGACTTGGCGCGGATTGAGCAAAATGTGAAGAACTCGCTGATGCTGGTGACGGCTTTGAGCCCGAAAATTGGATATGACAAGGCCGCGGAGATCGCGCATACGGCGCATCATGAACACAGTAGTCTGAAGGCAGCGGCGCTGAAGCTTGGTTATCTCACAGAGAAAGAATTCGACGAGTTGGTGAAGCCGGAGAACATGACGCATCCGTGATGGTGTTGCGTTTTTCGCGCGGGGGAGTGTTGAATGCAAGCACATGGCGTTGCGTAACAACCCAGATGGTGAATGCGCGATGACAGTTCGCGCCACGGTGCCGCGATTTGTTTACTTCTTGGAATTATCTAAGCCGTAACGCCGATTTACTTTGACACCCGCGTTTGCCTTCATTAGAGTTCGTTTCCCGACCTCAGTTTTCTTTTTTAGTTTGCCCCCTTCCGCTGGAGCAGTTATGCGTCTCTAAGCCGCCGAGAACGATCCCGCCCTCGCGACATTTCTGCACGAAAGTTTTGGCCATGAACACTATGCCGTGGACCTAACTGGCGACGGCGAAGACGCCAAACACTGGGTGGAAGAGCACAATTACGACCTGGCGATTCTGAATTCGATTTCAGATGCGGGCGTGCCCACGCCCACCGTCGTGGCTCCGGAAGCAACACCCCCAGCGACCGCGCCGCAGTAGTGCGAGAACGCGAACTTAAAGAGGCGTCTGCTGAGCTAAGAAGCCGCGGCTTCGTCGCCGGAGTTCTTCGCCACACCCCAGCTTGCATAAGACAGCCATGCAGAAGGCACGTGCACGGAGAGAGCTTGCGTACGAGTCAGTTCGGTTGAGGAGCAGCAGGAGGGGCAGAAGCAGGAACCGCTGGAACAGCCGACGCCGGAGCAGTTGCCGCGGCATTCGATGCAATTTCCTTCACCGCTCGCGCGGCAAGCTTCTTGCTCACCGGGCAGGAAGTGTCGTTGATGCGGCATTGCGCCAGCGTCAACGTGCAGCCGCAGTCACAAGTCTCGGAATTCATGCGTTTCAACGCGGCTTTCTTCTGCTCGGGATTCAGGCCGGCAAAATCAACATCGGGCAGCTCGGTCGCCAGCACCGCATTCTTCAGAAATATCTGTCCAGTATCTTCAAACGTTTCGATCGTCGCATCCACCGGCAAACCCAGCAGCAATCGCACCTCGGCTTCATACAGCGCGTTCGAGAAGAGCCCTTCGTGCTTCTGCACCACGTTGCCGTCCGGATTCACCACAAAAAGCGTCGGCAACGCCGCTACGCCGCCGTATTCCGCTACAATCGCGCGGTCAGCCATCACAATCGGGTAATTGATTCCAGCCTGCTTGGCAAATTTCTTGACATCGGCTGGATCGCCGTCATCCACAGACACGCCCACGACCTGCAGACGATCCTTGTAACGATTCGCCAAATCAATGAGCACCGGAATTTCCGCGCGGCACGGCGGGCACCAGGTGGCCCAGAAATTTATGAATACAACTTTGCCTTTCCACGCTGCGGTAGATACGGGGTTACCATCGAGATCGTTCACCAAAAACGCGGGCATCGGTTGCGGATGGCTTGCGAATCGTACGACATGATCTTGCGGTGAATTCGCTACGGATTTTATTTCGCTTGCGGTCAGTAGGGATGATGCCGAGGACGCTGGCGACGCAATCGCTTTTATTGCGTGCGGCTGTTCCGTGCGACTTGCAGCCAGCCCAATAGCCAAGCCTGCCAGCCCAGCTATCATCGCAAGCACTAGAATAAACGATCGTTTCATTCGCCGCCCTGCCCCTGAGGGTATTATGGGCCAGAGAGTTTCAGCGGGCAAGACGCTAAGCGAGCACGATTGCGCAAAAAAGCGCGAGGGCAAGAAAAAGGGAACGGATTCAAACCGGGACGCCAATTCCCGAATCGGTGCGGCGCCGCGATTTTGGTTTCACATGAGCCCCAATTTTGAAAGCTAAGCGGTTGATAATGCGTTCCGTCCGATTCCTCCGCGCTCCCGCACTTGGGCACTCCACTTGCAATAGGTATGGCGCGGGTCGCGCTCCAACACGATCCACATTATTCAGTAAGTGGGGAGGAAGGGGCCCACTTGCAGGGTGGTATGGGTCGTTCCCACCTGCCTCTGAGAGGGAAGCTGGATGGATGACCCCATGATTCGGTCACGCCTACACCGAATCACCGGAGCGCGATCTTTGGGGCCCTGGATCCCAAGCCGAGGTCCCTTTTTTTTCTGCAATCTCGGTGTGGCTCTTTTCCACTATCCTGCCGCTTCAATTTCCAGCCCATTTCGTGATAGTTTCTCGCCATGAATACCTCACTGATTCTCTGCCTCGCCTTTGCGATCGGCGTGATTGCCGGGCTGCGCACGTTCACCGCTCCCGCCGTGGTCTGTTGGGCTGCTCATCTTGGCTGGATCAACCTCCACGGTTCGCATCTGGCGTTCCTCGGCTCCATTGTGACCGTGGTGATCGTCACCTTGCTCGCGATATTCGAGCTGGTTAACGACAAACTTCCCAAAACGCCGAGCCGCACCACTCCTGGCCCATTCGGCGCACGTATCGTGATGGGCGCGCTAAGTGGCGGGACGCTTGCCGTCGCCGGTGCGCAGGTGGTGCTGCTGGGCGCGGTCCTCGGGATTGTGGGGGCTGTCGTGGGAACGTTGGGAGGCTACCAAGCGCGCCACCAGATCGTCACGCAGCTGAAAGTGAAGGATATCGGCGTGGCGCTGGTGGAAGATTTGATTGCAATCGGCGGCGGGTTGCTAATTGTTACTCGGTTCTAGTTTGCGCAGCACCGGAATTCTAGCTTCGCGCAGCACATGCTCCACGACGTTCTCGCGCAGCCGCGAAGCATCGTAATCAATGTGAAGATAGTTGGTCTTTTCGTCCAGCCGAAAACCCTTCAGGCCGTAAGTGTTTGCGAATGCACCCAGTGCGCGGAATTGCTCGGGCTTCAGGTGGCCTTGCAGTTCGTAGGTAACCGTCATCTGTGTCATGCGTGGGATTATAGCAGCTGAGGCGCGCGCTGCGTGCGGGATTACAACTTGATCCGGCGCAGACGCAGGGCATTGGTAATCACCGAGACCGAACTAACCGTCATTGCCGCGCTCGCGAGTATCGGGCTGAGCAATAATCCGAAAAATGGATACAGCACGCCCGCAGCGATGGGCACACCGAGCGAGTTATACGCAAACGCGAAGAAAAGATTCTGGCGAATATTGCGCATCGTTGCCCGGCTCAGCGTGCGTGCGCCCGCGAGACCCCGCAAATCGCTCTGCAGCAGCGTGATTCCGGCGCTTTCGATGGCTACGTCCGTGCCGGTACCCATTGCGATGCCCACGTCAGCTTGGGATAGCGCCGGAGCGTCGTTCACGCCGTCACCGGCCATCGCCACGATGTGTCCTTCGGCTTGCAGCTGCTTCACGACTTCGTTTTTCTGTTCCGGCAATACTCCCGCGAAAACTTTTTCGATCCCCAGCTTACGCGCTACCACTTCCGCTGTCGCGCGGCTGTCGCCTGTCAGCATCACGACGTGGATTCCGTCCTGATGCAGCTTTTTGATCGCTTCCGCCGCCGTTGCTTTGATGGGATCGGCTACGGTGATCAATCCCGCCGCTTTGCCCTCGACGGCGACGAACATCACTGTTTCGCCATCACCTTCCCGTTGCCGCGCTTTTTCCTGCAGCGCTTCCAGCGAGATTCCCAATTCCGCGAAGAGCGCGCGATTTCCCAGCGCTGCCACCTGTGCGCCCATTTTCGCTAGCACGCCTTTGCCGGTGCGCGACTGGAAATCGCTGCTCTCGCCCGGCCCGATCCCGCGTTCCTCAGCGCGGGCAAGAATCGCCGCTGCCAGCGGATGCTCGCTCGCGCGCTCCAGCGTCGCCGCAATTCTTAGTATCGCTGCATCGTCGAATCCGGGTGCGGCGATTACGGCAATCACCTTCGGCCGCCCTTCGGTGAGCGTTCCGGTTTTGTCCACGACAATCGTGTCTACTTTTTCCAGCGCCTCCAGCGCCTCCGCATTTTTTACAAGGATGCCTGCCAGCGCGCCGCGTCCCGTGCCCACCATGATCGCCATCGGTGTCGCGAGGCCCAGCGCGCAAGGACACGCGATAATCAGCACCGCGACGGCGTTCAGCAAAGCATGAGCCATGCGCGGTTGCGGCCCCACGGCGGCCCACACCGCGAAAGTGATTGCAGCAATCAGCACCACCGCGGGAACAAAATAGCGCGCCACGCGATCGGCGAGTTTTTGCACCGGCGCGCGGCTGCGTTGCGCCTCGCTCACCATCCGCACAATCTGCGCCAGCAGCGTTTCGTTTCCCACGCGTTCGGCCCGCATCACCAGCGTGCCTGTTCCATTGATCGTTCCGCCGATCACTTTCTGCCCCGGCCCTTTCTCCACTGGAATCGGTTCGCCCGTCATCAGCGACTCGTCCACCGAACTCTCTCCGTCGGTGACCACGCCATCCACCGGCACTTTTTCGCCCGGACGCACGCGCAGCATGTCTCCCACCTGAATATGTTCGAGCGGCACGTCCAGCTCCGTGCCATCGGCGCGCACCAGCCGCGCATTTTTCGGTGAAAGCCGCAGCAGGGAACGAATCGCCGCAGAAGTTCGGCTGCGTGCGCGCAATTCCAGAACCTGTCCGAGCAGAACCAAAGTGGTGATAGCGGCTGCCGCTTCGAAATAAACTGGCAGTTCGCCGTTCATACCGCGAAACGCGGCAGGGAAGAACTGCGGGAAAAGCACGGCCACGACGCTGTAAAGGAAGGCGGTGCCCGTGCCCAATGCGATCAACGTGAACATATTCAGACTGCGATTCACCAGCGACGCCCAGCCGCGCTCGAAAAATGGCCAGCCGCCCCAGAGCACCACCGGAGTCGCTAGCGCCAGCTCGATCCAACCTATCGCGCGCATCCTCAAGACGTGCTGCAACGGCTGGCCCGGAATCAGGTCGGACATTCCGAGTGCGAGTACTGGAATCGTCAGCGCGACGCTAGCCCAAAATCTGCGCGTCATCGAAACCATCTCCGGATTCTCCGGCTCCTCCGCTATCACGGTGCGCGGCTCCAGCGCCATGCCGCATATCGGGCAAGATCCAGGCCCAGGCCGCACGATTTGCGGATGCATCGGGCAGGTGTATTCCACGCGCGTCGCCAGAGCGAGCGGCAACGACGGTTCCAGCGCCATGCCACATTTCGGGCACGCGCCCGGATAATCCTCGCGTACTTCGGCGTCCATCGGACAAATGTATGCATTGGCCGCCGCAGGATTTTCCGCAGGACGCTCAGTTCCGAGCATATCTTCGCGCGAGACAACCAACGCAGGAGACGCGGCCGGAGCACCCGCGTGGCTGAATTGCACTAGACCGCTGTCGCGCTGCATTGCAGCCGGCGCACTCGCATTCAAATATTTTGCAGGCTCTGCGCGAAACTTGTCCGCGCATCCGCCGCAGCAAAAATAGTAGGTCTTGCCGGCGTACACCACCTGGGCTGCTGCCCGCGCCGGGTCCACCGTCATTCCGCAAACTGGGTCGCGTTCCATCATTTCACCTAGCCACCTCGTCGTATGCCGTCTCGCGCCACATCACCGCGCGTGTGTGTAGATCAGCTTCATCAGTTCGTCGTACGTCGCTTCCGTCTGCGCAAGGTTGCCTTTGCGGATCGCCTGCGTAGCGCAATGCCGCAAATGGTTGCGCATCAAGCCACGGCCGACGGCGCGCAGAGCCTCCTGCACGGAAGAAATCTGCACCATGATGTCGGGGCAGTAGCGGTCCTCTTCAACCATCCGCGCCAGGCCCCGCACCTGCCCCTCGATGCGCTTCAACCGTTTCAGATTTGCCGATTTAATTTCTGGGCTAATCCCCGCAGCCTTGCGCGCGCCGCCATGAATTTCGCAAGCGCAGGCTGCAGCGGCACGGCCGGCAGGAACACGACGCTTCATGTCCATATACCCCCAGGGGGTATTGTCCATGGCGGGAGCGAAATTGTCAACCGAGGCGGAGATGTGGCAATTGCCGCGGGGGCGCTTGGTCAGCCCGTGATGCGCGGAATGGCGTTACTTCGCGTCCAGCAGCGAATCAATGTAAGCAGTCATCTCAGGGCTGGTCCAATCCTGCGGCCCCACGATTTTGCGGTCGAGCTTTCCATTGCGCCCGATCACGTAAGTATCCGGATACATGGACGTGCCATACTGTGCGGGAATCTGTTTCGTGGTATCGCGAAAAGTAGAGAAGCGAATCTGATAGGTCTTCAGGAATTCGTCGTAGGCCTGCTGATCGTCATCCTCGCTGACGCCCAGCACCATCCCGCCGCGCGACGCGATGCGCCGCTGCAGTTCGTTCAGCGATGGCGTCTCGTCAATGCACGGCGGGCACCACGTCGCCCAGAAATTCACCAGCACAACTTTTCCGTGCAGATCAGAGAGCTTGGCGGGTTTACCGTCCAGCGTGAATGAAAAATCTCTAGGCGTCGAACCGCGCAGACTCGGCTCGCCCTGCCGGTAATCCGGATGCGCAAACAGCACGAGCAAGCCCGCTATGAACGCGAGCACCAAGCCTGTATTCAGTTTCCGTTTCAGTCCTTTGTCCAAGCGTCCTATAATAACGGTATCGGCGAATCGAATGCGAGCGATTTGCCAGCTCTGCAATGGGCCTGTTTGAAGGCTTCGTGTGCAGTGCACAGAACTTAGCCCACGCTCGCTAGCCTGCGGAGCGGCTTCGCAGCATCAGCCACTACTACAAAATTATGGTTTCCGCCATCATCCCGGCACGCAACGAAGAAGCCTCGATCGCGCGCGCGGTGGAATCCGTCGCGGCGCAGGCTGAAATCGCGGAAATCATTGTCGTGGATGACCAATCCACGGACCGAACTGGCGCTATCCTCGCCGAGCTTGCCAAGCGCATCCCGAAATTGAAAATTCTGCATACGCGCGCGCTGCCGCCGGGCTGGGTTGGCAAAAATTACGCCGTCGCGCTCGGCGCTGACGCGGCGCAGGGTGAATGGCTGCTATTCACCGATGCCGACACCTGTCACATGCCCGGCTCGACGCGCCGGGCGCTCGCGGACGCTGTGGACCACAACGCCGTCCTGGTTTCCTATTCACCGGAGCAGGAACTCGGCTCGTTCTGGGAGCGCGCCCTCGTCCCCTTCGTGTATTGCCGCCTCTGCGCCAAATTTTCCTTCGCGCGAGTCAATAACCCGAAACTGCCGGACGCTGCAGCCAATGGCCAATTTCTGATGCTCCTTCGCGACGTCTATCAGAAAGTCGGAGGCCATGCCGCGATTGCCGGAGAAGTTCTGGAAGATGTAGCCCTCGCCCGCCGCGTGAAGCAAGCCGGCTACCAGATCTATTTCGCCGCGCCCATCGGAACCGTGCGCACGCGGATGTACCGCAGTTTCCCGGCGCTGTGGGAAGGCTGGACGAAGAATCTCTACCCGCTTATGGGCGACACTACGAAGCAGATGTTCATCGAACTGGCCGAAGTTTTTCCCGCTGTGGAGGTCATCCTGCTCTCGTTACTCTGGGTGCTGCTGCGGCCTCGGTATACGCCGCAGCTCTGGCTATTGGCGGCTCTGCTGTTTCTCGCGATTTCCCGGCGTTGCGTGCGCTTTGGCGAGCAGCTTTACCGGAACCTATACCCGATTTCGTACATCAAATACCACGTTCCCGGAATGTGTCTTTATAGCGCCGCGCTGTTTGCATCTTGTTGGAAAAATACGCGCGGTTCGGTCGAGTGGAAGGGCAGGAGCTATCCGGCTGGCGCTCAAACGATAGCGCAGAAACCGCTGCCGCAAAGGACGCCATGATCCGTATCACGCGCAAAGTCGAGTTCTCAGCGTCGCACTTTTATCACAACCCGAATTTTTCGGCGGAGGAAAACCGCCGCGTCTTCGGCAAGTGCAATAATCCGCATGGGCACGGACACAATTACACTCTGGAAGTGACCATCGCGGGCGAGCCGGACCCCGCTACCGGCATGGTGCTCGACCTGAAAGAACTGAAAGACATTCTGCAGCGCGAAGTGATGGATCGCATGGACCACCGACACTTGAATTATGAGGTGCCCGAACTCGCCGGCAAGATTCCCACCTGCGAGAACATTGCGGCGGTGATTTGGCGGCTTCTCGAGCCGAAAATCACCCGCGGCAAACTCGACCGCGTGCGCCTCTACGAATCGCCCAATCTTTTCGCCGATTGCACTGCTGCATCCGCGAACGGAGCAGGGAGCCACGCATGAAACTCTCGCTGACGCGTCGCTACGATTTCTCCGCCTCGCATCGTCTGCACGCGCCGCAACTGAGCGCCGCCGAAAATCAGCGCATCTATGGCAAATGCAACAATCCCTACGGCCACGGCCACAATTACGCGCTGGAAGTCACCGTAACCGGCCCGGTTGATCCAGCCACCGGAATGATCGCGAATCTGCGCGACCTCGACCCGTTCGTCGAGCGCGAAGTGCTCGCGGCCTTCGACCAGAAAAATCTGAACGAAGAAGTCGCCGAGTTCCAGACTACGGTGCCGACCACCGAAAACGTCTGCCGCGAGATATTTCGCCGTCTGCAAAATTTTCCAGCGGCCCATCTGGAACGCGTGCGTATCGAAGAAACCAGCAAGAATAGTTTCGAAATCGGAGCCGAAGATTTTGCATGAGGAGCAAATCAAACATGAGTGAAGCAGCAGAAATCCTGGTCCCGGAGCCCGTCTCCGGAAAAATTGCGGAGCTGGTCCGTGAAATACTGGCCCAACTGGGCGAAAATCCCGACCGCGAAGGACTGCGCCGCACGCCCGAACGCTTCGAGAAGGCGCTACGTTTCCTCACCAGCGGCTACCGCCAGGATCCCGACAAGTTGCTGAACGGCGCGATGTTCAACGTCTGCTACGACGAAATGGTCGTCGTGAAAGACATCGAGCTGTACAGTCTGTGCGAGCACCACCTGCTGCCGTTCTTCGGCAAATGCCACGTGGCTTACATTCCTAAAAAGAAAGTCGTCGGCCTCAGCAAAGTCGCCCGCCTGGTGAATATGTACGCCCGCCGCCTGCAAATTCAGGAGCGCCTCACCAGCCAGATTGCCAACGCCATTCAAGACAAGCTCGATCCCGCAGGAGTCGGCGTAATCATCGAAGCTCGCCACCTCTGCATGGTCATGCGCGGCGTAGAAAAACAAAATTCCACGACCACAACAAGCGCGATGCTCGGCGACTTCCGCGAAAACAAGCAAACCCGCGACGAGTTCCTCTCACTGGTCAGTTCGCCACGACCGTAAACACCCCGACGTATGCGAGGGCGCCCTTGAAATTCGCGCGCGTCACATTCCTGTTAGCCGGAATTTACGGTCTGATCGTGCTAACCCCGCTGTATTTTCTGGAAGGACTGATCGGAAGGCAGACGCCGCCACCAATTACTCATGTGGAATTTTTCTACGGGTTCACAGGTGCCGCGCTCGCCTGGCAGGTTCTATTTCTAGTCATCGCGTGCGACCCGCTGCGTTACCGGCCCATGATGCTGCCGTCAATTCTGGAAAAAATCTCTTACGGCATAGCCCTGATCGCTCTGCACTATCAACATCGCATCGCCGCCTCTTCCTTCAACATAGGCATGGTGGACTGCCTATGGGCCGCGTTATTCGCGGTCAGCTTCGCACGAACACGAAGCGCTTAGCTGCGCGCCGATATTCGCGCACCCCGGTCACCGTTCCGCCGCTGAAAATTCCTTTGTACAGCAATCACTGTATGTTAGCATTTTGGAGTCGAAGAGAGACCAAGAGCATAGAGCAGGGCACGACGTTTCAGGAGGGGTCGAGTTGAGCGCAGCCAAACTGGCATTAATCGAGCAGTTCCGGGTTCACACTAAAGACACGGGTTCACCGGAAGTGCAGATTGCTTTATTGAGCGAACGCATCAGCTATCTGACCACTCATCTAAAGTCCCACGCAAAGGATCACGCCTCACGCCGCGGATTGATCATGATGGTCAACAAGCGTCGCAGGCTGCTGGACTATCTGAATCGTCGCGACCCGGATCGGTATCGCGAGATTGTGGAACGACTTAGTTTGCGCAAGTAGCGCGGCTTTCTTGAGCGGTCCTTCCGGCCGCGTCTTTACCCACCGCACAAACCATAATTTTCAGGCGACATGCGGGCCGCGCGGCGCGTTGTCGCTCGTCGCAAAATTTCGGCTCTGTTTTCTTCTTTGCTTGCTCCCTTCACAGCTATTCCCGAGACCGAAATCTCGTATCTGAATCAAGCGTCCCCGGTGACCCGGGGCAAAAAGGATGTGCAGTTATGTTTGAACAAGTTAGTTTGGAAGTAGGCGGGCGTACCCTGACCTTTGAGACCGGCAAGATGGCCCGTCAAGCGCACGGCGCCGTGGTGGCGCGTTATGGCGACACCGTAATTTTGGCCACCGCTTGCATGGATAGCAAAGCGGCCGAAAAAGATTTTCTGCCCCTCACCGTGGACTATCGCGAATACACTTACTCCGCGGGCAAAATTCCCGGCGGATTTTTCAAGCGCGAAGGCCGCCCGTCGGAAAAAGAAATCCTCACCTCACGCCTCATTGATCGCCCGCTGCGGCCTTTGTTTCCCGAAGGCTGGTCCAACGAGACGCAGATCGTTTCCATGGTGCTCTCCGCCGACAGCGAAAATGATCCGGACGTGATCGGCGTCACCGCCGCCTCTGCCGCGCTCTACATTTCGAAAATTCCATTCACCACGCCGATCGCCGCCGTGCGCATTGGAATGCTCGAAGGCAAGCTCGTCGTGAACCCCACGGTTGCCGAACAGAAGACCAGCACGATGAATATCGTGGTGGCCGGCTCCGACAAGGCCATCGTCATGGTGGAATCAGGCGCCCTGGAAGTTTCCGAAGATGCCGTGGCCGACGCGCTGGAATTCGCGCACGCGGAAATCCGCAAGATCGTCGCCGCCATTCGCGAATTGCACGACAAAGTAAAGACGCAGAAGGTTACCTTCACGCCGCCGGCATTCGACGAAGCGCTCTACAAGCAACTGCTTCAGCAATACGGCGAGAAACTGCGCGACGCTTCCGACACGGCCAAGTACCCAAAGTCCGAAAGCTACAGCCGCATTGACGCCATCAAGACCGAAATCTACGCGACGATCCCTCCGGAAGATGTCGAGAAGAAAAAGCTCGCCGCCCGCGCTTTCGAGCGCCTGCGCGAATTCATCTTCCGTGACGATATGCTCACGCGCAAGCGCCGCCCGGACGCACGCGCTTTCGATCAGGTCCGCGAGATCACCTGTGAGACCGGCGTTCTGCCGCGCGCTCACGGCTCCGCTCTTTTCACCCGCGGCGAAACGCAATCTCTATCCACCGCGACGCTTGGCACCAAGGAAGACATGCAGCGCCAGGATCTTCTCTTCGAGAAAGATACCTTCAAGCACTTCATGCTGCATTACAACTTCCCGCCGTTCTCCGTCGGCGAAGTGAAATTCCTGCGTGGTCCCGGCCGCCGCGAAATCGGCCACGGTGCACTTGCCGAACGCGCTCTCGCGAACCTGATGCCCTCGGATACGGACTTTCCCTACGCTGTGCGTTGCGTTTCGGACATCCTCGAATCGAATGGTTCCTCGTCCATGGCCACGGTTTGCGGCGGCTCTCTCGCTCTGATGGACGCGGGCGTTCCGCTCAAGGCCGCCTGCGCGGGCATCGCCATGGGCTTGGTCGTCGAAGGCGAGAAATACGCCATCCTTACTGACATCGCCGGCGCCGAAGATCATTACGGCGACATGGATTTCAAAGTTGCCGGCACGCGGCAGGGAATTACCGCCCTGCAAATGGATATCAAGGTCGCGGGCGTCAGCATCGCCATGATGCGCGAAGCCCTGGCCCAGGCGCGCAAGGCCCGCCTGCAAATTCTGGACATCATGGACAAGACGCTGTCGTCCGCGCGTCCGGAAATTTCGCTCTATGCGCCACACCTGTTCATGCTGAATATTCCCACGGACAAGATTCGCGACCTGATCGGTCCGGGTGGCAAGAAAATCCGCGGCATTATCGAGGCTACCGGCGTGAAGATTGACGTGATGGACGACGGCAAAGTGCACGTTTTCGCGTCGAGCGGAAAATCAGCCGAAGAAGCGCTGAAGATGATTCGCGACGTCACCGCCACGGCGGAAATCGGCAAGACCTATCTAGGCACAGTGGTTCGCATTGCCGAGTTCGGCGCGTTCGTCGAAATTTTCCCCGGCACCGACGGCCTACTGCACATCAGCGAAATCGCCGAAGCGCGCATCCGGGCGGTTCGTGACGAGCTGAAGGAAGGCGATCAAATCCTCGTGAAGGTGCTGGCCATCGAGGGCAACAAGATCCGCCTGAGTCGCAAAGCCGTCCTGCGCGACAAGCAGGCCACCACGAAAACCGAAGCCGCAACCTAACCGTAAAATATGTAATCGTGATTTCTTGCGAAGAACTCGCGGGAATTGCTGATTCAGGGGAATGTAAAAAAGAGGCGAGCAATCGCCTCCCTTTTTATTCTTCGCGGCCGCTAATCCGTTCGATCTGCGCGCCCACATCCTGCAATTTCATCTCGATCATCTCGTACCCGCGATCAATATGATAAACGCGGTCAATCCAAGTAGTGTTGTCAGCCACCAATCCAGCCAGCACCAATCCCGCGCTAGCCCGCAGATCAGAGGCCGTCACCGGCGCGCCGCTCAAGGGCGTAGGCCCGGTCACCAGTGCCTCGTTGCCGTCAATCGCGATATTCGCGCCCATGCGCACCATTTCGCTGGCGTGCATGTAGCGATTTTCGAAAATAGTCTCTCGCACTCGCGACTCGCCCTGCGCCTGCGTCGCCAACGCCATGAATTGCGCCTGCATATCGGTAGCGAAGCCGGGATACTCTTCCGTAGTTACGTCCGCGGCCACCAGTTTCTTCGCCGCGCGCACGCGCAACTTGCCCTGGCCCTCGCACTTGATCTCAACTCCGCAAGCCCGCAATTTCTCGATCACCGCCTTCAAATGCCCCGGCTCGCAATCAGTCAGCAGTAATTCGCCGCCGGTAATCGCCCCAGCCACCAGAAACGTTCCGGTCTCGATTCTGTCCGGAATAATCGCATGCGTCGCGCCATGCAGTTTTTCCACGCCTTGTATGCGCAAGGTTGACGTGCCCAAGCCTTCGATCTTCGCTCCCATCTTGATCAGCAATTCTGCCAGGTCCGTGACTTCCGGCTCCATCGCCGAATTTTCCAGCACCGTGTCGCCCTCGGCCAGCACCGCCGCCGTCAAGATATTCTCCGTCCCGGTCACAGTAATTTTCGGAAAGCGCAAAGTCGTCCCGCGCAACCGTTTCGCGCGCGCTTCTACGTAACCGTGCTCCACCTTTGTTTCCGCGCCCAGCTGCTCCAGCGCCTGAATGTGCATATCAATCGGCCGCGCGCCAATCGCGCATCCGCCCGGCAGGGAAACGCGCGCATAACCAAAACGCGCCACCAGTGGCCCCAGCGTCAGCACCGAAGCGCGCATCGTCTTCACCAGCTCGTATGGCGCCTCGCGCATGGAAACCGTCTCCGCCTGAATAATGAATTCGCTCGGCGGCAAATCCGGGCTCTCCACGCGGCAGCGCATGTGTGCCAGCAATTTCGCCATGGTGATGATGTCGCGCACATGCGGAATATTTTGCAGCGTCACGGTGTCAGCGGTTAGCAGCGCCGCGGCCATCGCCGGCAGCGCCGCATTCTTCGCGCCGCTGATCCGCACCGTACCTTCCAGTTTTCGCCCGCCCTGAATCTTGAACCGATCCATGATTATTTCCCCTGGCCTTTCGAAATTACTCGCCGCTTCGGGTGCAACTCCAGCGCCATGCGCGCATTTCCGCCGGACCTGCGCAGCGATCTGCGCGCAGCCACTGCGTTTGCTCCCGTTTTCAACATCACCAGTGCGGCCGGCAAATCATGTCCCGTCTGCCGCAGAGCGTGTTCCGCCGCAGACGCACTCACCCCCGCGGCCTCCGTCAAAATCCGCGCGCCCCGCCGGTGCAACTTCTGATTTGTCAGCGCCACGTAAATCATCCAGTTCTCATAAACTCTGCCCAGCCGCACCATCGCCGTAGTGGAAAGCATGTTCAGCACCATCTTCTGCGCCGTGCCCGCCTTCATCCGCGTGGACCCGGCAATCGCTTCCTGCCCCGTCTCCGGCGTGATGGCAATCTTTGCCATGCGCGCCAGCGGTGATCGCGGATTCGAAGTCACCGCCACCGTCACACAGCTGCGCCGCTTCGCCCATTCCATTCCGCCCAGCACGTACCGCGTGGTTCCGCTCGCCGCGATGCCCACAACCACGTCTCGCGCTGTAACCCCAACCTTGGCCAAATCTCTCGCGCCGTTTGACGCGGAATCCTCCGCGCCCTCCACCGCCCCGCGCAGCGCCTTAGCACCGCCGGCTATCAGCGCCTGCACCATCCTCGGCCGCGTGCCAAATGTTGGCGGACATTCTGCGGCATCCAGCACCGCCAGCCGCCCGCTCGTTCCGGCACCAACGTAAACAAGCCGGCCGCCCTTGCGAAAACTCTTCACAATCGCATCCACGGCCCGCGCAATCTGCGGCAATACGCGCTGCACCGCCAGCGCCACGCGCTGATCCTCATGGTTCAGCACCCGCAAAATCTCAATCGTGGACTTTGTGTCCAGCCCGTGCGTCCGCGGGTTGCGCTGTTCCGTTCTAGTTGGTGTCACCGCGCCCTCAGCCGTTTATCGGCCTGCAAACCGTCTTCCATTAATTATACCGATAGGCGGGTTCAATTATGGGACTTGTAATGAATTCCGGCAGGCTGTGTGACGAGGGAGTTATCGAGCGGTAGTGGAAGCGTTCACCAGGCCCAGAGCCTGGAGGATCGCGTCATGAATGGCAGGTCGCGCCAAGCGAATCTGCTCGTTGGCGCGCGTGGGATTCACACGATTGGTCAGCAGCACCACAAATAGGTCGCGCTCCGGGTCAATCCACAGCGAAGTTCCGGTAAATCCTGTGTGTCCGTAGGCGCTCGGCGAAAAATAGTGTCCGGCGGCCGAATTAGGCGGCGTGGGGACATCCCAACCCAGCGTCCTTGACGAATCGCCTATCACTTGCCGCGCTGTAAACTCCTGAATTGTGGCGCGCGCCAGCAACCGGTGATGCGCGTAAATGCCGCCGTTCAGCAGCATCTGCGCAAAAGCCGCCACGTCGCTCGCGGTGCTAAACAATCCTGCATTCCCGGAGACGCCGCCGAACGCAAAGGCATTCTCGTCGTGTACTTCGCCCCGCAGCAACCGTTTACGGAAATCGGTATCCAGTTCCGTGGGCGCGATTCGCGCGCGCAGCGCAGCCGGCGGGTTATACATCGTGTCGCTCATCCCGAGGGGCGCAAAGATGTGCCCCTTCGCGAATTGCTCCAGCGTCTCTCCAGTCAACCGCTCGATGATTTCCCCCAGCAGAATAAATCCCAGGTCGGAATATTCCACTTGCGTGCCTGGCTCGTGCACCAGCGGCTCCGCCAATATTTTCGCCAGCACCGGGTCGTGCCCCTTGGCTTCTTTGTAGAAATCGCGGTGCGCCGGCAATCCCGAATCGTGCAGCATCAGCATGCGCACGGTAATTCGCGCCCGCCACGAAGGATTCGGATCGGATTTCGCCGCTGCGGAAAATTCGGGCAGGTAACGCTCGACCGGCGCATCCAGATCGAGCCGTTTCTGCTGCACCAACATCATTGCAGACGTGCTCGTCACCACCACTTTCGTCAGCGACGCCATGTCATAAATCGTGTTCTCGGTCACCTTCGGCGCTTTGACGTCGCGGGTAAACGTTCCGAACGGATGCACCGCCAGCTGATCGTGATATCCAACCGCGAGCACCCCGCCCGGAAACGCCCCAGCCGCCACGAAGCCATCGAGCAACCCGAAAACAGGATGCAGCCGGTCTTCCATCTCCGAAGATGCCTGCTGCAACGTCATCGGGTTCGCCGCTACGCGCAATCCATCGCCGCGCTGCACCGTGCCCGGAACGGTCACCGGAATCTGTCCCTGCGTCGTCACCTGCCCGAAAAGCGCGCGCACCGCCGCCACTTGCGAAACTGAATTCGTCGAAAACTCAGCAAGCCAAGTTTTCGCGCCCGGAAATCCCTCAATCAAATACGGACTGCCGAACGCAATCACCACGACAGGTTTTCCAGCCGCGATCATCTGATTCACAAACGCGCGCTGCTCGTCCGGAAATCCCACATTCCCCTTACGATCAGCCACGCGCACAAACAAAGCCGCAATCGCCACGTCGTAAGTATCAGTCGGCGGCAATTTCAGCGTGCTCACATTCGCAAATTGCAGGTCTGCGCGCAACGCCTTCAGCGAATCCACGCGCCAGCGGATTTCCGGCTCGATCGTTTCCCCTGGATACGGATCAGCATCGGCCGAAAGCGAAACCAGCAGCACACGCAGGGGTTTCGTCGCGTCCAGAGGCACCAAGTGCGCCGTATCGCGCAACAAAGTCACACCACGATCCGCGATATTCTGCGCCTGCGCCGCGAATTCCGGGCGTCCGAATTTCTCGTCCAGATGCTCGATATCCGCCAGCCGATTGCGATCGAGCCCCAATCGCGACTTCGCCTGCAAAATCCGCCGCACAGATTCATCCACGCGCTTTTCAGTAATTCGTCCGGAGCGCACCGCGCGTTCCAGCCCCGCCATCGCCGCATCCGGCACCGGCGGCATCAGCAGTACGTCCGCGCCGGCTTCCACCGCGCGCACCGCCGCTTCGCCCGGCGGATAACGCGACGTCACTCCGCCCATATCCATCGCATCCGTAACCACCAGTCCCTTGTATTTCAATTCATCGCGCAGCAATCCGGTCAGAATATTTCGCGAAGTCGTCGCTGGCACACTCGCATCCGGTTCAAACGCCGGCACCGCCAGATGCCCCGGCATCACCGATCCGACGCTCGCACCGATCGCCGCGCGAAATGGCACCAGCTCGGTTGCTTCGAGCTCTTTGCGGTCTCCCGGCACGGTCGGCAAGGCCAGATGCGAATCCACGCTCACATCGCCGTGCCCCGGAAAATGTTTGGCGGTCGCCAGGCCGCCATTTTCTTCGATGCCGCGAATTTCCTGGGCCACAAATTCGCCCACGTTCTTCGGGTTTTCGCCGAAAGAACGAATGTTGATGATCGGATTGTCCGGATTGTTGTTCACATCCGCATCTGGCGCGAAAATCCAGTGCACGCCGGCCGCGCGCGATTCCAACGCGATTACTTTGCCGATCGTGTAGGCAAGCTTCGGATCGTTCGTCGCGCCTACCGCCATCGCCGACGGAAACGACGTGCCTTCATCCAGTCGCATTCCCGTGCCGCTCTCGAAATCCGCGCCGATGAGCAGCGGAACTTTCGCGCGCCGTTGCAGCTCGTTGGTCAACTCGGCCGTGGGATAAACCTGGCTGCGCTCGATGCCCAGCGGACCCCGCGTGGTGCCCACAATGAATCCGCCCACATGATTTTCTTCCACCTCATGCACCAGGTTCTTGTAGTCCGAGCTCTCAGCGGAAGTGAACACGCCAAAATAGTAGGGCAGCAGCATCTGCCCGAGCTTCTCGCGCAAAGTCATTTTCTTCAGCGTGGATTCCACCCATGCGGAATTTGCAGCAGCAGGAGCAGCAGCGGTTTTTGCGGCTGAGCTTCGTGCTTTCGTCGAGGAAGTTTTTTGCGAACGGGCGTAGGATGTCATTAAAAGGAGCAGGAGCAGCGCGAAAATTCCGAGTTTACGCATCGCACCCATTCGGAACGTTCCATGTTGACGCTCGCATCCCGCGGCTGTATATAACACACGGTAGTATGACGCACAACGAATCCTCCCCCACAATGTTTCGTATCGGTTTCATTCCGATTTTGCTTGCCTTCGCAGGCGTCATCGGAGTAAGCAGCCTCGCGCTCCGCGAAACGCACAGTGCGGCCGCGCCAGCTACGTCTCCACAGGCCGCCGACCACACGCAAACAGGCATTGACGTACTCGAAGAGCAAAATTTCGCGCCGCTGCGCGGCAAACGCGTCGGCCTAATCACGAACCAGACCGGCGTGGATTCGCAAGGCCGCCGCACGATTGACGCCCTCGCGCACGCCGACGGCGTAAGACTCGTCGCGATATTTAGCCCTGAGCACGGCATCGCCGGCCAACTCGATGCAAAGGTAGAAAATGCCACCGACGCCGCCACAGGCCTGAAAATTTTCAGCCTCTATGGCGAGACGCGCCGCCCCACTGACGAAATGTTGCAGGCTCTCGACGTCCTGGTCTTCGACGTTCAAGGTGTCGGCGTGCGTTTCTACACTTTCATCACCACCATGGGCTATTGTATGGAAGCCGCGGCGAAACACAAAATCCCGTTCTTCGTTCTGGACCGTCCTGATCCACTCGGCGGTGAAAAGATCCAGGGACCGATGCTCGATCCCTCGCGAATCTCCTTTGTCGGCTATTATCGCTTGCCAGCTATCTACGGCATGACGCTCGGCGAATTGGCCCAGATGTTTAACGCCGAAAATAAAATGGGCCTCGATCTGCACGTGATCGCCATGAAAAATTGGCGTCGCAGCGAGACGTTCGACCAGACCGGGCTCACATGGATTCCGCCGTCGCCCAATTTGCGCACGCTGCACGAAGCATTCCTCTACCCTGGCATCGAAATTCTGCAGGCCGCCGGAGTGTCCGTGGGTCGCGGTACCGACGCTCCGTTCGAACAACTGGGCGCGCCGTGGATCCACTCCGACGCTTTGCTGAACTCGCTGACCCCGCGACAAGTTCCGGGCGTAGGTTTCGCCGCAGCAAGTTTTACTCCAACCGACGGTCTCTACAAAGGTGAAGCCTGCGTTGGCGTCAAACTCACAATCACCGACCGCAACGCATTCGACTCCATCCGCACGGGCCTCGAAATCGCGGACGCGCTCCATCGCCGCTATCCCGAGCGCTTCGAGGTTACCAAGCTGATGGATTTGCTCGCCTCGCAGACCACATTGGACGCCCTCATCGCCTACCAAGCCCCCGCCAGCATCATCGCCAGCTGGGATAGCGAGCTAGCGCAGTTCCGCGCCCTGCGCGCAAAATATCTGATTTACGATTGAAGTGCTTATGATTGGAGCGCGCCGCAAATCGCGCTCGTGTGCGTTACCATTGCTCTATGCGCATCGTCTCTCTGCTTCCTTCCGCCACCGAAATTCTCTACGCGCTCGGCGTCGGCGACCAGGTCGTCGGCATCACGCACGAATGCGATTTTCCGCCGGAAGTTCATGGCAAGCCCGCGCTGATTAAGCCGCGCGTGGACCCGACCGCGGCGCCCGCCGAAATCGATCGCCAGGTCAGCGAACTCGTCGCGCGCGGCGAAAGCATCTACGCGGTGGACGCCGACTTGCTAGCGTCGCTCGCACCCGACCTGATTGTCACGCAGGATCTCTGCCACGTCTGCGCCGCATCGCCCGATGATCTCGCGACAGCGTTATCCCGTTTTTCATGCCCGCCTCGCGTGCTGACGCTGACTCCTCACTCACTCGACGACGTCTGGCAGGACATCATCCGCGCAGGTGAAGCGACCAGCACCCGCCCGCGCGCCGAAGCGCTCGCCGCCGAGCTGAAAGCAAAAGTACAAGCCTTCGCGTCTATGAACGCCTCACCTATCGCGGCCGCCGCCGCGGAAGCGTCCACGGCTACGCGCGCCGCCGGTCGTCCACGCGTGGCCTGCCTGGAATGGCTTGACCCACTTTACGTAGGCGGCCACTGGGTTCCGGAAATGGTTGCAATCGCGGGAGGTGTTGACGCGCTCGGCCGGGCAGGGCACCCATCATTCAAAGTATCAGCGGACGACGTAGCGCAAAGCAACGCCGATGTGATCGTAGTGATGCTTTGCGGCTACGACGCGAAACGCAACGCCAAAGAATTCCAAACCACAAAAATTCCGTCAAGCTGGAAATATCTCCCAGCGATCCGCAATCGTCGCATCTTCGCGGTGGACGCCAATAGCCATTTTTCACGTCCGGGACCGCGTCTAGCCGATGGCGTGCAGCTTCTGGCCTACTTGTTCAATCCGCGTCATTGTCAATCGCCCGTGCCCGCCGCCGCGTATGTAAAACTGTGATTCCCGCAATTAGCTCGAGCTTTCCACACTTCGATCTCGCCAAGCGCGATAAAAGAAAAGGCCCGAAAGTATCAACCCCAATCCAATTGATGACCGCACTGGCCTCTCAATCCAAATATTCACCGTAAGCGCGAGAGCCCCAGCCACGAAGAGCGCCGGCACAACCGGGTATCCCCACGTACGATAAGGCCGCGGAAGTTCAGGAGAAATTCGTCGCAACCGAAACATAGCCACCACCGACAGCGCATAAAAAATCCAAGCCGCAAACACAAAAAGGGAAGTCAGTTCCTCAAACGTCCCAGTCAAAGCCATCAAACCCGCCAGCGCCCCTTGAAATATCAGCGCTCCACCCGGCGTACGAAATTTAGGATGCACAATTCCGGTAACGCGAAAAAATAGTCCGTCCCGCGCCATCGCATAAGGCACGCGCGCCCCGCTCAGCAGCGACGAGTTCAACGTCCCCAGGGCAGCAATCACCATCGCAATCGTGATCCAACCCGCCGCCCCGCGCCCCGCGAAGCTTGCAACCACGTCCGAAGCCACATGCGACGAACTCGCGACGCTAGCAAACGGCAGCGCATAAAAACAAACCGCGCTAAACAACAAATAAATGCAACCCACCAAAATCGTCCCGGCGATCAGCGCCAAAGGAATATTGCGCTGCGGCTGCTCCACTTCCGATCCCACGCGATTCAAATCCTCCCAGCCGTCGTAAGCCCACAGCGCAGCCGCCAGCGCCGCAAAAAACCTGGCCATCGTGCCGAGACCAGAACCGGCCGGCCAGAACGGATGAAAATGTTGCATGCTTCCATGCCCAAACCAGAATCCCGCCGCGACGATCGCCAAAACCGACGCAATCTTCAAGATCGTTAACGCAATCTGCACGCGCCCGCCCAGCCGCACTCCCAAATAATTGATGGAAGTGAAAAGCGCGATCGCCGCCACTGCCAGCGGCTGCGCCCATGTGAATTCGAAATAATACGGTTTCCCGGAGAACGGACTCGTAAGGTGCCAAGTAAAAATCGGCGCCGCAATCACCGGAATCAGAAAACTCGAAAATCGCGCGAATCCCGCCGCGATGGACGCCGCCGAGCTCGATTCGCCCACCGTTGAGTGCATCCACCCAAACAGAAATCCCCACACTGGCCCAAGCCCTTTGCGCAAGTAGGCGTACTGCCCGCCGGCTTCCGGCAACGCCGCGCCCAATTCCGCAAATGAAAGCGCGCCAAACAGCGAAAGCAACCCGCCCATTATCCATGCGGCGTAGACAACGCTTACCGATCCGCCCACCGCGGCCATCTCGCCGGGTTTCAAAAAAATTCCGGTGCCGACCATCGTGCCGATCACGATGGCCGCCGCGGCCCAAGGCCCCAGTGCGCGTATCAGATCGAGTCGTTCGCCCTTCTGTGTTGAAATTCCGATATACCTTCTCCCTCGCAGCGCAAAAAACTCAATCCGGCATGCCACTGGCAACACTGATCGAACGCCGCGCCAACTCGCTCGCGATCGTGCCCACAGCAAAAGTCACAATCGTCCCAGCCAGCACGTACCAGGTCCAAGCCAGAGGCGTGAAACGATTGACCGCGATCATCGTCGCAAGCCCCGCCGCAAATCCCACCAGCGCACCATTTTCATTCGCGCGCGTATTCCAAGTCCCCAACAAAAACACGCCCAGCAAAGCTCCATAAGTGATGGATGCGATCGTCAAGCCCGCTACGAGCACCGGCCCCCAAGGAACCAGGGCTAGCAACCCCAGCACGACGCCCCATACCAGCGTCATCCGCCGCGAAGCTCCCAGCGATTGCGCCGCAGATTCCGCGCGACGGGTCCCCATGTCCATCATGCTCGATGAAGCCAGCGAGTTCAACGAGCCGCTGGCGTTCGACATCGCAATCGCAAAAATTGAAGCCAGCACAATTCCCGCAAGTCCCACAGGCATGCGATGCACAATGAACGCCGGATAAATGCGATCAGAATCGCCCGCCGGCACAGCCAGCAATCCATTCCGCATGTACACAAAAAGCATTACGCCAATCAATAGAAACAAAGTGAACTGCACCAAAATAATCACGCCGCTCACCAGCAGCGCCTTCTTGCTGTCTCGCTCGTTCCGCGCTGCGAGCAAACGCTGCACCATCGTCTGATCCGTGCCATGACTCGCCATCGTCAAAAAAGTTCCACCCAGCAATCCGGACCAAAACGTGTAACTCTGCGTCAAACTGAACGCGAAATCGAAAACACGCAATTTCCCGCCACTCGCGGCAGCCGCCTGCATAACTTCTGGCCACCCCCCGGGAATCTTGTGCAACAGTAAGAAAAATGCCGCCACCGATCCAGCCAAATACAAAAAGAATTGCACCACGTCCGTCCAAATCACCGCCCGCATCCCGCCCTCGAACGTGTAAAACATCGTCAGCACTGTAATAATCAAAATCGAAACGCGGTCCCCCGTCCCAAACGCCACGCTCACAACTTTGCCGATCGCCGAAATCCGCACGCCCTCCGCCAGCGCGCGCGTTCCCATGAACACCAGCGCCGCCACCGACCTCATCCGCGCACCGAATCGCTTTTCCAGAAGCTGGTAAGCAGTATAGAATTCTCCCTGGAAGTATTGTGGTATAAGAACGACGCACAGAATCACTCGCGCCACAAGGTAGCCCAGCACCAGTTGCAGAAATCCCAGGTTTCCGCCAAAGGCAATCGCCGGCGTCCCGATGATGGTGAGCGTGGAAGTCTCTGTCGCGACGATCGAGCAGGCCAGCGCCCACCACGGCGCCGTGCGGCCACCCAAAAAATAGTCGCGCAGATTCTGCTGGCCACGCCGGAAGCGCGCACCGAAGAGCGTGATGCCCGCGAGATAGAGCACCAGAATGCTGAAGTCAATTGGGCTGATTTGCATTGTGCCGAACTAGATTCCGGTCGCAGCTGTAGGTCGCGCGATGCTAACTGCACGCTTTGAACACTGTCAAGCATGGGGAAACGAATGACTGAGCAAGAATCCGCGCTGGAATCTTCTTTCTATCTCGGTTTCGATGGTGGCGGCACCAAAACCGATTGCATTTTGATGGACGCGGATGCCAACGTCCTCGCGCGCGCCACCGCCGGACCGTCGAATCCTCTGCGCGCCGGATACGCGAAGGCGTGGTTCACGCTTAGCGACGCGGCCGATGTCGTTCTCGAACGCCATCATCTAAGGGCTAGCGATATTCTCGGCATCTGCGCGGGCATCGGCGGCGCCGGCCGCGAATCCGTCGCGAAGCGCATCGCCACTTTTCTCGAGCGCGCTTTTCCTGAAGCCGCAGTCACAGTCACCACGGACCTCGCCATCACCTTGAACGCGGCCGTCGGTGAAGGCGAAGGCATCATCTTGGTCGTCGGCACAGGCTCCGCCGCATACGGACGCAACGCGCAAGGCCACACCGCGCGCGCCGGCGGCCGCGGCCCCTGGTTCAGCGATGAAGGCAGCGCCTTCGACATCGGCCGTCGTGCGCTCGCCGCCGTCGTGCGTGCCGAAGAAAATCGCGGCCCGCAAACCGAGCTATCCGCGAAAATGTTGAAGTGGCTCGGCTGCAGCGAATGGACTCGCGTCCTCGACTGGGTGGTAAAAAATCCGGATGACGTCTTCCCGCGCATATTTCCACTCGTGGGCGAACTTGGCGACAAAGGTGATGCCGTCGCTTGCGAAATCCTCACCGCTGCTGCCGCATCGCTCGGCGATCTCGCACTCAGCGTCATCGGAAAGCTCGCCATCCAAGACCGCGAAATTTCCATCGCCAAGGCAGGTGGCACCAACGGACGCAGCAAATTCTTCGACGCCGCGATTGACGCGCGCTTGCATGAACTCGCACCGCAGGCCCGCGTCGTCGCGCTGCAAATGAGGCCCGCGGAAGCCGCTGCAAAAATGGCGATTGGTCTGGGAAAGCGCAAGGCTCATGCCGGATGAACTTTCCGCGCGCGCGCGAAGCGCGCAGTCGGCTCCCAAAGACGATTTGCAAGCGCTAATCCACGAGTCCGACGAAGAAACTCTTCTCGCTCTGCTGGAAAATCCGCTGCTCGAAGAACCGCACGTTTCTAGAATGCTCGAGCGGCTCGATCTTTCCGCAAACGTACTCACCGTCATCGCCGAAAAAGGGAAGTGGACCGCGAGCGAGGGCGTGCGCCTGCGTCTCGCGCGCCATCCGCGCACGCCACGCCGCTTCGCGATGGCTCTGCTCCGTCAGCTATATTTATTCGATTTGGTGCGCGTGAGCCTGCTGCCCTCGACGCCAGCCGAAATTCGCCGCGTCGCGGAAGAATTAATGATCACGCGCGTGCCACAACTTCCCATTGGCCAGAAATTGACTCTGGCGCGCCGAGGTCCTGCCCGTGTCGTCGGCGCGCTCCTGGCAGAAGGGCACTCGCGGACGATTAAGCTAGCGTTAGCCAACGCGTTTCTCACCGAGAGCCAGGTTCTGAAAGTCCTGGCGAAACCCGGTGTGCCGGAGCGCGTCGTCGCCGCCATCGCGCAACATCCGCGCTGGGCCGTCCAGTACAATGTCCGGGTCGCGCTCCTGCGCAATCCGCACACACCCATTCCGGTGGTGCTGGACTTTCTGCCAAATCTAACGATGCGCGACCTGAAAGATCTCGCCGAGCTGGAAGGCGTGTCGCCGCACGTTCGGCGTTATATTCAAAAGGAACTTTCACGGCGACCGGGTGCAAAATGAACATGCAAAAAGTTCTGTAGCTCGTGGCCTTAGGTGCGGCAAATGATTCACAGAGTCAACGCAGCATTAGCCGCTGAAGTGCCAAATCTGTTGCGCCCAACGAAAGAGGCTCCATGCCAAATCGAAAAACCGAAATCCGCATAATTGTCAGCCTGGGCGCCGCCAGCTTCATTGCCGTCCTCCTCTATTCTTCGATGCAGCAAACCAAAAACCAATACGAAGTCTGCGTCACTTTCAAAGGCGCGATGCATTGCGCCACCGCTTCTGGCGCCACCTCTCAAGAAGCCATCCGCAGCGCACAGGGAATTGACTGCGAGATGCTCGCCAACGGCCGCGACGAAAACATCGTCTGCCTGGACACGCCGCCGTCCAGCGAGCGTCAAGTGAAGTAGAGTCGATTCATCGTCCTGCGGTGTCTAATGAACGCAGCGGACGTGCGTCCAGCCGGTCTGTCACGCGCTGGTGCCCGCGAGGATGACACGAGGATGAATTGACACTCAACCAGCCACCTCATAACATCAATCCGTTGCACCACGGAGGACGGACTTCACGATGACGCGTTGTTTGAACTGTGGGGCTGAACGGCTCGGCGACATCTGCGACGCCTGCGGCCTCAGCTCTACCGCTGCGGAATTTTCCCTGCGCCGCTCGCTGCTCAATCGCACTGCGTTATTTCTAGTCGGCGCGATCGCCTTCATCGTCGCCAGCGGCCGCTACCCCGCATTGGAACTCGACGGCATCGTGATTTTTATCGGCGTAGTGTTTTTTCTCACGCTCGGCCTCGCCATCGTCGTCGAACGTCGCGCGCTTCGTCATCAGGAAGTTGAATCTCTGAAGCGCGTGTATTATGGCCTGCTGCCGTTGCCATGGCTCCTCGCCATCCTGCTCTACGCCAATGGCGCGCTAGATCGTTCCCCCGCGCACATCGAAAAAGCCCGCGTAATCAGCAGATTTGCGATGACAGGACCCGTTCCCAGTCGCCGCCTAATCGTCACATCGTGGCGTGCCGGCCATCGCTTCGAACGGATTCCAGTTGATCGCAGCGATTTCGACCGCTTCACCACCGGCGACGTGGTGGACGTCCAGGTAAAAGACGGCCTCGTAAGCATCGCCTGGGTAGCCGGCGTCTCCCGCGATTAATCGTAGCGCGCGACCGACGCGGATCTACACCTTCGCCGGATTCTCCCGCTTCAAAAATTCTCCCGCGCCAACCTTGCCCACAAGCTTTCCATTCTCCACAATCACCCGCCCGCGCGACAGAACCGTCTTCGGCACGCCCTTCACTCGCGTTCCTTCAAACATCGAATAATCCACGCGCATATGATGCGTCTTCACGCTGATCGTCTGTTCTTCGGCAGCATCAAACACGATCAAATCCGCGTCCGATCCCACCGCCACCGTACCCTTGCGCGGATACAAACCAAACAATTTCGCCGGCGCCGTGGACACCAACTGCACAAACCGGTTCGGCGAGAATTTCCCGCCATGCACACCGCCGCTATAAACCAAACTCATTCGATGCTCGATTCCCGGGCCGCCGTTGGGAATCTTCGTGAAATCATCCTTGCCCAATTCCTTCTGCTCCTTCATGCAAAATGGACAATGGTCCGTCGAAACTACCTGCAAATCATCTTTCGCCAGTCCCTGCCACAATTTTTCCTGATGCCACTTCTCGCGCAGTGGCGGCGTAAACACGTATTTCGCGCCATCGAATCCCGGCCCATCCATATTCTCGAGCGACAAATACAAATACTGAGGACAAGTCTCCGCGTACACGCGCAGCCCGCGATCGCGCGCCTCGCGCACTTTCTCCAACGCCTCGTTGCACGACAAATGCACGATGTACACCGGCGTCCCCGCCATTTCCGCCAGCGCAATCGCTCGCGAAGTCGCTTCCGCCTCCGCAGTCACCGGACGCGTCAGCGCATGGTATTTCGGCGCGCGTTTACCCTCCGCCAGGGCCCGCTGTACGATCACGTCAATCGCGCCGCCATTTTCCGCGTGCATGCAAATCATCCCGCCGCAGTCCGCCGCCACGCCCATCGCCTTGAAAATCGATGCATCATCCAGCATGAACACGCCCGGATACGCCATGAACAATTTAAAAGTGGGCACGCCCTCGCGCACGAACACCTTCATCTCATCCAGCTGCGCTCCCGCAATATCCGTGATGATGCAGTGGAACGAATAATCAATCACCGCCTTGCCATCCGCCTTCTTCATCCAGGTATCGAACGCATGCCGCAGCGTCTGCCCTTTGTACTGAATCGCAAAATCAATCAGAGTGGTGGTCCCTCCGTAAGCCGCCGCCACCGTCCCCGATTCGAAATCATCGGCGCTGGTAGTCCCGCCGAACGGCATATCGAGATGCGTATGCACATCAATCCCGCCCGGCATCACCAGCATCCCGCGCGCCTCGATGATCGTGCCTGCGCCTTCCGCTGGCAAATTCAACCCGATCGTCGAGATTTTCCCACCGACGATTCCCACGTCGCCTGCATAGGTGTCCGTAGCCGTAACAATCGTCCCGCCGCGAATCAAAGTGTCAAAGCGCATAACCCGAAGTCCTCCTCGCAATTCGCACGAAGCGTTGTAGCTTACACCGCTTCGGGAGTTCGTTGCAGACGAACAATCGCGCGAAAGTGCACTGGACCGCGTTTCACCATTCGGTGTGGAAGAGACCATGGCGGCAACGTATAAGCTCGGATGGATCTTAGACGAGGACCGAAGGTACGAGTATCAGAACGTATTTGCCATTGAGAAGACTCCTTCCTTGGAACGCCTCGTCATCGCGCCGTCCGCTAATCAAGTCTCTCTAATGCTTGATCGGCTTCGCGTAATGCCCGAGACTTACGGGATCCTGTACGTCTTGGTTGTTCCGCGAACTGAAGCGGAAGCGGGAAGATATCAGGCCGAGGATTGCAAGCCGAGAAATGAGACCGAGGGCTTTCTAAACAGGTTCAAAGAATTTTTCGAGAACGACAGACGTCATCACATCTGGATCGCCTCGCCTCCCGGCCCTGACACGCTCGTGGATGACCGCCACAACGTCATATACGTGTACGGCCGGGTACCGGAATTCGAGAGGGTAGTCTTGGTTCACGGCCTCTCGAGAGTTGAAGAAATCAAGTTTCCATCGCCGCACGCTCACCATTAGAATGAAGCATTCGACGGTGGTGAAAAGGATTTGCTTCGCTATTGGCCTTGGTTGCGCTCCCCTTTGCGAGGGAACGGTTGCTGACGCGTGAAGGCACCGCGCCGCCACCCTTGCTCACTTGGTCTTGGAATTCTGTGTTTTCACGATAAACGCCGCCACATTGTCGTGCAGTTGTTTCAACGAAGCCTGGTGCGCGTACACCATGTGCCCCGATTCATAGAATCTAAATTCGATATTACTTTGCAAGCTCGCCGGAATCGGCAAATGCTGCATCTCGTATACGCCCTCATAGAACGGCGTCGCCAGATCGAAATAGCCCGCGTTTAACAGGACCTTCAGGTCCGGGTTATATTTCATCGCGATAGCCAGATCCGGCATCACATTCGTCGCCAGCGGCAAAGGAAGCGGTGCACCTGGTGACTGGTGCAAGAAATTCCACGATCGCCAAATCTCAATTTCCGGCTTGAACACCCGGTTTTCACCAAACTTCAATTCCTTGCGCACGTAATCGTTGAACGCGGAAACGTAAGCCGAGCTGATCGCTGCCGATTGCGGATCGTACTCTGCTTCTTTGCTCAGCGGATCGAATGTAGGACCGGAGAATCGCGTGTCCAGCCGGCCTGTCGTCAAATTATTTTCGTCCTGCAGGTTCTTCTCGAATTCTCCGGCGCTAATCCGCAAATCCGCCTTCTCGATGTATTCCACCGACAGACCGGTGTACTGGTGCAGTTTCGTCGCAATCGCTTGCCGTTGCTCCGCCGTAAGCGTGGACCCGGCCTCCAGCGCCTGAGCGTAATCTCCCATCGCAAAATGCTCCACCTCCGCCAGCAGCGGCGCGAGCTCCCCATGCGGGTCCGGCAGCTTGTGGTGATACCAGGCCGAAGCGGCATAAGTAGGCAGCACCAGCTGGTAAGGCAGCCCCACGCCAGGATTAAACTGTGGATCGTCCGCGCTGAAATCGAAATTCAATATCTGCGACAGCAAAATCACGCCATTGAAATCCAGGTCGCGTTCCGTCTCCAGCACATTGGCAAGAACCGCTGACCGCGTCGTCCCATAGCTTTCGCCAAACATATACTTCGGCGAATTCCAGCGCCCATATTTCCCCAGGAACTGTGTGATGAAATCCGCGAACGCCTGCGCATCCTGATCTACGCCATAAAACGCCTTTTCCCGGTCCTTTCCGGCGATGCGGCTGAAGCCTGTTCCCGGCGCATCCACAAACACCAGATCGCTCACGTCCAACAAGCTGAAATCGTTGTTGACCACCGAGTACGGCGCAGCGGGCGTATGCGAATCGTCCGCCGTCACCACGCGCCGCGGCCCGAACGCTCCCATGTGCAGCCACACCGTCGAAGAGCCCGGCCCGCCGTTGTAAAGAAATGTCACCGGCCGCTGCGAGTTCTGGCTTTCGGTCTTGAAATACGCCACATAGAACATGCTCGCTTCCGCCGGCTGGTTCTTTTCATCCTTATCAGCGTTCTGCGGTACGTCGTCCCAACCCTTCGGATGCACGACCAGCGTCCCAGCAAACGCGTCGTAATTGATCACGGTCCCGCCAACAGTGACCGAGCCTTTGCTCGCCTGTTGTTCTGGTTTGAACTGCTCCGGCTTCGCCGCGTCCGCTTTACTTGTGGTTGCATCGTCTTTCGCTTGCGCATGCACCACCATCGGCGCTAGTCCGGGCACCGCGATCATCAGCACAGCGATCCACAAAATAAGCATTCGCATCAAGCGTCTCTCCAAAAAATCGAAATGTCGTGGCGTGAATCCGACTCGACGCCGAAAGTATACCGGAGATTCCGCTATTGCTACCGCACAGTTAGATTCACTGCTTCCCTGTTGCAGCGATCAGCGCAGTTTCTATTTAACGGTGTACCTCAACCTCGCGTTGTCAAATTCCCAACTCTCGCGCGAAACGCTTGACCGTCGCCGCAATTCCTAGTGCTAGAATGGCGTCTCTTTTCCAGCCCGAGGGAACGATGGCAAGCTCATGACGCTGCGCGAGACGGCTCCCAAGCTTTCACCCGAGCAGTACGAAAAGAATTTCGCGGAGATATCCCCGCGCATGACGCCCCGTCAGGCCGCCGTCGAGGCCGCTCGCTGCCTTTTCTGCTTTGACGCACCCTGCACCATCGCTTGCCCCACACGTATTGACGTTCCTTCGTTCATCAAGAAAATCTCCACCGACAATCTGCGCGGCTCCGCCCGCGTAATTCTCGAAGCCAATATCCTCGGCCACAGTTGCGGCCGCGTCTGCCCCACTGAAGTCCTCTGCGAAGGCGCCTGCGTGATGCACGAGAAAGAAGAAAAGCCCATCGAGATCGGCCGCCTGCAGCGCTACGCCGTGGATCACGTCCTCGATCGCAATATTCAGCTTTTCCACGCCGGCGCTCCCAATGGCAAACGTGTCGCCCTCATCGGCTCCGGCCCATCGTCGCTCGCCTGCGCCGCCGAACTCGCCAAGCTCGGCTATCGCACCACGATTTTCGATCGCAATGAATTACCCGGCGGCCTGGACACTTACGGCATCGCTGCCTACAAGCTCCGCGCCAAAGATACTCTGCGCGAAGTCGAACTAGTCCGCTCTCTCGGCGTCGAATTTCGCCAAAAGACGACCGTTGGCAGTGACATCACCCTTGCCCAGCTCGAAAAAGATTTCGACGCCATCTTTATCGGCGTCGGCCTCGGCGAGACGGGCGCTCTGAAAATCCCCGGCGAAGATCTGCACGGCGTCGTCGGCGCAATGCAATTCATCGAGCCGACAAAGGCTCGCGCCTTCGAGCAACTGATCATCGGACGGCGCATCGCCTGCATCGGCGCCGGCAACACTGCCATTGACGTTGTCACCGCCGCCAAACGTCTCGGCGCCGAAATCGTGCATTTGATTTATCGCCGCGGCGAACAGGAAATGTCCGCCTTCCGCTACGAATACCACCTCGCGAAACTCGACGGCGTCCGTTTCCACTGGCACGCTCAGCCCGTAAAAATTGTGGCCGATGCCAGCGGCAAAGTCGCGGCGATCGAATGTATTCGCACTCGCGCCGCAGCGGGCGCAACCAATCAACGCAGCCAAATCGCAATCATCCCCGGCAGTGAATTTCAGCTAGAAGTTGATATGGTCGTGCGCGCCATCGGCCAGGAGCCGGTCACAAACTTCGTCCGCGCGGTGCAGGGAATCGCCGTGAGAGAAAACGGCACGATAGCGGTGAGCGAACAATTCCAAACCGGCAATGCCAAATATTTCGCGGCCGGCGACTGCGTCAACGGCGGCAAAGAAGTCGTGGACGCCGTCGCCGAAGGCATGGCCGCCGCCCGCGGCATTGACGCGTGGCTCGATTCGCCGCGCGGAAAGAATTAATCGCCCGTGCGCGTCCCCGAAGCATGGACCGATCGCCTGCCAGTCCTCGAAGAGCTCGAGCAACCCTGGGAGCCTGTCCCGCGCGCGGCCCTCGTCGCCTGGCTCATTTTCTACGCGCTCTTCCTCTACCAGCGCGCCCGCGGCAGCGGCCTACTGCTCCTGATGGACGGCGTTTTCGTCCCCATCCACGAAGGCGGCCACCTTCTCTTCCGTCTCGGCGGCGAATTCATCATGGTCGCCGGCGGCACATTCCTGCAGTTGTTCGCGCCCTTCGCACTAGCCACATATTTTTTCTTTCGCCGCCAATCGCAAGCTGTAGCCTTCTGCCTGTTCTTTTTCTTCGAACAATTTATCCCGATCGCCACATACATGGCCGACGCCCGCGCCCAAGATCTGCCGCTCTTAACCGTAGGCGACGCGGAATACGTAATCCACGATTGGAATTATCTGTTCGGCAAGCTAGGTGTCCTCGAGCACGACATCCAAATCGCCAAGGCCGTCCGCGCAATCGGCTGGCTAGGGATGCTAGCCGTAGCAATCTGGCTGATTTGGCGCGGCGTCAAAGACGTTCCGTCGCCGTCACCTGAGAATGCAGTGGGGAGGTAATCCATGTCCGACCTAAGCGTCAACTTCTGCGGCCTGCGTTCTCGCAATCCTTTCTGGCTAGCCTCCGGTCCGCCCACCAACACCGGCGGCCAGGTAATGCGCGCGTTCGACGCAGGTTGGGGCGGCGCCGTCTGGAAAACGATCGGCGACCCAATCCAAAACACCTCCTCGCGTTACGGCGCCATCGATCTCAACGGCGTGAAAATGATGGGCCTCAACAATATCGAACTAATCAGCGACCGCCCCATCGCCGTCAACTTTGCAGAAATCGCAGAAGTAAAAAAACGCTATCCCAAAAATCTCGTAATCGCCTCCCTGATGGTTGAATCCAAACGCGAGACCTGGCACGACATCGTCCGCCGCGCCGAAGACGCCGGCTCCGACGCGCTCGAACTAAATTTCGGCTGCCCCCACGGCATGAGCGAGCGCGGCATGGGCGCCGCCGTCGGCCAAGTCCCCGAATACACCGAAATGATCACGTCGTGGGCGAAAGAGGTCGCGAAGACTCCGGTAATCTCGAAACTTACGCCGAATGTCACGGACATTACGCACATCGCGATAGCCGCCGAGCGCGGTGGCGCCGACGCTGTTAGCCTGATCAACACAATAAATTCCCTGATGGGCGTGGATCTAGAAACTTTCGCGCCGCGCCCCAACGTAGCAGGGAAGTCCTCGCATGGCGGCTACTGCGGCCCCGCCGTGAAACCCATCGCGCTGCATCTGCTCTCCAGCGTCGCGAAACAAGTAAAAATTCCCATCGTCGGCATCGGTGGTATCGGCACTTGGATGGACGCCGCCGAACACATCGCGCTCGGCGCCTCCTGCGTGCAAGTCTGTACCGCCGCCATGCACTACGGCTTTCGCATCGTCGAAGATATGGCCGACGGCCTAGCCGCCTACATGGACGACCACGCCTACCGCTCCACAGAAAATTTCCGCGGCCGCGCCGTCGCCAACGTAATGGACTGGGGCGATCTCGATCTGAATTACAAAATAATCGCCAAAATTGACGCTGGCCTCTGCATCGGCTGCCAGCTCTGCTATGTCGCCTGCGAAGACGGTGCGCACCAATGCATCGAACGCGCCCCGCAGCACAGCTCGAACGGTAAGCACAATCCCAATGGCATGGAAGTTCACGTTCCGCGAATCATGGAAGAAGAATGCGTAGGCTGCAATCTATGCGCCCTAGTCTGCCCCGTGCACGGCTGCATCACGATGGAGGAAATCCACACCGGCCTGCCGCCGATGTCCTGGAAACAAAAGACGAGCCGAGCAAGCTAAGGTTCGTCTTGCACTACGATTTTTATGGAGGGCGGCGGCTTGAGGACGCTTTCGTAAAAACCGAATACTCGTCGCAGTCGCCCTAGGCGAGCCTTGCCTCGCCCAATAGTCCGCTA
>Ga0209275_10000026_pt1 | contig 40823 bp, 34 predicted proteins | sample HubBroMetageREF2_FD_188344 | JGI IMG/M metagenome (GOLD analysis project Ga0209275, IMG submission 188344) | Reference soil microbial communities from the Hubbard Brook experimental Forest, New Hampshire, USA - Hubbard Brook CCASE Soil... | ecosystem: Environmental > Terrestrial > Soil >... | reverse complement strand
GATTGGTTCCGGTGATACGCTGCACGTACAAGTTCTAGACACGCCGGAGATGGAGCAGCACCCGCGGGTCACCGATGCCGGAGAAATTCCGCTCATTGGCGTCGGCAATCTCCATGTGGCTGGGCTAACACCTGCAGCCGCAGCCGCAAAAATTCAGGAGAGCCTTATCAGCAAGCACTACATGAATCATCCCGAAGTTACGGTTACGGTGGAACAGTACGCAACGCAAACGGTGTCCGTGCTGGGGCAGGTCAAAACTCCTGGTGCTTACGCCATTGCGACTCCGCGTTCCATCCTGAGCGTGATTGCACTTGCCGGCGGCCTGACCGATTCCGCCGATTATCGCCTCACGATCCAGCGCCGGGATGGTTCTCAGCAGCCCGTTAGTTACACGCTTTCCAATGATCCTCGTGCGGCGATTGCGGACGAGGTACCAGTTTTTCCAGGGGATACCGTCGTCGTGCCCAAGGCAGGAATTGCGTACATCCTCGGGGATGTTCGCCGGCCCGGCGGTTTCGTCATGCAAAACAATCATTCGCAGTTAACGATCATGCAGGCCGTCGCTCTCGCGGGCGGGACCGCACCGTCGGCCGTGCCGGCACACGCTAAGCTTATCCGCAAATCGCCGGAAGGTGGATATCAAGAAATTGCCGTCAACTTTAGCGCCATCCAGAAAGGCAAGCAGCCGGACATGGATCTGAAGCCGGACGACATCCTGTACATACCTTTCAGCTATATACGAAATATCGCCAGCAACTCGTCGGGTATAGTGGCGTCGGCGACATCGGCTGCGGTTTACGCAGTGCCCTGAGTTCGTGTCTCCCTGCAATTCCTTTTTCCCCGAACGATTACATGAATCAATCCAATCCACTTGTAAGCGTGGTGATACCCACTAACAATCGGCCTGCACTTTTGCTGCAGGCAGTGCGGAGCGCGCTTGAACAAACGCTGCGAGAAATCGAAGTCATCGTGGTGATCGATGGAGAGCAGAAAAGCTCGAGCGTCAGCGCCCTTGCGGGCTTGGCCGATCCTCGGGTTCGCTGCATTCCAGTCGGCAGGCAGGTTGGTGGCGCCGAAGCGAGGAATATCGGTATACGCGAGGCCCGTGCGCCATGGATCGCTTTGCTCGACGATGACGACGAATGGCTGCCCGCGAAACTTCAGATGCAAATGCAGGCGATAGAACCGCATCCTGGTCACCGCCAGGTTGTGGTTACGTGCCAGCACATCCATCGAGCTGAAGGTGCAGCAGACGTCGTGCGGCCACGCAGACTTCCAAAACCCGGCGAATTGCCGTGTGAATTCATGTTTGATTATCTTTGCTATTTTCAAACTTCGACGTTCGTTTGCTCGAGGGATTTGATGTTGAAGGTCCCTTTCACTAAGGATTTGCCATTCTTTCATGATATCGACTGGTTCTTGCGGGTGTTTCGCGTATCCGATGCGGAGTTGGTCGTGGTAGAGCAACCGCTCTCGATTTACTATGCGCCAGAAAAACGGACGGCGATTTCGAACCAGGTGAACTGGAGAGCAAAGGTGAATTGGGGACGCGCGAATCGTTGCTGGATGAGCAAACGAGCCTATTCCCGGTTTATCGTGGGTTCATGCGCAGGGGCAGCCGTCCAAGACAAGGCCGGTATACGCGGATTCAGCCGGCTTCTTTACGAATGCGTGGTTGTAGGTTCGCCAAGTCCCAGGCGCGTACTCCTCCTGAGTGGAATGTTCCTACTGAGACCGACATGGCGAAAGAAACTGCGGGACCTAATTTGGTTGAAACGTGTAGACATCCAAGTCCGCCCAGAGCAGAAGTCTGTCGCGTAATGCTGCCCGTCCAAGTGTTTCGGTCTTTTGACGGAGAACCTTTCTCCAGCCGACGTATCTAGCATGACGACACACGGAAAAGCAGAGTAATTCAAGTCAGTGGAGCCGCATGTGAACTCAAACTCTCATTCCCGCGGAATTATCACGTTGGCGTATGGCGATCGGCGATTTCTTGAACAAGCACGTTCTTTGGCCTATTCTCTGGAGTTGCACGCGCCGCACTTGTCCCGGACGCTAGTCACAGATTCCAGTGACCCTGAAATTCGGCGGCAGTTTACGGAAGTTATTCCGTACCGAACGGAGTATGGATCGGGCGTGCGGCAGAAAGTGTTTCTCGACCAGTACAGCCCTTACGACGAAACGTTATTCATCGACAGCGATTGCTTAGCTTTGGGAAACCTGGAAGCATTCTGGTCCACGTTTGCCGGTCAATACTTCGGCGTTCCCGGATTCAGATATCTGCAAAAGGGCGCGACGGATCCGTACTTCGATGTCGACTACGCGCTCGGAAATTTAAAAGTGACGGAGATTCCCAAGTTTAACGGTGGCACCTACTACTTCACTCGCTCTGCCAAAGCCACCGAGTTTTTCAATACGGCTCGAAACATTTTGGACAATCGGCGCTCTCTTCGACTCGGTGAGTTCCGTAGAAACGGGCCAAATGATGAGGCTGTTTATGCTCTGGCAATGGCGGTCCATCACATTGGTCCAACGTGGATGGGAGCCGGGGGAATGTGGACGCCGACTGGTTACAAGGGGCCATTGCTGCTCGATGCGCTGAAAGGAACATGCTCCTTCGAAAAGGAGGGAATGAAACTTTCGCCAGAGATAGTTCACTTCCCCGGGGAATACATGCATGCCTTCCCGTACGCACGGGAGCGCGCGAGGCTTAAGGCGCATGTCGACAAAGAAAAGACACCGAAATTGAGTTTGGCTACGTCCTTCGCGGCTTCGCTTTTGTGGCAGTGCTCTCGTCGCTCGTCTGGTTTGGCAAGATTGGCTCGGACGTCGGTGCGCGCTTACCGGGCTGCTCGTTCTCACTAAGCGCGGTAATACGTGCAGTGAAGTTCTTCTCGAAGCCCAATCCTTCTAAGCGGGAAGGTACTCCATGAATAGGCGCGAAGCTTTACTGGATAGCATTCGGTTTGCGGCTTGCACAGCGCTGTCAAAAGCGATTCCGTCATTGGCTGGGCCGCAAGCCATCTCAGCCCTGACTCCATTGAAGACCGCCGCTCCTTGCCCGGAACGGCGCATCGGAGTTGTCGTGGATAAATCGCTACTGCAGGATCCAACGGTTGCGGAGATTGTTATACGTAATTTCAACTTGATTACCGCGAGCGGCATGAAATGGAATCAGATCCATCCTGGTCCCGCGACTTACGATTTCGCGGAAGGGGATTGGAATGTGCATTTCGCGCAGCAAAATGACATGCAAGTGCACGGACACAATCTCTGCTGGAATAGTCCGTTAGCGATTCCGCCTTGGTTTAAGAACACGCTAAATAGTTCCAATGCGAAACAATATTTGGCCGAACACATCAACACGGTGATGAAGCGCTATGAAGGACGAGTCACTTCCTGGGATGTCGTGAATGAACCCTTAGTGCCCTGGTCCAAGCGAAGCGATGGACTTTATCCAGGTATCTGGGTGGATCTTCTTGGGCCCACCTACATCGATGATGCTTTTCACGCCGCTGCGGCAGCCGACCCGAAAGCGTTGCGGATTTTGAATATCTACCGGGTAGAGCAGGGAACTTCGGATGATGAGCGCACGCGAAGAGACACCATCGAATTGCTCAAGCAGCTCTTGGATCGGGGAGTGCCGGTGCAGGCCGTTGGCATAGAGTCGCATCTCGATGCGTCGCAGCCTTTGGGTGGTGGATCGTTCCGTCAGTTTTTGGAAGACATTCGCGCTCTGAGGTTGCAGGTGCTGATAACCGAACTGGATGTTAAAGAGAACCGAGCGGGCAGCTCACTCGACTGGGATGAATCGGCCGCGAAGTATTATGCGGAATATCTGACGGAGTTCATTCCGGCGGTGAATCCTCCGTCTGTGATCTTCTTTTCTATCAAAGATCGTTGGGAGAATGGCAAACGTATCCAAGGTCTGCTACAGAACTCGCTGACTCCGAGGTTGACCTTCAAGTCTTCGGTTGAGGCGTTAGCGCAGCATGGCGCGTGCAGATAGGAATTTCTAGGACAATGCGCTGAGCGCGGCTATTTCACGCTGCTCGTCGTTCCGTGACCGAAAGAATATGATAGCGATCGAACAATTAGACATCGCCGTTCCGGCATTGAGCACAAGGCCAAGCATTTCTGAGCCTTTCGCAGCTCTTCCGGTATGGCAACTGGCGCTCAGTTGGCTCTTGCTTATTCCGATGCTGTACATCGCGGCGAATGGCACATTCGTTCTGCATGCGGGAAGCGCAAACACGGCCGCAACCGGGCAAACACCGGGCACCGACGCTTACCATAAAATCAGCATAGCGCTGGTCAGCTTGATTATCATCGCGCTGGTTTCTTTGCGATTCTCGCCAGTCTTTGCCCTCGCTCAGCGGGTGAAGCTGGTATTAGCGCTTCCGGTGCTGGCAATTCTGTCGTGCGGTTGGTCTGCAGACCCGGGGCAGAGCATCGTCAGTGGCGCGATCCTGATGATTTTCACAGTATTCGCTATTTATGTAGCGAGCCGATTCGCTTTCCAACGGCAACTGGAACTCGTGATGTTCGTGGGAGCGGTTGCCCTACCGTTGAGCGTCGGGCTTGCCGTCTTTGTACCTTCGATTGGGGCGACCGAAGCTGGATGGAGAGGAATTTTTGGCCATAAGCAAATGTGCGCGGCGGCGTCGATTTTGTGGCTGGTGAGCGCTCTGCATTGGAAATGTTCCGGCATTTACCAGAAGCTATTTCGCGGCCTTTGCGTTGCACTCTGCATTGGGCTAATCGGCATGTCTCAATCGCGGACGGGATGGGCTTTAGCGCTGGTAGCTCTTTTTCTCTCCGGGGCGCTTTGGCTGCTGCAGAAAATGCCGGCCAAACAGGCGCTAACGATCATTTTGCTGGCACTTCCGCTCGTAGCGGCAGCGTTGTGTGCGCTTTATATGGTCTCTCAAAGTTTGCTCTCATCGGTTGGAAAGGATTCGACCTTAAGCCAGCGAACCATCATTTGGGGAGCTGCGTGGGATGCGGCCATAAGACATCCGCTTCTAGGCTATGGCTTTTCTGCATTTTGGAAGGGACTTTACGGGCCGTCGCAAAATATTACGTTGGTTGCGGGATGGGGATTACAACAGGCGCAAAATGGCTTGTTGGATGTTTGGCTGGGAATGGGTCTTGTGGGAGTAGCGTGTGTTTTAGCACTGAGCGGGCAAGCGCTGGGAAACGCACTGCGGTGTTTTTTCTCGGCCAGCGATCAAACGTATGTGCGCTGGTGCATCGTGGTGATTGTGTGCACGCTGCTCTACAACATTGGCGAAAGTTCAATTGGCCTAGTCAACATGAACTGGTTCCTATTCTTGCTCGCCGCGATAGGCCTGACTCAGTCCGCTAGTTCCCGATACGACTCCTTGCCATTTGGTGTTGAAGACAACGTTCGGTTGTCCTGGGAGGGACAATGGTGACGTCTGTGGATGAGAAGGCGCCGCAAGTGAAGCGTTCCGCTACGGAAGCGAACCGGAGTGGAAAGCGCCCGCTCGTAAGCATCCTCATCAACAACTACAACTATGCTCCATTTCTCAGCGAGGCTATCGACAGCGCATTGTCTCAGACTTTCCGAAACGTCGAAGTCGTTGTAGTGGATGATGGGTCCACGGATTGTTCTCGTGAAGTGATCAAGAGATACGGCAACCGCATCATTCCGGTGATGAAAGAGAACGGAGGCCAGGCATCTGCGTTCAATGCGGGTTTCGCAGCCAGTAAAGGGGATATTGTTTGCTTTCTTGATTCCGACGACCTGTTCCTGCCTGAAAAAGTGAGTGGCATTGTTGAGATCTTCACAGAGCATCCTAGCTGTGGCTGGTGTTTCGATAATGTGCATCACTTCGACGACAAGAACGGAGAACGCTACCCACCTCCCGCTCCTTGGAAGTTTGGGCCCTGGGACGTGCGTGAAATGATAGCCGGAGGGCGAGCGCCCTATTTTGCTACAGCGACTTCTGGTTTGTCGTTTCGGCGATCCACGCTCGACCAGATATTGCCGATGCCGGAAATCATTCGTATTACGAGTGATGGCTACCTGAAACTCGCCGCTTTGGGTTTGGCGGAAGGCTGGATGGCCTCCGAAGAGTTCACGCTGCAAAGGATCCATGGAGAGAATGCCTACACGCGGCGGAAAGCAGGCCGCATGTCGATTATGGGGTTGACCGGAGTCTTAACCGGCGTGTGCTTGCACGAACGATATCCATCACTGCGACGACTGGCCATCACGCTGTTCTCTCGCGGACTTGGCACATGCTGGATCGTTGGAGCTCCCAAGTTCGACTATCGAGAATTCTGTGGCTCGTTTCTTCGCCGTGCGCCGCTCCGAACACGAGCGGAGATATTGCTGCGGGCAACGTACAGCAGCATACGCCTACTTCTCTCCGGCTACTGGAGAGAGTGGAACCTCGCGGTCAAATCCTAAATCGAACTTCATTCGTCGCAAAAGCTAATGAGTTTTCTCCAGAAAATAAAAACGAGCGGGCTTGCGCGAGACACCGGGCACCTGGCGGTCGGCCAAAGTCTCCGGCTCGTCATTCAAGCTGCCTACTTTGTATTAATCGCGCGCATTCTGGGCCCGGAAAGATATGGAGCTTTCGTCGCCATTGTGGCGTTGGCCGGGATTCTCACCCCGTTTTCAGGGTTGGGTACGAACAATCTTTTCATCAAGAATGTTCGATCCGGAAAGCGGAATGCGGACGTGTGCTGGGGCAACGGGTTGCTGGCCACGATGATCTCCGGCACAGCATTCAGTGGTTTAGTTTTTGCGATTACCTATCTATTTCATTTGCGAATACCGCTTTATCTCGTCGCCGCAGTCTGTATCTCGGATTTGCTGTTGCTGCGAGTGATTGAACTGGCGAGTTTCGGTTTCGGAGCTGTTGACCGCATGAGAGAACTTGCCATACAAAATATCACGGGAAGTCTACCCCGGCTCGTCGCCATCGCGGTGTTGTCCGTATGGTGTCATCCGGTGACGTTACAAGAGTGGGCAGGCGCATACCTAGCGGCCACAGCAGTCAGCACTCTTTACGCGCTATACCGCGCTCATAGTCTTTGGGGCGCGCCCAGATTCAATTTGTCTTTCCTTCGCGAAGACATTACCGAAGGCGTGTACTTCAGTATCGGAACGTCGGCGGCCACCATCTACAATGACATCGACAAAGTTATGCTGGGCAAGGTCTCCTTTGCCGCTGCCGGAATTTATGGGGCGGCCTATCGCATCATCGATGTAAGTATGACGCCTATCCGTTCGCTCGCATCGGCTGCATATCCACACTTCTTCCGTAAGGGTGTGGACGGAATGGCGTCTGCACATGCGTATGCCAATACTCAAATCAAGCGAGCCTTCGTCTACAGCGCCGCATTATCCGCCGTGTTGTGGTTATCGGCTCCGTTGCTTCCGTTGGTGTTGGGCGCACATTACGCACCAGCAGCTCTGGCCTTGCGTTGGCTCGCATTGCTTCCGGTATTGCGAAGCGTTCACGTTTTCCTTGCGGATTCGCTGTCTGGCGCGGGCTTTCAGGGTTTGCGTTCGGCAATCCAGGTAGCAATTGCGATGGTTAACGTCGCGTTGAACCTGGCCATACTGCCCAGATACGGTTGGATGGGCGCCGCGTGGACAAGTCTGGCTTCCGATGGCTTGCTGCTTATTGCCCTGTGGGTTGCAGTGCAGTACAAGCTGCGCACCGCTGTGCCGTCGCCGATACGATATGGCAGCGCGGAGAATCTCGCCAATGGGTAACCCAGCGCAAATGGGATTTTCGCACGCGGAATTCGTGTTCAGCTTACCGACGAGAATCGTGAGGCGAGCCTACACGGAATTTAAGGTCGAACGGCTCAAGACCATCAACAAAAGGAGCAAAGTTCCCGTCATACAGGCAGACGGCCCCGTGGTTTCGTTGACATCGTATGGAAAAAGAATCGACACCGTCTATCTCACGATTGAATCGATTGCTTGCGGTTCACTGTTACCGTCTGAACTGATTCTGTGGCTTGACGAAGGGCCGCGTTATCAGTCACTGCCCAGTACGCTCGGCAGGCTGAAAGATCGGGGAATGACTGTGAGGTTATGCAAGAACTACGGCCCCCACAAAAAATATTATCCCTACGTGGATGCGCACGAAAAGTTTGTGGGCCCGTTGGTAACGGCAGATGACGATATCCTCTATCCAAATGATTGGCTGAAGAGTTTGATGGATGCGTTTGAGCAAGATCCTGAAGTCGTCAATGGATTTCGCGCCAGGGTGATGTCCTTTGAGGGAGATCGGCTCGCGCCTTACATGCAATGGAGCTTGTGCAGCTCAACCAAGGCCAGTTGGAGACACCTGCTGAACGGTGCTTCAGGAGTGATCTATCCGCCGAGGCTTTTGGAAGCCGTGAAGCGCGCGGGTCCCGAGTTTGTACAGTGCTGCCCGAAAGCGGACGACATATGGCTGCACGCCAACGCGCTGCGAGCGGGGTTCAAGGTTCGGCAGATCCGACCACAGGCGATTCACTTTCCGATGATCCCCGGCTCGCAGGAGACAGCTTTGTACTTCGACAACGCCGACACGGGGAACGACGTCCAAATCGCCAAAACTTATACCTCACGAGAATTGCAACGCATCGCTGCCGAGTAAGTTCTGACAAGCATCGATTTAACTGCGATCCTCGCGCCCGAGACATCTATGCGAAACCAAGACCCACAGCCCAAACCATTCACCCATTTGTTGCTCACCAGATTTAACACTGCGGTTCAATTCGCGCCCACGTCGTCAAAGCGTCTGAACCCGAATTGGCTTACTGCGCGACTGGCGCTTTTCGAACAGTATTGCCTTCCGTCGGTGGCCGGACAACGTGGTGCGGAATTCCGATGGCTGGTATTTTTCGATGCAGGGAGTCCGGACTGGTTCAAGGAAAAAATCGCAGCGTACGCCCCTTTGGTCGTGCCCATCTACATTGACGGGCTTGCGACCGATGCGGTGATCGCCCGGAGAGTGAGGGAAACGGGTTTCGTCTCCTCGCCCTATCTGATTACCACGCGACTCGATAATGACGACGCGATCTCCAGCGATCATCTTGCTTCGGTTCAGGCTGCGTTCCGGCACCAGGAGCGCGAGTTCGTTACGTTTCCGTTCGGGATCCAATCGTTTCGCGGCCACCTTTACAGTGTGTATTGGGTCTCAAATCCATTCCTTTCACTGATCGAGAAAGTAGGCGATGGCGGACAAGTAACGACCGTCTTCTGCATTTACCACGACCGCGTCGGTTCGACTCGCCAACTCCGGAAAGTGGCGCGTTCGAGCCAGTGGCTGCAAGTTCTGCACGAAACGAATTTTTCGAATGCTCTGAGGGGATGGCCGCGGTTGAGCAGCCAGTCTGATCCAGCGTTCGATGTAATTTGGCCAGAGGAACGGCCATCCGATTCGATAGCTGGCCGGCTGCGATTTTCGGTTTACCGCTACATGGTGAGAGCAGGTAACCTGATAGCAAAAACATTCGCCCGTCGAAAAGCGCAGCAGGATGCCGCGGGCGTTTCGTGAAAATTATCGCCAGTGTTTTTGGTAACAATTTGAAGTCGGGAAAGTAAAAGGCACACATGGACTTTGCAAAAGTTGATTCGTACGTCGGAAAGACGCCATTCATCACCAAGTCGAATGCGAGGCTTCTGTACGAAATGATCCTAAATGAGAGGCTAACCAACATTCTTGAGTTGGGAATTGCTCACGGGACTGCGACCTGTTACATGGCAGCTGCCCTGGACGAACTCGGAACCGGTTCGATCACCTGCGTGGATTTGCTCAATCCCAGCACCCCATTCCATCCATCCGCCGAGGAACAATTGGAACTGACGGACCTGGCAAAGTTCGTCAAAATCATCCGGATGGAAACGGGGTATACGTGGTTTCTGCACGACGAAATCGCAAGAAATACTGTTGACCAGCGCTGCAATGAGATTTACGACCTTTGCATCATTGACGGACCAAAGAACTGGACGATCGATGGCGCCGCTTTCTTTCTGGCCGACAAGTTATTGAAAACCAACGGTTGGATCATTTTTGACGATTACGACTGGACGTATGCCGGCGTGAATCATCAGCGGGACACTACGGACGGGATTGCGCACCGCCAGCTGTCAAAGAGCGAGAGAGAAACACCGCAAATCAAAGAAGTATTCGAGTTGCTAGTCAGACAACATTCCAACTATTCCAATTTCGTGGTTCATACCGATGGAGGGTGGGCGCTCGCGCAAAAGATCGTAAGCGAAACGAAGACCTATACGATTCGGTGCGAAGAATCTTACAAAGATGTGGTCGGCAAAGTGTATAGCAAAGCCCGTGGATTGGTACGCCGATCGGCCCGATGAAAACAGATCCCACGAATGCAAGTCCCAGCTACTCTACGGAGAGTAAGGACTAATGCTGAAACTCAACTGCCGTTCCATTTCTGGGGATGTTGCTGAGGCAAGGGAAAGGTCCGCACATTCTGTTGCTCTGAGCCAAGGCGCTGAAAAACTAACGTATGTAGAACTGGATCGCAGGGCTGACCAGTTTTCCGGGTACTTGGCGAGTCTTGGTGTCGTTGCGGGCGACACGGTCGCTATATGCTTGGAGCGATCGTTTGACTGGATCGTAGCGGCTTTAGGGATAATGCGTGCTGGTGCCGCCTATGTGCCACTGGATTTGGCTTGGCCCGATGCGCGTTTGCGCTTTGCGCTGACGGGTTCGCAGGCGAAGGTTCTCGTGGCTCGAGCATCTCTGCTTGATCGCTTGCAGTTTCAGGCACGCGGTGTCGATCCGCGCCTCGATGCCGCGAAAATCGCTGCCAGCCCTCGAACCGCAACTCAGCCTATTCAGCCGGAAAGTCTCGCCTATGTAATCTACACTTCAGGCTCCACTGGTTCACCCAAAGGAGTGGAGATCACGCACGCGAATCTGCTGCATCTGATCGATTGGCACCGCAAGGCGTTTGGAGTTACGCGAGAAGACCGCGCGAGTCATCTAGCAGGTTTGGGATTTGACGCGGCCGCGTGGGAAATTTGGCCATACCTATCCGCCGGTGCGACGGTCTGTCTTGCTGACGATGCCGTGCGCGCTACTCCGGAACTCATTCAACAATGGATGATTCGCGAAAAAGTGACCATCGGTTTCGTGCCGACTGTCCACATCCCGGCGCTGATGGCCATGCCGTGGCCCACCACAACGGCGCTACGGTTTTTGCTGACGGGCGGCGACGCCCTGCACAGCTTTCCGCCTACGACGCCATCTTTCAAGGTGGTCAATAATTACGGGCCCACCGAGTGCACAGTGCTTGCGACCTCCTCCGTTCTTAAAGCCGGCTCACAAGGTGAGCCTCCCATCGGTCGCGCGATAACGGGAGCGCGCGTCTATCTTCTGGATGAAGAGGGAAAAGAAGTTCCGGACGGCAGTATCGGTGAGATCTACATCGGAGGTAACGGAGTGGGGCGCGGGTACCGAAATCGACCCGATCTGACTGCGCAATCTTTTCTGCAGGATCCTTTCGCGGCTGAGCTTGGGGCCCGCATGTATCGTACCGGTGATCGCGGAGTTCGCGCTGCGGATGGAGAGATTTATTTTCGCGGGCGCCTCGACAGGCAAACGAAGATTCGTGGGCAACGGGTCGAACTCGACGAGATTGGAAGTGTTCTCGAGCACCACCCTAGCGTTCATTTCGCGACAGCAGTTTGCCGCATGCAAAGTGCAGCGAATGAGTTGGTAGGGTACATACTGCCAAAGTCCGGAATGCGCATTCCCACATCGAGCGAACTACAGGATCATTTGCTTCGCTCGCTTCCGGACTACATGATCCCTACCATTTTTGTGCGATTGCGCGAGCTGCCTTTGTCTCCGAATGGAAAGCTCGATTTGAGACTGCTTCCGCAGCCAACTCGCGCGAATTTGCTTGAACGGAATGCGCAAAGAAGTGTCGATTCACCGATTGCTGGAAAATTACTTGCCATCGCCCGCCAGGTTCTCGGGAACCAGGAGGTTGGCCCGGAAGACAGTTTCTTTCTAGCGGGTGGGCACTCTCTGTTAGGCATGCAGCTTCTGATTCGCCTGCGCGACGAATTTGGTGTAGATCTGACGCTGCGGCAACTGTTTGAAGCACCAACCGTTGAGCGCCTGGCGGCAGTCGTCGAGAGCATGCTTGATGGTTCCACCCATTCCAACAACCCGCGCGGCAACAACATCGTCTGGGTGCAATCCAGAGTGACGGACCTGACTATGGTTTTAGGACAGGATCAGCCGCTGGTCTCCGTGGCGCTCACGGATGAAGACTTCACCTTCCTTGGCAAAAACCCAACGATGTCGAGCATAGCTGCTTGCCTGGTGTGCAAGATCCGCGAGGCCCAAGCAAAAGGGCCGTATTATATCGGAGGTTTTTGTCTTGGCGGGATTCTGGCCTATGAAGTCGCGTCGCAACTGAAGCGCGCAGGAGAAGACGTGCCGCTGCTGGTCTTGCTTAATGCGCCGAATCCCGCGAGTCTGGATTCATGTGATACGCTTGCTCGTAAAATCGATTTGGTTCAGTACATTGTGAGAAGGGCCATAAAACTGGGTCCTCGGAAGACTTATGTTTATGCTGCCGACCGCCTGCGCAAAAACGTATCACGCAGAATTGGAACAAAGAAGAAATCTCCTCACCAACTGACCGAAATTGCCGCCCACATGTACCAGCCCCCGAACTACGATGGCAATGTACTTTTGTTGATGGCGGCTCAGCGGCCTCCACACGTGAACCTCGCTAACAGTTGGCGTGCGTTGGTCACAGGAGATTTTCACACCCGGTACGTGGATGCTCATCAGCGCGAGTTGCTAAAGGGAGAAAACGTGCGGCTGATTGGGGATGCGATTCTTCGTCATTTGCCGATTCCGGCGCCTATTAACGGGTCTTCATGTTGTTGCGTCGTAGCACCGCGCGACCGAGGCGCACAAACCGCACTCTCAGCCGGCTACGAGCCTTTGATATCTCCTGGAGGGACAACTTAGACACGCCGATAGCAGCGCAGCGACACTGAGTCAAAAGGTTCTTTTTAAGGCCAACGCAATGCAAAATCCCAGCGTCAATGCATTTGCAGGAGCAAACGACGAGAGTCTAAGTCTCTTGCGGCTTCTTGATCCCGTCGTATCGGCGGATCCCTACGCACTTTATCGTGCTTTGAGCCAACATGACCCCGTGCATTGGGATCCTTACATGCATGCGTGGGTTGTGACGAGCTATCCGGAAGTTGTCAGCGTACTGATGAACTATTCGGCGGATCGGGCGCCCGCAGCGGAGTACCTGGATCGCCTTGGGCTCTCGTTTATGAAGCCATTTGCGGAAATGATGCGGCAGCAAATGCTATTCATGGATCCCCCAATGCACGCGCGCCTGCGCGCGATTTGCTCGGCGGCGTTCACACCACGCAGAGTAGAGTCTATGCGCAGTTCGATCAAGAGAATAGCTAATGGGCTTTTGGATAAGGTCATCGCCGAGGGACGCATGGATATGCTCGCCGATTTCGCCGGACCATTCCCTGCAATCGTTACTGCGATGATGCTCGGCGTGCCCATCGAAGACCATCGGCAGCTTGGCGCTTGGGTTGTCGATCTGGCGGAAGTGTTGGGCAATTTTCAACACCACCCAGACCGGGTGGTAGAAATCGTTCGCAGCCTTCAGGATTTCAAGAGTTACGTTGCCACACGAATGGGAGAGGAACGCAGGAAGCCGACCAACGGGCTGATCTACGCATTGATGACTTCCGAAGTGGATGGGCACCGCCTTAGCGATGAAGAAGTGATTGTAAATACCATCATCACGTTGATCGGTGGTCACGAAACGACCACCAATCTGATAGCCAGCGGATTTCTAACATTACTTCGCAATCCCGACTGTTTCGATCACTTGCGCGCACATCCTGAAATTATGGGCTCCGCTGTAGAGGAATTGCTTCGCTTCGAGTCGCCCGTGCAACACACTGCTCGAATCGCGCCCGCGGATGTGCAACTTGGAGGCAAAACCATACTAAAAGGTTCGCGAGTGGTTGCGGGATTAGCTGCGGCGAATCGCGATCCAAATCGCTTTCGAGATCCGGATCACCTGGATTTGCAGCGGCAGGATAACCGGCATTTGGCTTTTGGCTGGGCAGCTCATTTTTGTTTCGGGGCGCCGCTAGCGCGCATGGAAGGCCAAATCGCTTTCAACGTCCTGCTACGGCGGCTTTCGCGGCCTGCTTTGCTTGAAAATAAGCTGGAATGGCGAGCTAACGCCGGCTTGCGCGGATTGAAGGCGCTGAACATCCGTTTCGATCCGAGCGTACCTGTATCGCGAGCTGCGAGTTCGCAGATTCAATAACTTCCCTGCAAGGGATTATCGGCTTTTGATTTGGAGGTTGCAGCAGTGAGATGTGCGAATGGCGAAGTTCACGTTTGGCGGATTGATTTAGACTTGCCTGCGATCACTCTGAAAATGCTGGACGCTGTGCTGTCTGCGGAAGAGCGAGAGAGGGTGGTTGACTTCCGATCCATGGAAATGCGCAAGCGTTGGGTAGTTGCGCGTGGCGCGTTGCGCTGTATCCTGGCTACTTATACCTCCGCCAAGCCGTCCTCTCTGGTGTTTCAAGTGGAACGCTATGGGAAGCCGTACATAAGTTGGCCAGCGAACAACATTCCATTTAACTTTTCGCACACGGGCAATCTCGCACTACTCGCTATTTCGAATACCGGTCAAGTCGGTGTGAACGCGGAACAACTGCAGTCAAATATCGACATCGAAAAGATTAGCCGCCGCTTTTTCGCTACTTCCGAAGCTGATGAGATCATGGCATTGACTCCGGAAGCGCGCCCGAGCGCCTTCTTTGCCTGTTGGACTCGTAAGGAGGCGTTTGTAAAAGCTCTCGGCAAGGGCTTGAATATGCCTGTCGATCAATTCCGGGTAACGGTTCGAGCGGAAGAGACGCCACGGCTACTTTCGGTGAATTGGTGCGAATCTTCCACGTGGAGTTTTGCGGATCTAGGCGAGCCAAATTTTGCCGCGACCGTCGCGGTTCAGGGGCCAGCGCCAGCGATTCGGAGATTCAACTTTCCAATGTCCCTGGGTGGGTCACAGTTAGAAAGTTAGTTCGCCTTCCGAGTAGTTCACAGAAATAAGACTACCAACCATAGGACGTGAATGGCTTGACGCAATTATCGAGATGTCTGCGTTAGTCCCAACGTCGTGCTTCAAGGAGGAAATATGAAAGGCATTGTATTAGCGGGCGGCACAGGAAGCCGGCTACATCCGCTTACTCGGGTGACCAATAAGCATCTGCTCCCGGTTTATGACAAGCCCATGGTGTACTATCCGATTCAGACGCTCGTCAATGCGGGTATTCAGGAAATTCTTCTGGTAACGGGCGGAAAAAACGCGGGAGACTTTTTGCGGCTCCTCGGAAATGGACGTGATTTTGGGCTGAAACATCTGAATTACACCTATCAAGAAGGCGAAGGTGGAATCGCGGAAGCGCTGAGCCTGGCAGAACATTTCGCCGATGGAGAACAGGTCTGTGTAATTCTTGGAGACAACATCATCGAAACGAATGTTTGCGAGGCAGTCGAAAAATTCAAGAGACAGGAACGTGGCGCCAAGATCTTGCTAAAGGAAGTTCCCGATGCCGATAGATTTGGAGTTGCACAAATTCAGGGTAACTACGTCGTTGGAATCGAGGAAAAACCCAAGAACCCGAAATCGAACTTCGCTGTAGTTGGAATCTATCTTTACGACAGTACCGTATTTTCAAAAATTGGTAGACTGAAGCCCTCGGGGCGTGGAGAGTTGGAGATAACGGACGTGAATAATTTCTACGTGGAAGAAGGAACCTTGACCTGGGAGATGTTGGACGGCTGGTGGACGGATGCCGGCACGTTCAAATCCCTTCTGCTGGCCAATACGCTAGTGGCTGATTCCGGCGCCAACCGGGTTCGCAGCGAAGCTAGTGCGGTTGGAGGATTTGGTCGATGAAAATTCTCGTAACGGGTGGCGCGGGATTTATAGGTTCGAACTTCATTCGCTACGTTCTCGGCAAGAATGAAGAATATGAAGTCGTGAACTACGATAAGTTGACGTACGCGGGGAATCTGGCAAACCTGGAAGATATTTCCGGCGATTCCAATTGCACGTTCATCAAAGGCGATATTTGCGATGTGGAGGCTACAGAACTTGCGATGCGCGGCTGTGATGCTGTCGTACATTTTGCGGCCGAGTCGCATGTTGACCGCAGCATTTATGAGCCGTCGCATGTAATTCATACGAACATCACTGGTACGTTTGTCCTATTGGAGGTGGCGCGAAAACTTTCCATTTCGCGATTTATCCATGTGTCCACAGACGAGGTCTATGGTGACATTTCCCCAAACGCGTTTGCCGACGAATCCTTCCCGCTGCGACCGAGCAGTCCGTATTCAGCTTCTAAGGCTTCTTCGGATCTACTCGTCCGTTCCTATGTTTTGACTTACGGATTCCCCGCGATTATTACCCGCTCTTCCAACAACTATGGCCCCTACCAATTCCTTGAAAAATTTATGCCGCTCATGATCACCAATGCACTTCAGAATAAGCCTCTGCCTATTTACGGAGACGGTAAACAGCAGCGCGACTGGCTGCACGTAGAAGATAACTGCAAGGGCATTCTTCGGGTTCTCGAAGACGGAAAAAGAGGAGAGATTTACAACATCGGAGGATCACAAGTCACGGATAATCTTTCCGTGGTCAAAACGCTTCTGCAATTGACTGGCAAACCAGAGACTTTGATTTCTTACGTTAAAGACCGTCCTGGCCATGATCGCCGATACGCGTTGGAGTGCAAGAAGATGGAGATAGATTTGGGCTGGAAGCCTCAGATTTCCTTGAGTGATGGCCTGCGCCGCACGATCGAGTGGTACAGAAGCAACAAGAAATGGGTCGATGGGGTCCTTGCCGGGGAATATCGATCCTATTACGACAAATATTACGAGAACCGCGATCATTCGCTACATGCGCTCGCCCCGTCAACCTCGCTACGTTCGTAAATGCACTGACACGCGCTCAGGGTATAACTTCTACTGACCAGGATAATTCTTTAATGGAGCGAATTGAGACCTCTCTTCCCGGTGTCTTCGAGTTACGCCCGAAAGTGTTTCGCGACAACCGAGGTTTTTTTCTCGAAACCTACCACCGGACAAGATTCGTGGAATTGGGGATCAAAGAATGTTTTGTTCAAGACAATCTTTCGTGTTCTTCAAGAGGGATGCTGCGCGGACTTCACTACCAACTACGGCATCCCCAAGCAAAGCTGTGCTGCGTGGTTGAGGGAGAGGCGCTAGATGTCGCAGTCGATATCCGCGTAGGCTCCCCTTTCTTCGGAAGATGGACCACAGTGCTGTTGTCGGCTAAAGAACGAAATCAAATTTATGTCCCTGTGGGTTTCGCGCATGGATTTTTAGCCCTAACGGAAACAGTTCAGTTTCTGTACAAGTGCAGTGACTTTTATGCTCCCGATGACGAGTACGGAATAGTCTGGAACGACCCTGGCCTAGATATTTCGTGGGGAATTGCGGATCCGACGTTTTCTGAAAAGGATGCAAAGAGCCCCAGGCTTTCCGAGGTATCTGCAGATTGTTTGCCGAGTTATGCGTCGCGATGAAACCTAGAATCCTACTCACGGGGAAAACGGGCCAGATAGGTTCGGAACTTCTGCGCCTACTACCAGAGATCGGTCACGTGTTTGCACCCGACCGGCACGAATTAGACATGCTTAGCGCAGAGAATATTAGGCAGGTCGTTCGCTACATCTGCCCTAAACTGATCATCAATTGTGCGGCGTACACTGCTGTCGACGCTGCAGAGACACAAGCCGATAAATGTTATGCGATGAACGCTACTGCCCCAGCGGTTTTTGCTGAAGAAGTAAAGAAGATTGGCGGGGCGATCGTGCATTACTCTACTGACTACGTATTCGATGGATCGAAGCGAACCAGTTATGTGGAGACGGATCTCGCTTCTCCCATCAACGTGTACGGAAAATCCAAACTCGCCGGCGAGGAGGCCATCGCCAGCTCAGGCGTTCCGCACCTGATTTTGCGCACTGCTTGGGTTTACTCGAGAGAGGGCCGGAATTTTCTGCGAACGATTTTACGGCTGGCTACCGAGAAGGAACAGTTGCGCATTATCCGTGACCAGTCTGGAGCTCCCACCTGGAGCCGAGTCGTCGCGGAAGCGACTGTGGAAGTGCTGAGTCAACTCCTGCGACAAGGTGGCGCGGCACTCTCGTTATCGAAAGCAGGTGGCATTTATCACCTCACAGCTCAGGGTAAGACGACTTGGTACGAATTTGCGTGCGCGATACTTGAGAAAGCGAATCAAACTGGGCCTGAAGTGCCTTGGTTCGCGGAGGCAACTCGCCGAAACCCAATCATTGCGAAGAACGTTATTCCAATTAGTTCCCAGGAGTATCCGACTCAGGCTGTACGACCGGCCTTTTCCGTACTTTCGAATGAACGCTTTATTCAAACCTTCGGTATCGAATTGCCAGATTGGCGTACGCAACTGCGCGATATGTTCGGGTCAAAGGCAATGAGCCTACAAACTGCTGCGGTCGGTAAGCGCTAGCAATGTGTGCAACGGTTGCCGCGGACCCGTTGGTTTTATTCAGGGATTGTTTGAATCAAGTGTCCGATCAACGATGGTTCGATAGACTGCTTGTATTTTTTCAGCCGTTTGCGTTAGCGTGAATTTTTGTTCGACGCGTCTCCGTCCACGAATTCCCATTTCGCTGGCACGTTTTGGGTTCGTAAGGATTTCGCAAATCGCGTCGGCCATTGGCTCAGCTTTTCCCATAGGAACCAATATTCCCGTGATTCCATCTTCGACGATTTCTGGAACTCCGCCACCGTTTGTGGCGACCACTGGTTTGCTTGCAGCCATGGCTTCGATGATGACCTGGCCAAATGGTTCTCCGGTCGTGGAAGCATGAACGACTAAGTCTAAATTGGAGATTACCGACTGGATCTCACTGCAAAAGCCCGTGAATTCCGTAATGTTTTGGATCCCAAGTTCCGCTGGCATACGGCGTACTCGCTCTTCATATTCCCGCTCGCCAAACAGTGCAGCACCAATGATAAGAAAACGAACATTCGTGACCCGTCGGGCGACCAGGGAAGCCGCCCTGAGAAAAATATCTTGGCCTTTCCAAGGCGAGATTCTTCCGATCAGGCCCACTCTGAAGCAATCCGACCGAGCGTGCGGCGAGCCATGCGGGATATCGACCGGCGTTCCGTCGTGGACGACAGCGGCACTTTTCGTTATCTGGAATTCTCCGTCGCGAAGATTAACGTTGCGAAGCCGCAAAGTTTGAAGTGTTGCCAAAGAATTGGTGATCACAAAAGTTGGGAGCACGCGGCATAAGAATCGGAAAGATGTCGCAACTGAATTAGGGAGGTAGTCGTCGGCGATGCGGTCGCGGACATGCCAAACAACGGGACGACGCGCCAATCGGCCGGCAAATCCACCAATAATATCCGCCTTTAGAGAATTGGTATGGATGAGGTCGATTTGTTGTTCGCTTATAAAGCGGGACAAGCGCCAGACATATTTGAGGAGGTGAAAAATCTTTGAAAGTTGAAACAGAGTAGAGAAGCCAAGGTCGTTCTTGCGTGCCGAACCCACAATGGGCTCCAACGGAAAAACATGGGTCTCGACACCGGGGGAAAGCCGATCGACGAGTGGCCCTTTCGCGCCGAGAACTACGATAGGTTTCACAACTTCCGGATTCAAATTTTGAACCAGGTAAAGCAGGGCAATCTCACCGCCTCCCAATGAGGCAGTGTGGTCGAAAAGTAAGACTCGCAAAGCGGATCCTGGTCTTTTCTTTTCTTGTGGCAAAGACATCAATCGCTCACAAACTCCGAACAGAGATATTAAGCGAGGAAACTCGCGATGAAACATTTTTTGTGGGGACGGCGGTTTCTCTTCTAACCGGTGGAACTAGTTAGAGGCGCTAAAACCACTATAAATTTAATTGTTCTCTAGAGTATATCGATACTTTGTGTTGGAATTTGGGTGCCTTATCTTCTATCGTCTTTCTCTCGAACCGGCCCCGTTAGAAGTTAATATTCGACTCGCCCAGTGGTTTAGTGGTGTGCCCTGCCCTGCAAGAGGATATCTATCAAACCCCGAGGGGTAGTCGGTTGATGTTGGTCATAGTGTAATTGGCCCGCTAAGGTTGACGTCGTTTGAAGTGACGGGAGTCAGACAGGTATGCACAATGCGATTGTAACTGGCCCAGGCAATAGCCTTACGCCGAGGGTCGGAGTGGAAGCATTTTTTCGTCAGAGGCGACTGTTCTGGTGGGTTGCCGTATCGGTGTTTGTGGCGGTCGCGGTGATCACCTTTTTGCGGCCCAAACAGTATTCCTCCGAGATGAAATTGCTGGTGCAAAACACCAGAGGAAATATGGTGGTCACGGCAGAGCGCACAAGTCCTGCCAACGTGAGCTCGGACGTTAGCGAGACGCAGGTAAATTCCGAATTGGAAATACTCCGCAGCCACGACGTGCTCGACCCAGTGGCAGATCCGGATTGGGCGACAATTCCGCAACAGAATCGCACTCTTGCCGCGATTCGTCATCACGAAAAACTCGTCACTGCTTTCGAGAAATCCCTAAACACCGAAATCGTTCGAAAGACGAACGTCATCAACGTAACGCTTTCGGCGAAAAGTCCGGAGAAAGCGAAAAGCGATCTCGATCGCCTGTTGGGCTCATACCTCGCTGAACACCGGCGTTTGCAGCGCCCCAACGGAACCTCTAACTTCTTCGAGTCTGAGGCGGAACGAATCCGAAAGGATTGGGACGCGGCGAGCCAGAAGCTGGTGGAGTTCCAGCAGACAAATCAACTGGTCTCTCTACCGGAACGAGAGGCGGCGATCAATAACCAGGTGGTTGAACACGAGCGTGACTTGTTGGCCACGGATGTGGCCCTTCGCGAGTTGGATACCCGGCTCGCCGTCAGTTCTCGCGGACTAAAAGACCTTCCGATGCGGCAGACCACCACGGAAAGAACGCTGCCGAATCAGCAATCCGTCGAACATCTGAATACCCTACTTGTTGAGCTGAAGAACAAGCGCACCACGCTGATAACGAATTATAAATCTTCGGATCGCCTCGTCCGCGAACTGGACGAAGAGATCGCCACGACGGAAGCGGCTCTGAACAATGCCGCCGTTAGCACGTCGCATGAAGAAGCCAGCGAGGTAGATCCCGCCTGGGAACAGCTTCACAAAGACTACGTTCAAGCGGGAATCAGTCGGAAGCAAACGGCTACGCATCGCGAGGCCGTGGCGGCGGAGTTGGCTGCCTTACGGCAAAATCTGAAAACGCTTCAGGAATCGACTGTGACGTTTAACAACCTGGAGTCGCAGGTGAACGAGCTAAAACAGAATTATGACTTGTACGCACAAAAGCGTGATCAGGCACAGATTGAAGACGCTATGGACAACCAGAAGTTGCTGAACGTGGTGGTGGCGCAGGTGCCCACGGTTTCCTATCGCCCGATAAATTCGAAACCGCTTACAGGCGTCGTTTTGGCCATGGTCACGTCTCTGTTCCTCGGGATTTGTGTCATTTACCTGGCCGAAATCGGCCGCAGCACGATAGCCACCCCGCGGGAACTGGATGCGCTTTCACGGTACCCCGTGCTTGCCACGGTTCCACGTGTTGCCGGGTGGCTCGGCCGGATTGAGAAGAAGCCTAGTCCTCGTGCACATTTCCGAGGCCTTCCACAGGACGTTTCAAGCGAAGCAGACAACAGCATGTCTCCCAGCGGGAGCCGAATATGAGCTTGCTGGGGCAAGTGATGCATAGAGACCGAGCAGATTTGCAGATCGCACACCTGAGATTAATTTGTCAGGGCTTGTTGGTGCGGATTGTTCAACAATCCGCAGAGAACAAGCACCGCGGGTTTGTGGTAGCGGTAACGTCGGCAGCTCAGGGTGCGGGAGTTAGCCACATCACAACCGCGCTGGTTGATGCGCTCAATCAATATGGCGGCCAGTGCGCCATCGGACTGGATTCCAGAAATCTGGAATGCCAACGACACGATTCCAGGGAGACCATCGACCTCAACGATCCTTTGATCAACGAAGCTCTTTCCGGAGATTCCAGCGGTAGCGAATGGCCGAGTCGTCGCGAGACGCTTGCCAGTAAGCTGCACAAGTTCCGGCTTAAGTATCAATTCGTACTAATCGATTGTCCATCGGTACGAGAAACGTCAGACGCGGTTCGTCTGGCGCCACTCGTGGATGGAGTGGTTTTGGTTGTGGAAGCAAATCGCACGCGCAAGGAACAATTACTTTACACGGAGAGAACGATCGAGGCGGCGAAAGGGAAAATCTTAGGGCACGTTTTGAACAAACGAACCTATGTGATTCCCGACTGGTTGTCTCGAAGAATGGAAGCGGTTGGTTTGTAAAATTCTGACGATCGATCGCTTGGAAGGTAAGACAAAATGAAATCACTAATCCGCATTTTGTTTGTTTTAGTCGCCGCGACAAATTTGGCGCAAGCGGGACAAGAGTTGCACCACCGGCCTCGGTACACCTTACGGCCGGGCGACGTGCTTGAACTGCAATATAGATATACCCCCGAATTTAATCAGACCGTAACCGTCTTGCCCGATGGTTATGTGAATTTGAATCTGATCGGTGACGTGAGGCTCAGTGACCTAACAGTAATCCAGGCGCACGACTTGATCGTGCAAAAGGCACAAGAGCGCCTGAACGAGCCGGAATTGAATCTGGTCCTTAAACAATTTCAACAGCCGTACGTGGTGGTTGCCGGAGAAGTGGCAAAGCCCGGAAAAATCGACCTCCGAGAGAACACTTCCGCGATGCAAGCTGTGATGCTTTCCGGCGGCTTTTTGCAGTCCGCGCAAACCGGCCAAGTCCTGCTTTTCCGGAAGATCAACACGGACACCGCGGAAATTAAAGTCCTGAATCTTACGAAGGTGCGGAAGACCTCTGACCTCGAACGGGATGTCGAGCTCCAAGCCGGTGACATGCTCTTCGTACCGAAAGATAAGATCGAAAAAGTATCGAGATACATCAAGGTCCTAAACATCGGAATGTATTTCAATCCGTTGCAATTCGCGCCATAGCATTCGAGCGTTCAATCCGGCCCTGTACGAAACAGCTAGAACAGTGATGGACACTTTGAAGATCACAAATCGACGGGCAGAGCTTTCTTCGGAGGGTTCCGTGCGTCAAGCGGCCCCGATGAACTCTGCAGCCGCAGTGGCGCAATCGGTGGGCGCGAAGCTCCTGATCGTTGTGATTAATGCCGCAACTGGTATTTTGTGCGCCCGCGTTTTGCAACCCGCAGGTCGTGGAGAGCTGGCCGCCATGATTCTTTGGCCTATGTTCCTCGCTGGCGTTCTCACTTTTGGCATACCCAGTGCTTTAACATTCAGGCTGAGAAGCAGTCCGGAAGATAATTCGCGTTTGTTGGGTGCTGGCCTTCTTTGCGCATTCCTGTTGGGTAGTGCCGGAGCCTTGATTGGCGTGATTTTCCTGCATTCCTGGATCTCGCAGTATTCCCCCGAGGTTGTTCTCTTCGCGCGCGTGTTTGTACTGAGTACACCGGTTGCAGCTCTGGTGTATGCGGGAAAAGCGGCGCTGGAGAGTCGTGGTGACTTCGGCGCATCTAACTTGCTGCTTACTGCGTCGCCCCTCCTTACGCTGGCCACGCTGGTAATCCTTTGGCGAACAGGGACTCTTACGCCGATTACCGCTGCCTGCGCATATGTGTTTGTGGGAATCCCTCCGCTGGCATGGATGCTGCTTCGGTTGTGGCGATCATTCCGGCCCGGGCTTACGCAATTCTGGGATTCCAGCCGGCTCCTATCCACGTATGGGATGCGTGCTTACGGTGTAGATCTTTGCGGAACTATGGCGCAATACGTGGACCAAGCTCTTGTAGTGCGCATGCTCGAACCGGGCATGATGGGCACCTATGTTGTGGCTCTGAGCCTCTCGCGCGTGCTGAATGCCTTCCATACATCAGTCGTCATGGTGTTGTTTCCAAAGGCCGTGAATCAGCCGGCACATACGATTCGAGAAATGACTGGCCGGGCCGCGCGGATGAGCACACTTCTCACGATTGTTACCGGAGCGGGCGTTGCTTTTTTTGGGCCTTATCTGCTTTCTCTGTTGTACGGCAAAAACTATATAGCCGCCACAAACGTTCTGCGAATTCTGGTTCTGGAAGTAATTTTGTCCGGAGCCACGCTGGTACTATCGCAAGCGTTCATGGCTTTGGGCCGGCCCGGAATAAATACCGCACTCCAAGCCATTGGCCTCGCGCTCACTCTCCCGCTGATGTTTCTGCTCGTGCCGCGATTCGGCATCGTAGGAGCGGGCTTGGCCCTTCTGATTTCTACCTCGGCGAGGCTCATTTTCGTTTTGGTTAGTTTTCCCCTGTTTTTACGGATGGACGTGCCGCACATCCTGCCGAAGATCCAGGATCTTCGATTTATGGTGAATTTAGTGACGCGCCCGTTAGAACTCATGCGTAGCAAGGAACTAACAGCGGCGGGAGATGCGGATTGATGAGCACCTCTCTCACAATCTTCGTTCCGCACTGCTCCGATCTGTTGACGGACCATTTGCCGCATGGAGATGGCCTGATTGCGCACGGGTTCATCACGAATCTGGCCCGCCGAGGGCATCGGCTGCACGTTACGGCGCAGCGAGTGGAATTGCGCGAGCCGGTGCATCCAAACATTTCCATCTATCCGATCGGGACCAAGACAGAAAATGGAGTACGAGCGCGGCTGGAGTACATGCTGAAAGTTCGCCGCTTGTTCCACAAACTCAGGAAGGATTTTCGTTTCGACCTTATCCACCAGTTAAACCCGGTTTTCGCGGGAATGAGTTTGGCGCTCACCGGGTCCGGTTTGCCGCTGGTGCTGGGAACTTATGTGGCACGCTGGCCCGCCGATCCCGATTCGCTTACCTCTGCTGAAACTTTGAGAGGACGCCTTTCCTCTTTTGTGCGCGATCGGATTTGTGCGTTGCAACAGCGTCAGGCCGATTCTTTGCTGCTTACAACGCCGGCGGCGTTCAACCGAATACCCAATCCGCGAGCGGTTCGAGAGAAAGCGTATTTTCTTCCTCACGGCGTGGACATGAAAACTTTTTCTCCGTTATCTCTTAGCGAGCGGAGCGCGCTGTCGTCGTCCAGTCACAGAGATCCGTCGATCCTTTTTTTCGCCAATATCGTGGCGCGCAAAGGCATCTTTACATTGCTTGAGGCGTTTCCTCAGATCGTACGCGAATTTCCGGACGTGACGTTGAGAATTGCCGGCGATGGCCCCGAACTTCCGGAGGTGAAACGCAGAGCGGAACCTCTTGCTTGCGCGCCGCAGATCGAATTTCTGGGCCGTCAGGAACGGCGTCAAGCTCCGGGACTGTATCAAAACTGCAGCATCTACTGTCTGCCTTCGAATGGCGAGCCCTACGCCACTACCGTCATCGAGGCGATGAGTTGTGGGAAGCCTGTTGTCGTTACGGAGTCGGGAGGGTTTCCGCACGTTGTAGGCCCCAGAGGGGGCAAGCGAGTACCAGTGGGCGATCCGGCGGCACTAGCCCAGGGTTTGATCTATTTGCTTCGCAATCCGTCCGAATGCGAAGCCATGGGGATATACAACCGGCGCCTGGTGGAATCATCGATGAGTTGGCCGCTGGTTGCCCAACAACTGGAAGACATTTATCTCCAGACGCTGGAGCGAAAAGTTTCCGTTCGCGGAGTCTGGAGGGAGGCCCTAATTCTGGGGCCTTCTGCAGACTCCCCTGCCCAGGAACGCGTGCCCATGAATCTGATGGGCGATCTGAGGGAACGATGAACGAGCGATCCACAAAAATCTACAGAAGCTTCGCGGGATTAGACAGCCTGTTTGCATTTGCGATGGCGCTTGCGTCCGTGGTCTACGGCAACAACGCCCGGATCCCAACCGGAGAGGTGCAACTCTTTCTGCAGATGCGCATCACTCTGGCTAACGCGATATTTGCGGGTTTTTTCATGGTTTTGTGGAACACCTGTTTTCAGGCTTTGGCTCGACGAGAAGCTTCCTCTCTAATCAGCAAGCTGGCAGGCATTTTGAGGGGCTGTGCCGTGATGTCCGGCGTTTTGGCTCTGTATCTTTATCTGACCCACACCAAAGGTCCGATCGGCCGCATTGCAATCATCTTTTTTCTTAGCTCGACGTGTTATGAAGTGTTTCGCTTGCTTGTTCTCATGCGCATTGCCTCACGCGATCCGCAGCGCGTGATCATTTTGGGCAGTGGGCGGCGCGCGAGCAAAGCATGGCGCGAACTGCGCACTCGATACCACTCGGCGATCAAGGTGCTGGGATTCGTCGACGACCGTTCGGTTGCAGAAATGGCGCCTGACATCGCAGACCGATACCTGGGCAGCATCGACGACCTCAGTGATCTGCTCCTCCGCAATGTGGTTGATGAGCTGCTCATCGCTTTGCCGATGAAATCGTGCTACGGGCAGGCTCAGCGTGCCGTCTCTATCGCCGAACAGGTGGGTGTGCACGTGGTTTACATGCAAGACATGTACGCCTCGCAGCTCAGGCAATCCGTTCATCGTGATCAGGATCTTTTCGCAGACCTGGCCCCATTTCACGAGCATTACGTGACGCGCCAAGCCGTTAAACGAGTCTTCGACTTGGTCGGGGCGCTAATTGGTCTGTGCCTACTGGCGCCGGTGTTCGCGGTGATTTCGCTTGCAGTGAAACTTACCAGTCCCGGGCCGGTACTTTTTGTGCAGGAACGCTACGGCTTCCGCCGCCGCCGTTTCCACATGTACAAGTTTCGCAGCATGGTGAAAAACGCCCCAGCGCTCATGGCACAGCTTGAGCACAAAAACGAGGCTGCCGGTCCCATCTTCAAGATCAAAGACGATCCGCGCATCACCCGTCTGGGGCGATTCTTGCGGGCTTCATCGCTGGACGAATTTCCTCAACTATTCAACGTTTTGATGGGGCATATGTCGTTGGTAGGGCCACGCCCCATGAGTGTGCGCGACGTGTCTCTGTTCAGTGAAGCGACGCTGATGCGGCGGTTCACCATGAAGCCCGGCATTACTGGCCTGTGGCAGGTCAGCGGGCGCAGTTCGGTAGGATTCGATCAGTGGATGAAGATGGATTTCAATTACATCGACGATTGGTCTCTCGCCCTGGATTTCCAGATCCTGGCGCGGACCGTGAAGGCGGTCGTGAAACGTACCGGGGCGGTCTGAGTTCGTTCGTCTGTTGAGGCCAAAAAATGAAAGTCGCGATTGTACACGATTATTTTACCCAACTCGGTGGGGCAGAGAAGGTGGCCGGCGAAATCTATCGCATGCTTCCAAACTCGTCCTTGTTTGCCACGGTGGCATTTTCCAGTTGCGTTCCCAGCGAACTGGCTGGAGTGCCGATTGAAACCTCGTGGTTGCAAAAATTGCCGGGGATGGAGAAATACTACCGGCTTTATTTCCTTCTTTACCCATTCGGAGTAAGTGGCCTGGACATTTCGGGTTATGACCTGGTCATCTCCAGTTCCTCTGGTTACGCCAAGGGACTGCGAGCGGACCGTGATGCCGTCCACGTTTGCTATTGCCACACGCCCATGCGTTGGGTCTGGAATTTCGACAACTACTCGAGCAGGGAATCGTTTGGCCTGGGACGACGCGCGCTGCTAACTATGCTTCTTCGCGGGCTGAAAACCTGGGATCAAGGGGCGTCTCGTCAGCCGGATCATTTCATTGCAAACTCGAAAACCGTGGCGGAGCGAATCCAGAAGGTCTATGGACGCTCAGCGGTGGTGATCCATCCTCCCATTCAGATTGACCGCTTTCGGCCCTCGTCGGAACGCGAGGACTTCTATTTGGTGCTCGCGCGATTGATTCCGTACAAGCGGATTGACTTGGCCGTTCGCGCTTGCACGGAACTGGGCAGAAATCTTGTCGTCATTGGTGAAGGACCGGGCCGCAGGGCTCTTGAAGCAATCGCAGGCCCTACAGTGCGTTTCCTGGGACGCGTGTCTGATGTCGATGTGGAATATTTTGTTTCGCGCTGCCGTGCTTTGTTGTTTCCAGGCGAGGAAGATTTCGGCATGGTGCCGCTGGAGGTCGCGGCCGCTGGCCGGCCCACGATCGCTTACCAGGCGGGTGGCGCACTGGAAACCATCATCGAGCACGAGACTGGTATTTTCTTCAACAAGCAGACACCCGAATCGCTCGGCGACGCGATTGAACGCTTTGAGAAGGAAACTTGGTCGACGGAGGTACTTCGCCGTCATGCAGAAGGATTCAGCATCTCCGTCTTTCAGGATCGATTCTGTTCATTTCTGCAGCGCGTCGGTGTCTCCGTTTTGCGTCCTCCGTTCGAACTGAGTCTGCCTCGCGACTCCGGAAACTTCATGGAGATGAGCGCGTGATTGAGACCAGCACACGTCCATCTGTTGTCGGGGCGAAACCGCGGGTCCTGATCGTGCCAAATATGGCGTCGTGGATCATCGGTCAGATGGCCATGCACGTGATGCACCGCTTCAGCGATCGTTACGAGTTCTGGTATTTGACCGACAAGATGATTCGCGTGCGGCCGGATCTCGTGAAAGCGATCCTGCCCTCGATGGATTTTATCTTTCCCCTGACCGACAAAACTTACCACCTGCTGCGCCAAGCTGCAGGTACGACTCCGCTGCCACCCTCGCTACTCTGGCTGCACCATATCGTGCAGTGGAGCCCGTCGATGCGGGAAGCCGTTCTGCAATCTGCCGAAATCATTGCGTGTACACCAGAGTGGAAGGAACAGATTGAGTTGGAATGCCCTGCTGGCAAACCCATCACGGTTGTGCCTCACGGCGTGGACACCACGGCGCTTCGGCGTGGTGAATCGCAAAGGCAAGAATTCGGAGTTCCTGCGAACGCATTTGTTATCGGCTTTGTCGGCTCCAAGACCAGCAATTATGACCAAGGGCGAAAAGGTCTGGATACTTTGCTCGCCGTTGTGCAGGCCGCGCGTTACTGGATTCCTAATTTGCACCTTTCGTTTCTCGGCCTGGGCTGGGAAGCTGAGGTGCAGCAACTCCGGCTTCAGGGTATCTCCGCCAACTACGTTGGGTTTGTACCGGAGAGTGAATTGGCCGCGTTTTACTCAAGTCTGGATACCTACCTTATGACGTCGCGCGTCGAAGGCGGGCCGTGCACCGTGCTCGAATCGATGGCATGTGAGACGCCGGTAGTTGCTACGCGCGTTGGCCTGGTTCCTGATGTGATTGTCGATGGCGAGACCGGATTTTCCGCTCCGATTGGTGATACAGACGCCTTGCTCTCGGCCGTGCTGAAGCTCGCTTCTTCTGCGTCTCTCCGCGCGAGCATGGGCAAAGCGGCGCGTGCCAAGGTTGTCGCCTTTCGCTCGTGGGACGAAACCTTGCGAAATCTGGAAGCGCCGTTTGCGCGCCTGCAGACGCGCCGAGCCGCCGAATTCTCCCGTACAGCTTCAACTAGCGAAGTGCGAGCCGACCAGCTTCGCGGTGCCGTTCACGCTATGGACGGACTGATGTGGGGAGTGGTCAATGGCGCGCAGCGCTTGATTTCCGTGAGTGCCGCCGCTCGCCTGGTACGGTCTTGCTGGGAGGGTTGCACCGCCAGCGATGTCCTGCGCGGCGTCGGTTTAGTCTCTCGGTTATCGTTTCGGCCCGCAGGAATCCGCAAGCTGCTTCGCCCTGAAACGGTGCCGACTGTCTCCGATTTTTCGTTTTCCGAGCGGTAGCCAGGTGGGTGTGGGCGTCTCGATCCGTTTTGCGGGAGTTTATTCTTCGTGATCAGTGCTTCAACATATCCGAATGCTGTAATCGCTGGCCACAGCCGTCACGGACGCTCTGTCGGCATTGCGCTGCTGGTTGGCATTGCGGTGCTGGCCGTTGGTGCATTGTGGTTCGGGGGTAAGCCGCAGGTGCGCATTGCGATACCCGCCGCAGCCGTGGTGGTTGGCCTAGTTCTGTACCTCGCGCGGCCGGTTGCGTACGTTCAATACGCGTTATGGGTATGGTTTCTGACGCCACTGGCGCGCCGAATTGTAGATTGGCGTTTCGGCTTCGTCGATCCCAGTGTCATTTTGCTTGCTCCTTTTCTGGTGTCGGGCATTTCTGTGTTGGCACTTTTGCCGTCGCGCAATAAACCGAGCACACGGCCGCCAGCTGCATTTATTCTCTGTGCCGCAGGGATTCTCTATGGCTTCATAGTTGGTCTGGTCCTTCACCCCTCTGCTGAAACCGTCTTCGGACTGTTGAATTGGCTGTGTCCGCTACTATTTGGGCTGTACCTATATATCCGTGTCGAGCACTACGAAGAATTTCGAGACGCGATTTGTAAGACATTCCTTTGGGGAGTGTTGCTCCTCGGAGTCTATGGCATCTATCAATTCGTTTTTCTTCCGGCGTGGGATCGCTATTGGCTCGAAAATGTGCTGTCTACCAGCGCCAGCTTCGGGCGACCCGAGGCGTTCGCAGTGCGCGTCTGGAGCACGTTGAATTCGCCCGGCCCGTTTGCCAATTTCATGATGGCTGGGCTGCTGCTCCTGTTCACAATACGGGCTTCGTGGAAGCTACCGGCGGCCGTGTCGGGCTATCTCTCGTTTCTGCTGTCCATCGTCCGAACGGCTTGGCTCAGTTGGGCGGTCGGGCTGTTCTTGCTTCTCAAAAGCACCAGGCCCCGGCTGATCATCCGCATTTTGATTTCGCTGGTGTTTCTCGCTGCTTGTTTGCTCGCCCTGATGAGCGATCCGCGCGTGACGACCATGGTGGGCGATCGGGTCAACTCCTTTGTCGATTTAAGCCACGACGACAGCTTTGATGCGCGGTTGGGCATGTATCACCTCTTGCTTGGAGACCTGATGCAGAGTCCCTTTGGCCATGGGCTGAAGAATCTGGAAGTGTCACACGGGCTGGCGGTCGATAGCGGAATTCTCACTATGGTTTTTTCGCTGGGATGGCTCGGCAGCGCTTTGTTTGCCACCGGTATACTTTTCCTTTTTCTGGGCGGCAAGGACTCTTCGCATACCAACGATCAGTTTTCGATTGTCGGCAAGTCCATCATGATCGCGATTTTGGTGCAGGTTGTTGGCGGCAATATTTTCGTGAATGTAACCGGCGCCATATTCTGGCTTTTTGCCGGCATGTATGCGGTCGGGTATCCATCACGGGAAGGCCAAACCCTTGATATGCCGAATGGTGCAGACGAATGCCTGAATTGATTACCATTTCGATTCCGACCTATCGACGACCTTCGCTGCTGCTCCACGCACTTTATTCCTGCTTGCTCCAGGAATACCGGCCACTCGAAATCGATATCTCGGACGATTCGCCATGCGCTGAGACGGAGGCTATAGTTCGCAGTCTTACATTGCCTGAGGGAATCTCGTTGAGATATTGGCGCAACTCGCCATCGTTAGGACAGGCCGGGAATGTTAACAAGCTTTTCGCCGAAGCACGCGGGGCGAAACTGATCCTGCTTCACGATGATGACGCGCTGATGCCTGGGGCGGTTTCTGTTCTTCACGACGCGTTTTCATGGTCGGATTTTGTGGTCGCCTCCTATGGCCTGCAACTGGTGATTACCGAAAATGGCGAGAGTTCGTTGCGCGATAGCAATTCCTTGAATCGCACTCGCCGAACCCCCGATAGCGCTGGACTGCAGGAAGATGTAATCGAGGCCGCTCTATACGGGCAGTTCCCCAATAATGGTTATGTGATAAAGACCGAACTGGCACGAGCGGTCGGTTACCGCGGCAAGCCAGACGTCGGTGAAGCGTGTGACCTGGACTTTTCCATCCGCTTGGCGCTTGCGAACCGCGACGGTGCCTTTGCTTTCGTCAATCAATATACGAGCCAATATCGCTTAACGTCCTTCAGCTTGAGAAACACGCACGATGTCTGCTGGAAAGCGTTTGATCAGGTTTCTGCGCTCCGAAGTCTGACGCCGAATCAAGTTTCTGCTCAACAGTACTTACTGCGCAGGTTAGCGGAGGAAGCAGTCGTTGACAACGCCTGCCACCACCGGCGGTTGCGGGCTCTGCAGTTGTTCTTTTCGTCTTTTTATCCCAAGCGAAAATTAACTCTAAAGGCCGCCTATCATCTCGGCCTAATCGCGATGCCGAAGCTTAGCGTTCTCCGCGAACGCATTCGTGCCGCATAGGATGGCTTTCGTGAATAACACATCTACCATCGAGACCAGTTCCCTGAATCCCTCCCCCCTTCGCCCAGCCATGATTCCGGTCAACCACGCAGAGAATCCACATAAATATTCTCGGCCTGAGTGTGGCAAGTCGGCCACGACTGAGACCTTTACGGCCTTGAACGGCCTGCGGTTTATAGCTGCGCTTGCGGTCGTTTTTTATCACTACGCCCCCAACATTGCAGGATACAGCCGTGTGCCCGGCGTGTTCCGCGACATTATCTCTGACGGGCCCCTGGCCGTACCTTTCTTCTTTATCCTCTCCGGATTTGTTCTCGGTTTTAAGCACGTAGGAAGTCACAACGCCCTCAGCAACTTGGGTCGCTTCTATTGGTCACGATTTGCACGCATTTATCCTGTGTACCTGATTGCGTTTGTGTTGTTTGCACCGATCGCCATACAGAAATATTTGTCGGAGCCACTGGTTTTGGAGGGCACCCACTATTTTCTAGCTAGCGCTGCGCTATACATCGTTATGTTGCAGGCCTGGACCCCGTTTGCCCAAGCGTGGAACGGACCGGCTTGGTCGGTTTCCGTAGAGGCCTTTATGTACGCGGTATTTCCATGGACAGCCGCATGGCTTATGAAGCTCAGTAAATTTGCAACGGCGGTCGTTGCCTTCACCGCCTGGATGATTCCAGTAGGAGTCGCCGCTGCGTATGTTGGCCATGCGATTCCAGGACCGATGTGGCGCAACTACCTGACCAACAACCCACTGCTTGGTCTCCCTCTGTTTGTGTTGGGAATCTGTACAGCCAAATGTCTTCCGGGTTGGAAGAAGGTCCCGAGCGTCTACGCGAACTGGGTGGCCATGGCGTCGTCTGTATCAGCGCTCATTGTTGTTGCGGTTTGGCCGAGTTCGAGTCGCGAGATCCTCATCTCCGGTGGAATCGCTCCGTTACTGGCATTGGTGATTCTTTCCTTCACATCGACCTCCGGTTGGCTCACCAAAGCTGTTGGGAGCAGTCTGATGAACCGGCTCGGCGAGGCCAGTTACGTCATCTATATCGTTCAGTCGCCCATCTGGCATTACTGGCAAGCGCTGACCAATCGTTTGCGCGCGATCCCGGAGCGTGCGTCTGTTGTGGCTCCCTGGCAATTTATGCTTTTTATTCCGTGTTTGATTTTGGTGTCCTTAGGTATTCAACGCTTGCTCGAAACACCCATCCGTAACTGGTTGATGGGGATGCGCAAACCTGCGGTTCCCAAACCTGTACCGTCTGCAGAAGGTTAGGGGTTGGAGAGAATAGTCGGCTTATGCAGAACCGGCGCGTTCGGCTTGGCCTGTTCCGTGGAAATCTCAAATACCGTAACTTGCGGCCCCACCCGGATGGAATGAGTCAGGTTCGCGGCCATGGTGCTAGATCCCATCTGGCCTTGTGCATTGATGGTGTGGACAGTTATGACCGTCGACGTTGCTGTGCTGAGGGTGATCGAACGGCTTGGCACGCTAATGAGAGTCTTGTCATTATAGGTGGGCTCTTCAATCCACAGCGCAAGGTAAAACGTGCCATCTCTCTTCTGAAACAGCAGATGCTGCACGTCCGTGGTATTCCCTGAGAGTGAGTAGCTCAATTGTCCGGGAGTGAACGCGGCGCCTGGGTCGGATAGCAAATGCAACAAGCTTTGCACCGCGGTAAAAGCCGGCTTCGGAGAAAAATCAGAGTGAACTAACCCGTAGTTATTTTCAGATGACGGTTGGGTCGTGTTGAGATCCACCAACTCGTAGATGTACGTTCTTTGGATTCCGTGGATGTATTGTTCGAGCAGCAGCCGCGGCATATACGTGCCAGAAACACTTTCGGGAACACCTCCACTCACGTTCACGTCGTTAAAGTACCCCGTCTCGGTTGTCCGTATTGGCTTTCCAGGCCAAGCTTGCGCCACCAAACTCAAGTTCCAAGCATAACTTCCGTACCCGTTGCTGCCCCAGCCCGGAGTTCCCGGATTACGCCCTGCGAAATAATTGTGCAGATTTGCATAATTGAAGTCTGTACTGGAAGCCGCCATCTGCGGGAATGATGCCGCATTCGTCAGAGAAGGACCGACAATCGGGTACTTGGAAACAGAAGGATTCGAGGCGATGGCTGCTTGCATGCGGGCCATGAAAGCATTTAGCGTTGAAGCCCAATTCGGATCGCCACTCTGGTCGTATTCATTCGGCCCTTCGTACGCTTCGAAACAGGAGGCGACGCGTTGCGGATAATCCGCCAGCAGCGCAGCACTTTCACTGGGCGAGGTGATTAGCGTTGCCATAATTCCATCCTGCCCTAGTGTGTTCAGCCGGTCGTAGTAGGTTGTCCACGTGGTGTCCACCAATCCGTCACGCACGTGGCGCACACCCAGATTCTTCAGGCTGCTCTCCACCATCGAAAAGTTGGCGTACGGAGTATTTAGATACGTCAGATGTATGTTGACGCCGATGCTGTCTACGAAAGCGTCCGCGCTCATGGCCGTCTCGCCGTTGCTGGCGGGATAAGCCTCGGCGATCATGCATCCGAGAAGAACGGCCAGGACGGGCCGAAGTTTCATAGGGGTCACTCTCTGGCCGGGAGATGAATTATATGGCGAGACCCCATCGAGCCATGCTGATTTTTTCCGCTAGGCACTTGCGCTGTTTTTAATAATGTACTGTCTCAAGGGCCAAGGGGGTACTGAGGCTTTGTACCAGTTGTGTTGCTGACTTCTCCGTTGTAGGCCATTGCTTTTTGTATAATCCGCTAAACACTTGTAAATTTTCCGCGTTCCCTCATTAAGCCTGATTGACCCCGTTCGTTCATCGAAACCTCCCCGTGCGTATGTAGGCTCACTCATACGTCGTCAGTGCTGGATTTGATGGCACATAGCACGGAGCGCGATCAGGTTGTCCAGGGCATCGTCGCCGAGCGTGCTCCGCTTCTGCTGCTGACGCACTTGTAAGTCCTTCGTCGAACCGCAGATCTGACATCGCCAGGGGTCTCGTTCAAGCGCGCGATGACCAAGCGACTTGTAATTCATGCGAGGTTCGTCTTAGTGTCTCTCGAAGTCCGCGCGACGTGACTTTATAACGATATTTTGATTGCCCAGATTCGAATCTTGAATTGGCGTTCTTCACGGAAAGCATCCACGCTATCAAAACACTCTTATGTAGTTGGTGTATCTTAGGTTTTCGACTGGAGAGATTATGAAAATCGCCGTAATAGGTGCCGGTTATGTTGGCTTGGTCTCCGCGGCTTGCTTTGCAGAGTTAGGCCATGAAGTGGTGACCGTCGATAATGATTCTACGAAAATAAAACTATTAGTTGACGGACAGATTCCCATTCACGAAAATCTGCTTCCCGAATTGGTGCATCGCCATTTAGGTAATCGATTGCGCTTTTCTGGTGATATCGTGACAGCAGTTGAGTCCTGCGATGTCGTGTTCATCACCGTTGGTACTCCGCCTTCGCCAAACGGCGAAGCTGACCTTTCGTATGTGGAGGGCGTCGCTCGTGAACTCGCACATTCTTTAAATGGGCGCAAGGTCGTGGTCGAAAAAAGCACGGTTCCGGTACGCACCTGTGAAGCCTTGCAACGTTCGATGGTTCTGAACGGCGCGAATCGGAACCTTTTCACCATCGCGTCGAATCCGGAGTTTCTTCGCGAGGGGACCGCAGTTTCAGACTTCCTGTATCCTGACCGCATCGTTATTGGTGTCGACTGCAACTACAGCGCCGAGGTGTTGAAGGAAATCTATCTTCCATTAATAGATGGTAGCTACTATAAACGCGAAGATGCGATTCCGGGTCCGTGGGATAGGACTGCGAAGTTGATTGTTACCAGCGTGAAGAGCGCCGAACTTATAAAGCACGCTTCGAACGCATTTCTGGCCATGAAGATCTCTTTTATTAACGCTGTTGCCAACGTTTGCGAAGGAGTGGGAGCCGACATCCGCCAAGTATGCGAAGGGATTGGGGCGGACACGCGTATAGGACCGATGTTCCTGGTGCCGGGTATCGGATATGGTGGTTCGTGCTTTCCGAAGGATGTTCTTGCGTTCCGTTCCGTGGCCAAAGGAGTCGGTTATGAGTTTAGTCTTTTGTCAGCGGTGATGGCAGTTAACGAGGATCAGCGGGAACGTTTTGTCCAGAAGGTGCGGGAGGCGCTCTGGACACTTCGTGGCAAGCGGCTGGCAGTGCTAGGTCTCGCGTTCAAGGGAGGAACCGACGACGTGCGGGACTCTCCGGCTGTGGACATCGTAAAGCGTCTAGCTGAAGAAGGTGCTTCGATCGTGGCTTACGATCCTGCAGCTATGGAGCGAGCCGCAGTCCAGTTATCAGGATTTTCCAACGTAATCTTTGCGGACGGCGCCTACGAGGCCTGCCAAGGATCCGACGCCTTGCTCATACTCACCGAATGGCAGCAGTTCAAGTCACTGGATCTGAAGCGCGTGCGTGAAGAGCTCCGGTTGCCTATCGTAGTCGATGGGCGAAATTCCCTAGTTGCGGAAGAAGTTGAGGCTGCCGGTCTCATCTACTACAGCATGGGACGACAAGCGGCGTATGGTGAAGCGATCGGACGAGTTGATGGGAGGATGCTAGCCGCCAATGCTTGATTCAAGAGCAGGGCGGAATTCTCTCTCAGACCCACCAATATTATGCTGTCGCGCTGAGAAACCCGAGATACGGGCAGATAGGACAGACTCCGTTCTCGGAATCATTGCGCCTAGTAGGAAACGTTGCGAGAGGTGGCCGTAGATTGGTGACGGCTTCGATGGCAAGCCGCACAGAGTGTGATTAAGTTATCCAATGTATCGTCACCGAGCTTGCTCCGTTTGGCTTGATGATGTACATGCAAGTCCTTGTCGCTCGCCAACCCGCTGATCCGCTTATTTTGGTGACGAACGTTCCGATTACCGGCACCCGCAGCAATTTCGCCGCCTCACTAGGCCTCTCCCTTATCTTCCTGGAATTCCTCTTCAAGAATAGACCGAGCTGATACTGCCGGGGCGCCAGGCCAACGCCTGGTTGGCGTTCAGATCAGTTCGAGTTCTACCGGCATTCCACGCATTGCTGATGTGGATGACGCTCAGATTAAGGACGACAGTTTCTAATTCAACAATATGTTCCCGTACGGGAACATTAAATTTGGCAGACGGTTAGCTTTGCCTTGCCTGAGCTTGTCTTGAAGATGCGCTGCTTGGCGGCATTCGGCAAATAGAAGAACCCCTCACTGCCAAGTCGCGCGTTGAAGTTCTCGAATCCCGGAATCACCCTGGAAATCGCATCCCGGATCAGATTGTAATCCGCCGCGAATCCGAGCCAGTTGGTGGTCGTTCGAGACCCCAAAGTAGCATGCGCAAGATTGACAAGGATCGCCACGTCGCTCATCAGATCGGGCGAAGCCGGCGGAAAGAATCCCTATGAAGGGTTGATAATCCCCATCGAATCTTCGACCGTGAGGAACTGCTTGCCAGACGCCTGGACGTCTTCCTCGGTCCGGCCCAGGCAAGGCAGGATCAGGGCTCGCGCGCCCGTGATCAGGTGGGATCGGTTTAGCTTGGTCGATACGTGGGCCGTGAGCTTGCAGCGCTGCATGGCGTGCGCGCTATACACCGTATCAGGCGTGTTCGAGAGGAAGTTTCCGCTGATCGCAAAAAATACCTTAACGTCTCCATCGAACATCGCGTGCATGGTCTCGACAGTGTCGTATCCCCATTTCTGGGGTGGTTCAAAGTTGAACTCTTTCTTAAGTGCCTGCAAAAAAGGTTTCGGCGGACGCTCCCACACACCCATCGTGCGGTCACCCTGCACATTCGAGTGCCCCCGGACACATACCGTACCTGCTCCCGGGCGCCCGATGTTGCCCCCCACCAGCAGCAGGTTCACGATCATCGAGACGTTGTCGACACCGTTGGGCTGCTGCGTAACGCCTAAGCACCACGCGATTATGGTCTTCTTTGAGGCCGCGTACATATCGGCGGCGACATGCAGCTGATTTCGACTCAGTCCGCTGTTTTCCTCAATTTCTTCCCAGCTTGTGGCTTCTACATCGGCCAGGAGTGCTTCGAAGCCTTCGGTGAACGATTGAATAAACTTCCGGTCAATCCCCGAGCTGAGTCCCGCCTTCTCCCGCTCGAAAAGCTCCTTCAGAATTCCCTTGATCGCCGCCACATCCCCGTTGACGCGCACTGGCAGATACAGATCCGCAAGCGCCTGGCCTTTCCCAAGTAGTGCAAAGGGCAGCTCCAAAGGATTCGAATAATCCTGGGGGTTTGGATTCGTTACCCTCATCAGGCTCACTTCTGGCAGAGGGTTGACCGCAATAATCTTGGCGCCCTGGTCATTGGCCTTCTGCAGCGAGGTCAGCATCCGCGGATGGTTCGTGCCCGAATTGTTTCCGAAAATAAAGATGAGCTCCGTACTCTCCATGTCCTCCAGCGTCGCTGTGCCCTTACTGAACGCGGCGAAGGTCGAGTCCGGGGGAAGAAGTAAAGCGGGCCGCAGCGGAACGTAGGGTTTCTACTGTCAATGCGGAAGGCAGTTATGGGCGCTGGGTTTACAGCATCGGGAAAAAGACCACTGATGTTACGACGGCGATCACTTACGCAGTCGGGTGTTCGAATCCTTCGGGATAGGCAGCGCGGCCTTGGCAGCCTAAATCACACGCATGCATGACCTTCGTCACAGACTTTACTTTGGCCATGCGCTACGGGCATTTGCAAATTAGAACGCCTTGCTGTGAGTGCGGAACGGTAGACGCGAACTCATCTTGGTTGATTTTCGAAGCAACAACCGAGTTGCTCCAAAAAAAAAACGAATCAGGGTAAAGATGAGCGCGTGAATACGACTCGATACACGCCAGTCACAGCGGCGAACTCTCTGAGCATGCCCCCCAGAACGCTCCTTCCGAAATCGGTGCGATGACCGCCGTCTGCCAGCCGAGAATCGAAGTGCTCGAGAGCGGCCGCCGGATTCCCGTCACCCGCGACGTTCCCGTTCTCTCCGGCTTCGTTTCCATGGACAAGGATGTTGTCCTTGAAAGGTATGTGATCCCACATGCCGGAGATTATCCGCAACGGGAATTTCCGACCCTGGTTATATTCCTCTGCCAGAGTGAGCCTGTGAGGGTCGCTGGCCAAATCGCCGAAAAGCAGTTTGACGCAGAAACGCATCCCGGGCATGTATGGATTGTGCCTCGTGGTGCACGCCACGCCGCGCGTTTCGAGGGGAAGCATGGCGGCATTTTGCTTTCGATCGGAAACGAGCAATTCGAGCGGCACGTTGATCGGATCGCGCATGGAAGAAGAATTGAGCTGGTTCCCACATTTGACGTAAAGGATGTGCAACTCGAGCATTTGCTGCTTGGGCTTCTGACGGTCGCCCAAGAGGGCTCTTGTGCTGATGCGCTCATAGGCGACCTATTGGTCAACGCCATTTGTATTCGTTTGGTAGAGCGCTACGCGAGATCGACGCCTCGTGTAGCCCTACAGCGTGGTGGCCTGCCCGCGGCCCGGCTGAGGAGAGTCCTTGAATTCATCGACATGAATCTAGACAAAAATTTAAGTCTCTCTGCGCTTGCAGATACGGCGCAGATGAACCTGTATTACTTCGCCACGCTCTTCAGAAAGAGCGTGGGTGTGAGCCCCCATCAATATGTTCTCGACCGCCGTGTTGATCGCGGCAAGCAGCTCCTGGGCGGCGACCGGAAGCTGAGCGTGCTTGACGTTGGCCTGCAGGTCGGGTTTGAACATCCGAATAGTTTTGCGCGCGCATTCCGCCGGCGCGCTGGCGTAAGTCCGGTCGAGTTCAGACGCGACTGTCTTGGTCTGAGAAAAAAATCTCAAGAATTGTTCCAAACCCCAAGATCCGCTGAGCAACTGGACTGGCGGCGACGTTAAGTTATCCATGTAATTCGAGAATTGATGGCCCGAGGTAATGCATGCACATTACGCTCACCACGACCACTTATCCGATGGTGAGAGTTTTATGGCCGGGGAGGAGCCTTCTCGGCGAGGCTTCTTCAACTATCGACCGTTGAACTGGTAGTGGGTGTTCACTAGCTCGCGCTCCCGTTGGCCAGTCACGGAGCGAGAATGGGGAGATCCGGGTGTCAGAACTGAAGAGTCGCTTGTCCGGAAAGAAACCTTACAGTCGTCCTACCTGCACTGTGAAGTCGCTGTCAGAGGTAGGTGCCCTCTTTCGCGGGAAATTACCAAATGGTGGAAACGGGTGGCAGAACGGCGGAGCGTCACCGCTCTGTGCGCTGCCCATTCTCCTCGTCGAGGGCTACGTGGACGACTTGGGGTTGATCGGGCAGACGGTCCGAAGATCTGGACGACAGCTACAAAACTCGATTGCGATTGGAGACGCGTGGAAGGGAATGCAATTTGCGGATCAACAGGACGCGACCTGGCCAAGGACGTTCTCGCTCCTGGACCTGAGACATCGCCGTCACAGGGAACGCGGACTGCTCGAATCGATTGGGGGAAATCGGAATCTCAGCGAAGCGATCCCCCACGTCATCCTGGTTACTTTGATGGAACACCTTCAAGGCTGGGAGGGGGTTGACTGGGCGC
>Ga0209275_10000025_pt1 | contig 42318 bp, 43 predicted proteins | sample HubBroMetageREF2_FD_188344 | JGI IMG/M metagenome (GOLD analysis project Ga0209275, IMG submission 188344) | Reference soil microbial communities from the Hubbard Brook experimental Forest, New Hampshire, USA - Hubbard Brook CCASE Soil... | ecosystem: Environmental > Terrestrial > Soil >... | reverse complement strand
GTGTGACCCAATCGAAGGCCATTGCTGTCGAGTATTCGCTCACCCAAATGGGAAAGACAATCATCGCTCCACTCAGAGGCATGTGCCGCTGGGCAAAACGATACGTCCGGGAGGTGACTGCCGACGTGCACTTTCCGGAACGGTACGAGGCGCCATAAACGAAGTAGAGCGCAGCTTGTGTATTTGCGGTTTTGAATTCAAATGCAGTTCAACAAAGGAGAACAGTATGAACAACATTGAAAACAAGACAGTCTTGATTACCGGCGCGAACCGAGGCATCGGTCGGGCCTTGGTTGATGAGGCGCTTCGCCGCGGAGCGAAGAAGGTCTATGCGGGTACACGCCAGCCCTTTGCACATTCAGATGCGCACGTCACACCCCTGACCCTGGATGTGACCAACACCGCGCAGATTCAGGATGCCGTCAAGAATGTCGAAGCTCTCGATATCCTCATCAACAACGCTGGCATTGCGCTTTACGATGACTTGAGCGATCGTGCAGCGCTCGAACAGAGCCTCGCTGTTAACCTCTATGGCCCGTATGGAGTGACTCAGGCTTTCCTGCCGTTATTGACGCGTTCTCGAGGAGCCATCGTCAACGTTCTGTCGTTGGCGGCCATTGCCGCCGTGCCATTCAGCCCGGCATACTCGATCTCGAAAGCGGCCGCGTTTTCCCTGGCACAATCGCTGCGCGCTCTTCTCGCCGGGCGGGGCGTTAGGGTACACGTGGTACTGCCTGGCCCCGTGGACACAGATATGTCCCGCGGCCTGGACATACCGAAGGCCTCTCCAGAGTCCGTTGCACGAGCTATCTTCGACGGAGTGGAGAAAGGGGAAGAGGAAATATTCCCGGATCCCATGTCAGAGTCGCTGGCGGAGGGCTGGCGCAACGGTGCGGTCAAGGCGCTCCAGCAGCAGTTCAGAGCCTTCGTGCCGGAGGCCGCGACGAAGGTTGCGTAGCGCCACGAAGTAACGACCAGAAACAATTTCAGGCCGTGCGGCATACCGGGTAGGCAGCACGCTTCGCTACCGAGGAGGTGAACAATGTGTCCATTCTGTTTGTCAACCATGGGATTCGTCGTTGCCGGCGCGGTTTCTACCGGCGGGCTGGCAGCGTTGGCCGTGAACGTATCTCGCAAGAACCGGACAGGAGAAGTCCTGCCGAACTCAGAGGAAAGGAAAAATCAAAATGTCGACCAGAAAGATTGAGAAGTCGAATCTCGCGATGAAGACGCCCCCGATCGTGTCGCAGGAGGAGTGGGAGGCTGCGCGGCAGCAGATGCTGGTGAAGGAAAAAGCCTTCACCCGCTCCCGTGATGCGCTGGCCGCTGAACGTCGACGAATGCCGTGGATGTCGGTAGAGAAGAAGTACGAATTCGACGGACCCAAGGGCAAGGTAAGCCTGCTCGATTTGTTCGAAGGCCGGCCTCAGCTGATCGTGTATCGCGCCTTCTTTGAGCCCGAGGTTTTCGGCTGGCCCGATCACGCCTGCCGCGGCTGCTCGCTGGGTGCCGATCAGGTCTCGCACCTGGCCCATCTGAACGCGCGCGACACCACGCTTGTCTACGCTTCACGCGCACCGCAGGCCGACATCGCACGCCTGAAGGCACGGATGGGCTGGGAGATGCCCTGGTACACCATGACCGACAGCTTCGACGCGGACTTCGGCGTCGATGAATGGCACGGCCATAATGTGTTCTTCCGTGACGGCGAGCAGGTGTTTCGCACATACTTCATCAATGGAAGAGGTGACGAGGCGATGGGGACCACGTGGAGCTACCTCGATATCACGCCGCTTGGCCGTCAGGAGATTTGGGAAAACTCGCCAGAGGGTTACCCCCAGACCCCGCCGTACAAGTGGTGGAACTGGCACGACAACTACGACGCCGAGGCCTCGCCCGACCCGAAGTGGGTCAAGGTGTCCAACGCTGGGGAAGCCGCCTTCCGAAAGCATGACGCCGAGGCGAAAGCGAGCTAAAGAAGGGCGACCGCGGCCACTTCGTCGCCTTCGAGCAGCCGGAATAAAGAGTATGAAGAGATACTGACGCGGCTATGCAAGATCAAAGATGCCTGGTGCAAAGACTGAGCGTTGGCCAGCCCAGTAGCGACACAAAGGACAGGAGAACGAATTCATGAAAAAAGAGAATTTCATTACCAGCTTTTCGGTAGACCAATCTCCCCAGCAGGCTTTCGATGCCATCAATAATGTTCGTGGATGGTGGTCAGGAGAGATCGAGGGCGAGACCGACACACTTGGCGCAGAGTTTACCTACCGATACAAAGACGTGCACCATTCCAAACAGAAGGTCAAGGAACTTATTCCTGGCAAGAAAGTCATTTGGCACGTGTTAGACAGCCGCCTTAGCTTTCGGAAAGAAAATGAGTGGACTGGCACGGACATCGTCTTCGATATCTCTCAAAAAGACGGCAAAACGGAAGTCCGCTTTACGCACATCGGCTTGGTTCCTGCCTTCCAATGCTACGGCGACTGCTCCGGCGCATGGGGCGTACTCATAAACGAAAACTTGCGGAAGCTGATCACCACCGGCAAAGGTCAGCCGGACGCATTCTCGTGAATGCAGAACTGCTTCCTTTCCCGAGAGAAAACAGCGCCCCGGGCGCTAATGGAGAAAACGATGACGGACTTAATGAGAGATGAACTAGGGGCCCCTAAGGTAGTCGATCGAGCGACATTCCAGGCGGAGCTGGACGCATTGCGCGTTCGGGAAAAGGCGCACACGCACGAAGGCGATGCCATTGCTGCCGCCCGCCGACGGCTCCCCATGGTCGAGGTGGACGGTGCCACACCGCTGATTGGCGAACGTGGCGCGGTGACACTATTGGACGCATTTGAGCGACGCCGGATCCTCATCGCCTACTACTTCATGTGGCACACCGGCCACCCTGCGCCGGAGCAGTGCGAGGGGTGCACCTGGGATACATCGCAGGTCCGCGAGCTGTCCTATCTTCATTCTCGCGACGTCACCTACGCCACGTTTTGCCAAGGCCCGTACGAGGAGAGCGCCCGGTACCGCGACTTCATGGGGTGGGAGATGCCTTGGTACTCGGCTCAGGACTCGCTCAACACCCTCTTGGTCGGACGCCGGGTGGGCAGGATGCACATCGTTTGCTACCTGCGACGAGGATCCAATGTCTTCGAAACTTACTGGACGACCTCACGCGGCGTCGAGGCGATGGATAACAGCTTCCGGTTGCTCGACCTGACCGTCTACGGACGGCAGGAGACGTGGGAGGACTCGCCGACCGGCTGGCTACAACAATGGGAAGCCAACGCCGAGCAGCTCCGCACCAACGGACGCCCCATCGCCCAGTGGCCTCGCCTGAAGGCCGGGCGCTCGGACAACCTCGTCTCATCCCCCGTTAAAGGCGTTGGCCACGAGCGGGCGGATCGGCGCTGAAGAACGTCCTACTGGGTGGTCAATTGGGGGAACCTCGGATGCCTCGAGCGGCCGCCAGACGCGGCGTGGGCATTTTTCGTTGCATTCCAACCTCGAGCCGCGATTGTGCATCGAATCGAGACTATTCGCCTAAAGGGCTTCAATTTGGAAACAAAAGTCACGTAACGAGTAGTGGCGAGTGTGAGATCGTCCGCGAGTCGTCGATGGAGCTTGACGTCGGGCGGGTCAGAGTCTGGATGGTCAAGGTATCTTACTAGCGCTTCGAATGCGTGCGCATCTTGTGTTCAGCGGACCTAAGTTCTTCGTCGAATGTTGTCATCGTGGCGAATTATATTATCCAGCCACGTGAAGCACGTTCTCCATTGCTGATTGCCTATTAGTTGCGCCAGAAGCGGAGCAATATCCTCCTACTCCAGTCTCGCGACAACAATATGAAAACGACATTTCCGGAATCGCGCCTGCTAAATCGTATGCCATGCATTGAGGCTAGAGGCCTCTGGAGTCGAGACTAGCCCATGCTGAGACTTTTGGTTGTCATTCTTGTAGGAGCCGTTCTACCTGCGCAGAGTTCTGAGGCCCCACCAAGCGATCCACTGGGCCGGATCACCCCGCAGGGCGCGATTTTCCAGTTTCTTGAAGCTTGCCACGCTCACGAGTATTCCAAGGCAGCCTACTATCTCGACCTGCATCAAATGTCTCCTGCAGAACGTGTAAAGAAGGGTCCGCAACTGGCCCAGCAGTTGGAAGATCTGTTGGACGATACTCCATTCGATATCGCGACGCTGAGCCGGAATCCGGAGGGAGACCTGTCCGACGGCCTCTCGCCTTCGCGCGAGCACCTGGCCACCTTCCAAGTTAACGGACAGTCATTGGAGTTGGGGCTAGAGCGTGTGGAGCTGAAGCCTGGATTCAAGGTCTGGCTCGTCTCCGCCGACAGCCTCCCGCTGATTCCGCAAGCCCACCAGGTTGTGGCCGAGACGCCGTTTGAGAACAAATTGCCGCCACGGCTGGTGACGACTGAATTGCTCGACACGCCGTTGTGGCGTTGGATTGCCCTTCTGGTCATGGGTCTCGTGCTCTGGTTGGTGTCGGGACTCATCGCTGGTGCGATTGTTTTCACATTCCGTCGGCTGACGAGGACAAACGCCGCCGCGTTTCGCAAACCCGCGCGTCTTTGTCTGGCAACTGCAGGTTTTCGCGGTGCTATGGAACTTGCGCCGCCCTCCGCGTTGCCGCGCTTGTACTTGGAGCGTGCGATCGCGATGGCTTTCTTTCTCGGAATAGCGTGGGCAGGTGCCGCCACGATCGATTTCGTCACAGAGCGATGGCGTTCCCGATTGGACCCGCGCATGAAGGCGATGACGTATTCTGTCCTTCCGCTAGGCAGACAGATCGCTAAGCTAGCCCTTTTTCTGATTGCGATCTTGGCGGTAGTGAGTGCATGGGGCTACAACACGGGGACGATCCTTGCTGGCCTCGGCGTGGGCGGCCTCGCTATCGCGCTTGCGGCGCAAAAGACCATAGAGAACCTCTTCGGTGGTATCTCGGTCATTGGCGATCGGCCCGTCTTGGTCGGCGATTTCTGCCGCTTCGGCACCCACATCGGAACCGTGACGGACATCGGGCTGCGATCCACCCGCATCCGAACGCTCGATCGAACCATCGTAAGCGTGCCCAACAGCCAATTCTCGACCATGGAACTGGAGAACTACAGCGCCCGAGACAAGATCTGGTTCCACGTGACGCTGAACCTTCGCCGCGACACGACTTCGGACCAGTTGCTGCAAGTGCTGTCATCAGTGCAAGAGATTCTAAAGCAACACTCGAAGGTGGAAGTTGGGGATATTCCCGTTCGCTTCGTTGGAATCGGGACTTATTCGCTTGACGTAGAGGTATTTGCCTACGTTACGACGTCGGACTACGACGTGTTCCTTGGGATTCAACAAGAATTGCTGCTCAAGATGTTGCAGGCGGTGGAACGTGCAGGCGCGGCGCTAGCAGTGCCGCTCCTGGAGAGCATTCACGCGCAAAAGCTCGCTTCGGAGTCGCGATAGCCCTCCGGTAACCTGGCGGATCGGTGAGAGAAGTTGTCGCCGCATACTGTCTCAAGCCGTTCCAAATTCCCGGTGTGGGCGCGGACGCACCACCCGACCATGCTGATCGATTCGCGTGCAGAGAACCTCGAGGCTTACTTCGGTGCCCCGACACCCCGTGATGCCGACATCCAGCACGGGCATGATCAAACGTGCGCCGGGTGGAGGGCTTTTGATTATTGATTGGATAGGGGCGGCTGGCCGGGTCGCCCGCTGGCTAGAACGCCTAGAGAACCGAGCCTCTAGGAACTCACCCAACTTGGCTGTCGCCTTGAATTGTGGAATGGGCTCCAGTTCTTTGAATGCAGACGTAAACGCATTCGAGAGACTCCAGATCGTCCGCGGCCGGAATTCCTCATACCTCGGCTCGAAGTAGAGGTCATGGACACTGTGGGCGAGGTGCTTTGGAGCCTCCAGTTTGCCCTCCACGAATGCCTCGTAGATAACCACCTTCGCGGTGACGTCCGTCAATTCACTTCTCTGCCAGGTCTCCACCTGCTTACGCATCGGTTCGAAGTTCCGCTGCATTCGATCGACACCGACCGAGATGCAGTCTATTAGCGAGAACGACTTCGAGTGTTTTGCGAGAACCGGCGTGAAGTCCCCGGCGAACGCCATGTTTGAGCATACGAACGCGCGATAGCCACACGTCATCGCCAGGCGCATGCTCTTATCATGGGAATTCCGCAAACCTATCGAGAAACGGCACCCCTCGATCTCCGTTGCAAGATCGAGACCGCCAAACGCTTTCATGCCGTCCGGCGACACTGCGTACTCGTCGTGGACGACTCCGATACGGCGAAACCCGAGCGTCTCGATTAGAGCCTGCACAATTTCGTGATGCGGAACCGGGCGGTGTGTTTCTGTTGCCGCCGGTGTCGGCACCAGGGTTAGTTCTTCGCGGCCAATCGTCCGGCCGCCATAGCCAATGAGCGTACTAGTTTCTGACATACTGCTTCCTCCTTGTGGATTTGAAATGTGATTCCTGAAAAGTGAGAAACGGTGGGATTTACTTCGGTACTCCAACTCATGTCATCCGAACAGTGAAGCCTGCTCCGGCACAGCCGGCTTCCCGCGCCCACTTTTCGACCAGGTGCGGAGGGACCATCGCCAAAGCAGTGAACGGTTGTCCCTCGCTGTGAACATGAATTGCTCCCAGAGAGATCAATGTTTTGCTGGTCCCGCACTCCGCAACGACCATGCCGGTTCGCGCTCTCTGCCATCGTTTTGCGACTCCCATGATCGCGATGGTTTGGGCAGGAAACGGCCTTCGAAGTAGCTCTGCGATCCGCGGTGAAATTGGATCGTCGAATGGATGGAGTGCTGGGTACTCCTGAAAAATGCGCTCTCCGAGGAGGACCGCACGGGCGCGCATATAGTCGTAGATCGTGCAAAGTTCAGGCATGGCAATCCCTCAGCGAAGGAGCGCGGAGACGCGAAGAAGAAAGTGAAAAGGAAGGAGGGGAACTAACCTACGACGGAGTACGCCAGACTTGAGGAGGCACGCTTCCGCGAGGGATTACGGGAGATTTCTGGGCCATGTAGATAACTTCCGGGTAGCCCGTCACTCGCTCCCAATTTGCGCCTCGTGTTTGAGGCATTCCTGACGATGCTCCGATCCGATAAGATCTCCCGCATGGAACTCAAGGTCCTGTTTAGTGAAGATCCCCGCATTGTCATAAGGAGGGCTGACAAATTCCTTTCGTCGGAACCAGTTCTGCATAATCTGATTCTGTCGATTCTGCACGCCCGCGTCGCGCAGGGCGACCCAGGTCGGTATTGGATCGCATTGCACGGAGAGGCAGCCGTCGGCGTCGTCGTTCAGTCACCTCTGGAATATCCAGCGACCCTGACGCCCATGGAACCGCGAGCCGTGCTGGCAATAGTGGATGCAATTGCGGAAGCCGGAGTGACTCTAGCCGGTGTCAACGGGGACGCGGCGACGGCAGCCAGCTTCGCTGGGCAATGGAGTGAACGATGTAAGTCGGCGGCCACACCGTTCCAGGGAACGCGTCTCTACGAACTCTTGGAACTGGGAGAAGTTCCCCGCACCGCGGGTCATTTACGCCAGGCAGGTCCGAGGGATCGCAGTTTGATGATTCTCTGGACCTGCGCGTTTCAGGATGAAATTGGGGAGTCTGCAAACGACACCGAGCGTCGCGTAGACCGGGCGTTGGCCGCTGGACAGATCTGGCTGTGGGATCAAAACGGAGAGACAACTTCTATGGCTGTTGGCCGCGAACCGGCGCAAGGCGTAGTTCGCTTGTCTGGGGTCTACACGCCGCCCGAGAAGCGAAAGCACGGTTACGCGGCAACCTGCGTTCATGCGCTGTCGAAACATCTTCGCGACAGTGGGTATCGGTGCATTCTCTACACGGACTTGGGCAACCCTACATCGAATTCCATTTACCGGCGAATCGGATATAAGGCCGTAGCAGAGGCTCTCCGTTATCGCTTTGACTGATCCATCAAAAAGCGGCAGTCCAACCCCGCAGGTTACCTGCTGTGTTGTCGGGCAACCTGAAGTTGTGAACTCCGGTCGCGAATTCTTCGGCGCGTCCAACCCACATCTAAGACTCGTTGCCCGGCCGGAAGATATCTTGCAGGTTCACGCCGGGCCAGCGGACCGAACCTGTCTCCGCTGGAAATCGGATCGCGCCACTCTCGACGCCCCAACTGAGCCAGTCGAGAAATTGTTCTTTCTCGCCTTTGACAATCAGCGGGTCACATCCAATACCGAGAGAACGTGTAATCGCGCGATGCGTATTCAGTTCGTTCGCAAACCAACCCGCCCATTCCGGGATGCCGGGAATCCCATGGATGTGGGCGATGGAAGCCCAAACAAATCGGTTATCGGAGCCTGCCAACAGAGTTCTTCCCGAGCTGGCAGATACGTTTCCGGAGGCGAACTCTTCCGACATGCCGATGAGGTGGCGCAGCGGCTTCTTTCGGCCGGCAAGCTGTATCGAACCTTTGAAGCACTGTGCATTCCTCTCCAGACATACTCGGATCGGCTGTACAGCCGGCCCGTCCACCATGAACCGGTCTCCCATGGAGATGGCTGCGCTGATCGCGGCGATCTGTGTATCTCCACCGATCACGGAAATCAGATGGGCCTTGGCTTGCCGAGGCGGGTCGGGCAACACCTCCCCGATCAAGCGGTCGAGGCGCGACTTAGTGCTGGTCGTGGTTTTCTCTGTGCTCTTCACGTAGGTGAGCCAGCCGAAGCGAAGGTGGGCATTTTTCATTTCGCCTCCTTCGTCTCGTGCGTGAGAATCTGGGTCTTTCCATTGGCGAAGACCAACGTCAGCTCGTGCGAGAACCTCTCACGGTCATGGAGAATCTTCGTCCCGTCTTCTTCTTCCTCTTCCCAATGGTCGGTGAACTTCACCGAGCGCCAGTGCGCGATGTGGCGATCTTCTCCTTCGCCGAATACGCCGTTGAGCATCCCCGCGGTACAAAGCAGGCCAACATGCCCACCGTGTAAAGGCGTGAGCGGCCGGCCTCGGACGTCTCGCTGCCTGGGCAGGAGAATTCGAGCGGCCTGACGGTATGCTGCCGAATCCAGTAGCAGATCCTCCACTTCATCCAGCGGAATTCCGGCATGGGTGAGGGTTACTGGACCCGAGTGAGGAATCTCGTATCGCACTGCAGACCCTTCACCGAGAACCTCAAGATCGGATTTGGTGGCCAACGTCTCCAGCCAGCGCACAGAGTCAAGCAGTACCGAGTCTCGAACGTGCTGGTGTCGCTTGCGCCGCACCCCCAATACGGCAACCTGCTTGTACTGCAAGCTCGCAGGTTCCGTAAGCTTGTACACCGCCAAGTCGGCAAAGTGTTCGCTCAAGGTCCTCGCGCACGGTCTTAATTGTGGTTGTGGAATGACAAATATCAGGACGCTGCTGGGTTTGAGCCAACGATACGTGTGCTCCAGAAATATCAGCTCCTGCCGCTGGTTATTTGTCTCGCCGACTTCAAGATCGTACGGAGGATTGAGATAGAGCAGAGAAAATGCTTCCGCTGGACAGCGCACATCGAGAGTATTGGCCTGCAGTGTTTCGATTCCGAGGCCTCTAGCTTGTTCGGTCCGGTAGCCGTCAATTTCGACCCGTAGCGACGGGCTTCGGTTCCGAGGAGCAAGTGCGCAAACGCGACGCCGTCTCCGACGCACGGATCAAGCGCCGAGAACTCTGACGGACAGACCAGGCAATTCTTCAGGCGCTCCGCTTCCGGCACAGGCAATGGGTAGAATCCTAACTTGGTTTTTCCATGTGGCCTCATCTAGCGACCTCCAAGTGACTTCGGTGTGAGCAGATGCTGGACTCATGAAGCTGTCGACGCGACGCCTCTGCGGGTCAAGGAAGTAGCACGCCGTGCCCTGGGTTTCCGTTGTCGGAGTTGGAGCCTTTCGAGCCTGCGAATTGAGCGCACCAGGACCGCTCTGAGACGGTTAAGACAGACTTCCTGCCGGAAGCAAATATCTCACGATTAGAACTCTAGCCGCGCCTGAAACGCGATCATGCGTGGGCTGCTATCGCCACCCAAACCAACGCCCAGCAAACCGGTGGGCGGAGAAGTTGCGTACGTGAGCGCTCCAAATCCGGTCTGCGTGGAAGGCCTTCCTGGGATGCCGGCTAGAACCATGCTTGGAAGTCCAAAATTCGGATGGTTGAAGACATTGAAGAACTGCGCTTCTGCCCTGAGCTTCACACGCTCGGTTACTGGAAACCACTTTGTGAGATAGAAGTCATTCCAGAAGAAGTTGGGACCGCGCAGGGCATTGCGACCGAGGTTTCCGAATTGCCAATGCTGTGGGTCGTCGCCGCCGGTGCACTGCCCGGTACTAGGATCAACGGTCGATACAAAGGCGTCTGGATTCAACCACTGAATCGTGCCCGGTTGCGTTACGCCAGTTACGGGATGGTGCGCATAGAGCGGGACGCCGGGAACCACACTCGCGAACTGCGGCCCACTGCCCTGCACAATTCCGTTTCCGTTCGCGGAATAGGGCGTGCTCAGGACGGAGAACGGGATCCCGCTATGCCAAAACATGGTTCCCGAAATCTGCCAGCCGTTGAGCGCGTAGCCCAGTGAATGACGGCGCATTCTGATTGGCAACTGATACACATACTGCGCATTGAGATTGTGCCTGATGTCATAGTCGCAAGGACCATAGTCGCGAGCCAGTTCTCCCGGCAGAGGGGAAAGAATCCCTCCCGCAGCGAACTGAAGGAATCCTCCGTTCGAAACTGTATCCATGCAATGGCTCCAGCTGTAGTTGACCTGTCCTTGCAGTCCATGGCCGAGCCGCTTCATCGCGGTCAGTTGAAGACCGTTGTAGTGACTGTTCTCGCCGGTGGAGAATTGTGTGACCGCGGCAAACCGTGGATCGGTAACGGCAAATCGCGCATCGGACGGCGCCCTGTATGGAAATGGCGAAAAGCAACCCAGGCACACAGTTTGGTAGCCATTCACTTGCGTCAGATAAGGCTGGTTCACCGCGCGCGTGCCGACGTATTGCGCCTGCAAACTGGCGGTTGTGCCGAACTGGTGTTCAATTCCCAGGCTCCACTCCATGAAATACGGCGCATGCAGTTTACCATCAGGTACTGCTGTTATCGCGACTGGTGGAAGACAAGTTCCCGCATTTGCCTGTGGAGAAGCGCACGAAAGCTGGCCCTGGGGAAACCCCAAACTAAATCTCTGAGTTGCGGCAATGGTTGCGTCGACGGCGCTGTTAGGCACTCCCGGCGCGATCGCCGTGCAGCCGACCGCCGGGTCGCAGCCTGCGGATCCGGCTTTGCCAACGCTGCCAAACAGCCCTCCGTGAAACGTTTGTACAAATGAGCCTGGATTGGTTGGAGCGAGTTGCGCCGACACTCAAGGCTCCCTGGAGTCTCGCCTGGTCCGTCCTTGCGCTTGCGGCTCATGGACGCCCAGTCGAGTCCCTTGTGCAGGCCCTCTCAAGTTTTCCTAACCTGGAGCAAATCGAAGACAACAGCACTCTTGCCGTCGTCTGCCTCGCCTTGGATTATCAACGCGCTCTAGTCGACTTTGGAGGAACCGCATGAGCATCAGTCGGAGGGACCTCCTAATTGGAAGCGCCGCGATCGCCGCGGGTGCTTCGGTTTCGCTTCTTTTCTTCAAACCCCAATATCATGAGGTCCGCCGAGCGACGCGATCGCGGGTCGCTATCCTTCACGTTGAAAAGTACTCGCAGAACCTTTTCGACATTCTTCTTGCGGGGATACGGCTGTTTCCGCTAGACGTCCGCGGGAAGAACGTCGTTCTCAAACCCAATCTGGTCGACTATGCTCCTGGCAACACCATCAATACCGATCCTCTCCTTGTCGTAGCGGCAGCGGAGTGCTTTCGGCGGCTCGACGCCAAACAAGTTGTCGTGGGAGAAGGTCCGGGCCATCAGCGGGACACACAGCTCGTGCTCTCAGAAAGCGGTTACGAACCAATCCTTCGCGAGAGCGGAATACGATTCATCGACTTGAACCGTGACAACCTGGTCCGAGTCAATCTCGGCGCTAGCTATACCCAACTAAAGCACCTTTGGTTGCCACGGACGGTGGTCGAGGCCGATTTTCTTGTATCGATGCCCAAGGTGAAAACGCACCACTGGTCCGGCGTCACTCTCAGTATGAAAAACATGTTCGGCGTCGTTCCAGGAAGCAAGTACGGGTGGCCTAAGAACATTCTCCACTGGAGCGGTATTCAGCAAAGCATCCTCGATGCCTGCGCCACGGTTCCGATCCGTTTTGTGATCGCAGACGCAATCATGGGGATGGAAGGAAATGGTCCGATCAACGGAACGCCACGGCCGCTTGGGAATGTTGTTCTGGCCGATGATCCGGTCGCTGCCGATGCCACCTGCGCCAGACTGATGGGTTTCGAACCCGATCGCCTGATCCATATCCATCAGGCAGCGAAGTTCCTCGGCAATTCTTCTCCCGAGCTTGTTGACCAGGTTGGCGAAACGTTGCAACGTCCGGAGGTGCCGTTTCGAGTGGTCCCGGAGTTCGAGTTTCTGAGGCAAAAAGGTGTCTGAAGAAGAAAACACCGCGAGTTGATCTACAAAGTGATTGATTGTCTGTATTTGTATGAATACAAGTGCGTTAGAATAGTATCATCCATGATGACTATTGTGTCGCAAGTTTCGTATATTGCGAGTATTTCGAGTATGTGTTATGGTGTAGACATGGCTGCCACAGCACAACATCCGATCACTTTACCTAAAGCCGAGCAGAAGCGAGTAGAAGAACTGGACGCCCTGCTCAGCCGCGGAAACGCCGCCCTGGTGAGTGCCACCGGCGAACGGATTGAATTGCCAAACACGGTTTACAAGATTCTTCGAAAGGTAGTCACCCTCATGGCGCATGGCCAAGCCGTCACCCTGGTTCCGGACAATCAGGCTGTGACCACTCAACGCGCCGCTGACCTCTTGGGAATGTCACGACCCTTTTTCGTTAAGCTCCTCGAAACCGGCGCGATGGCATACCACCGCATTGGGAACCAGCGACGCGTCTATTTGCGCGACGTCCTGGCGTACGCGCAGAAACGTGACGAAGGACGGCAAGCAGCACTTGATCGCTTGTCGCGAGCGGCAGTGGAAGCCGGTCTGTACGACCGCAATAAGTTTCCCGAAGGTGGCCGGGACGAGTGAGAGCCGATTTTCCGGTTGTGCTGGACGCTTGCGTCCTGATCCCTATGCCGTTAGCCGACACCTTGCTGCGGCTCGCAGGCGGTCCGAGACTGTTCCTCCCAAAATGGACGGACCAGATCATGGCCGAAGTAAGCAGAAATCTTCAGGAGAATTTCGGTGTGACAGCCGAGCAAGCGGCCTACCGGGAGAGTGAGATCCGGAGACACTTTGGCGAAGCCTGGGTGGAAGGCTACGAAGATCTGATTCCGTCCATGACAAACCATGAGAAAGATCGTCACGTCCTCGCGGCCGCAGTCCGCTCCGGTGCGGAAACGATCGTGACATACAACCTCAAAGACTTTCCCCGTTCCGCTCTCGCCTCTTACTCAATCACGGCACAAGGCCCCAGCACGTTCCTCAAGAATTTGTACGAACTGGACCCCGACGCGGTGGGGCACACCCTTGAACAACAGGCGGCTGCGATTGATAAATCGTTCGACTACTTGCTAGACAGGCTCCGAGTCAACGTTCCCGGGTTTGTGCATACGTCCACCCAGCGGAAATGAGTAGCGCATTGCGATGGAACCGTATTGGAGCTATGAAGACATTGGAGCCTTCTTTTTCGTCCTTGTCGTCGTAGCAGCCGTGGTTCGTCTCGGCATCCGCACGCATTTGCTGGGCCCATCCGACTTGGTCGCTCCCAGTCTGACGCTGCAAATCTCGATCATCATTTCCCTGGGCATCGCTCTGTACGCGATCCTCAAGCGGCGCCGCCAGAAGCCGGTGATCGCGCCGTTGGGATGGGTGGCTCCCAGTGCCTTCTATACATTGCTAGCGGTCGTTGGAGGGATAGCATTAGCGCTCGGCATTACCCTATTCACCTATGCTCAACATCGCGTGATGCCGATGATCCCTGCAATCGACTTCTTGGTCCTAGGTTTACTCTTGGGTCCAATGCTTGAGGAGTCGGTGTTTCGCGGGTGCTTGCTGCCGGTGGTGGCGCACACCTTTGGAAACGCCGTTTCGATCATCACCACGGCTGTTCTGTTTGCCGCGTTCCACAGTCCGAGCGATGTTGCGCATTGGGTTTGGTTTACGACGACTGGCATCGGTTACGGCTGGCTCCGTTTGGCATCGAAGACGACCACGGCTTCCGCGTTGATGCATGCGACATGCAACTTAACTCTGTTCCTGGCTGCCAAGTTCTGATCGGGGTCCGCGATCCCTGCAATTCCCGAGCTTCCTTGCGAGCGGAAGTGAGACCATGCGCGCAACCAGCGCGACTGAAAGGTTCGCTTGCGTCCTGAATGGTCTGGGCTAGACTATGAGCTTTTCATCCTTGTAACGATGTCCGGGAGTAGTACCGATTCACGTCAGAGGGGATAGCCAATTGCACAAGAAACATCTTGGTCCAGCAGGACTCGCCTCAGGCGTTCAGCGGCAGGCACAGGAACGAGCGACCGAAGAGGCACGGCGTGTTCCGTGGCAGATTCTCTTGGAGGCTCGCAACCTGTATGTCGAGTGGCAGGAGTTTTATTACTGGGCACGATCGATCATGGAGTCCGAAGACGGCATTCCCGATTGGCTCGCGAGAAGACTGGAAGAGACGTGTCCGGGGTTTGTCGAGGAGGAAAGGCTATACAGGGCAAGACGTCCGAAAGATGTGTCCCCGGCACCCGTTCGGCTCGGGCAGTGGATCGACGAGCGCATTTTCGGTTTCGCCAAGGAAGGTGGCTGGCTTTTCGCGATTACGTTTTACGCGGTCCGCGAGCCACGATATCAAAGAGCGTCAGCCTGCTGGTCGGAATCGGTGCGGAAATGGCGGAAGGCAAAGCCCACTGAGTATCCCTCGTTCGAACAGTGGCGCAGCGAAGCGGTACGTTGTGATGAAACAGCCCAACTGCTGCCGGAGGTCAAGAAGGAAAGAACATGCTTCAAGCTAGTTGATCCAGAACGCTTAGCCCAAGCGGTCTCACGCTTCATCGATTGGGAAGCATTCGCGTACTGGGCTCGCCCGGTCCTTGAAGGCGGCGCGTCACTTTCCAGTGAAGTGGCACAACAGCTCAATTCACGGTGCCCCGGCTTTGTGGAATTCAATGCCAAAGAACGTGTGGCAGATGGACGATTGCCACATGACTGGCATCGCTTGATGCGATGGATTGCTGAGCACTTCTTCCAGGACGCGAAGGCAGAAGGATGGTATGACGCAATTCTCATTTCTGCTCGCATCCATCCTCGCGCCATTCGCACTATGGAGTATTTCGAACACTGCGACGACATATGGAACGCTGACCTGCCTGTTCCGTACCCACCCTTCGAGACATGGCGTCGCGACGCTGACCTCTACGTGGATCTAGCGCCATAAGCACACCAGCGCGGTTCAAGGTAATCCCTGAGCCAGGTAGCACGAAACTGCCGGCGAGATCAATCTGTCCAATCAATCCGTTGCTTGCGGAACTGTTCATTGTTTGTCACGACGAAAGTTAAAAAGACTCCCCGACCAGTTCTTCACTTTTCTTCCAGAGCGCCTCGGCAGTTTTTGTATCGACGGCATACCCGCGCACTCCTTCGGTCACGGCGCTGGCAGGAACTTCTTCCGGGACAATGGAGCCCACGTGGCAGTCTTCGCAATACCTGCCTCCAATCTCACCAGCGGGAACTACAACAGCAGCCCACACTGAAGTTGCGGCTCCTTGCGGAATGCTTTTCCAGTGAATGGGCGGCTTGCCCGCAGCTGCCAGTTGCTGATTGATTTCGTCCACCCTCGTCTGTAACCAGCTTGGACTCATATGGCGGATCAGTTCCGTCTCGATGATTCCCGGGTGCACCGCCCCAGCACGTACGCCGCGCTCCCGATGCCGCCGGTCGAAAGCAACAGCGAAGAGAATGTTCGCTGTCTTCGAACGGCCATAGGCAACGAAAGGTTCATAGGGCGTCCGCTCGAAGTTGGGATCCTCAAGGTCCACGTTCGAGCGACGGTGACCCGCAGAGGACACGTTGATGAGGCGCCCTCCCGTCCGAATGAGCGACGCAATCCGATTGACCAGAACAAAGTGGCCCAGGTGATTCGTCCCAAACTGTGTTTCGAAGCCATCCGCCGTATGGCCGAACGGCGTGGCCATTACTCCTGCATTGGCGATGAGCACGTCGAACGCTTCTCGCTTTGCCAGCAGTTGATCGGCGCAGGCACGGACGCTTTTCAGGTTGGCTAGATCGAGTTCAACCAGTTCGAAGCTTCCGCCATTCGCGGCAGCATCCTTTTGCACTTGTGCGGTCGCCGTTTTGGCCTTGGTCAAATCGCGTGCCGTACCTACAACCTGAGCGCCATGGGCTGCGAGAGAGCGCGCCGTTTCTACGCCGAGGCCGGCCGAAACACCCGTTACGAGTATCCGTTTGCCCTTCAGATTCACTCCGGACAAAACATCATCTGTTCTCGAAGTTGCTCCGAATGAAGTTGCTTCAAGTGTGTTCACCATTTTTCTATCTCCTTCTTGATGTACCCTCTTCGCGCGCAGGACTAATCACCACGGGAGCGTTCCGAGTTTTGCGTGCGTGAACGTTCCTGTCGGGCCGTCCGGGCCGAGCAATGCGACGCGCACCGCCTCGGCGGCACCCTCCTCGACAGTCTCTGTGCCGGCGTAGTTGTTGAGATTCGTCTTGGTGAAGCCGGGGGAGACGGCGTTGACCTTGATCCCGGTCGACTCCAGTTCGATCGCCATGGCGAGCGTTATCGCGTTGAGAGCTGTCTTGGACGCTGGGTAAACGGGGCCGAAGATCGGGCGCCAGGCGCAGGCCGGGTCCGAGTTCATCGTCAGCGAGCCAACGCCGCTCGACACATTGACAATGCGGGCTGCCGGCGCCTCGCGCAGGAGCGGCAGCATCGCCTGGTAAACGGCGAGAACGCCGAACACGTTGGTCTCCCAAACCGCGCGCACTTCATCGAGGGACACGTTGCTCGGGCGGGTCAACTTTGCGTACTCCGCGATAGACATACCGGGGAGCTTTCTCGTGTTCGAAATTGCCGCGTTGTTGACGAGCACGTCGAGACGGCCAAACTCCTTGCGGATGCGCTCCGCCGCGGCGGCGATCGAAGCCGATTCCGTCACGTCGAGCTGGAGCGCCCTGGCGTCCGGCCCAACCTCCTTGGCCGCAGCCTCGCCACGCTCAAGATTGCGCGAACCGACCAGCACAGTGAAGCCGTGTGCTACGAGATCCTTTGCGATCTGAAGACCGATTCCTTGATTGGCCCCGGTGACCAGGGCTATGGGTTTGTCCTTCATCGTAATGTCCTTTCTTACATCGATGTGCGGTCAACGTGTTAGCCACGCAAAGCCACAACGTCCGCGGCGTGGTCAAAATATTTCATCGCGTTCAGATCGGCAATGAGACCGGGACCTGTTGGCCGCCATCCCAGCCGTTGCTGCGTTAGAGCGCTGGAAGCCGGCAAGTCGTGACCAACGAACGCCGCGAGCCAACCAAAGTGCTCGCGCGCCTCCTCGGGGGACTTGGAGACGACCGGCACCTTCAGACCCCGGCCAATTGCCTCAGCGATCTCTCGAAGTGGCACGCCCTCTTCTGCGACCGCGTTATAGCGCGCTCCTGCCGTACCTTTCTCCAGCACCAACCTGTAGAGATGGGCGGCATCGAGCAGGTGCACGGCCGGAAAGCGGTTGAGGCCGTCGCCAACATAGGCCGAGACGCCCTTCTCCCGGGCTAGGGCGATCGCGTAGGTGACGAGGCCCTGCTTCACCGGATCGTGCACCTGCGGAAGCCGCATCACCGAAACACGCACACCCTTCGCCGCCACGGAAGCTGCCGCCTGTTCCGAGGCGACGCGCGGCAGCGGAGAATTGGGCGCATCTTCCTCGGTCGTAAGGCGTCCCGGGGAGTGGGCGGCCGCGGTTCCGGAGGTGACGATCAAGGGGCGGTCAGAGCCGACGAGCGCGGCGCCGAGTGCCTCAATGGCGCGGCGGTCGATCTCGCAGACTTCGTTGAATCTCGAGAAATCGTGGACGAAAGCAGTGTGAATCACGCCATCGGAGGCAGCGGCCCCGCTGCGCAGGCTGTCCAGATCTTCAACGTCGCCCCGATGAACTTTGACCTTGGCCCCGGCGGCGATAAGCGACTTGGCGCCCGCATCTGAGCGTGCAAGACCGAGCACCTGATGACCAGCCTCGATGAGTTCGCGAACAATGGCAGAACCGATAAAACCCGTAGCACCGGTAAGAAAAACACGCATATTCTTTATCTCCTAAGCGATTTGTGGTTCGGTTGATAGGTACGACGACAGGGACGAAGCGTTGACTCGTACTCGACTTGCGAGCTGAGTTGAAGCTTTGGCAGTGATCGATCGCCATTCACGCGTTGAAGCGGGCAGACCCTTGATCTCGACCAACTCGCGCAGCCAGTCATCTGCTGAGAGCTCCGCCTGTTCTGACCCGAACGACTGTGTGACGGCGTTGAAGAATGCTGACAACTCTCGCTCCGCCATCGTCATGAGGTCAGCGCAACGAGGGTTGGAATTTCTTGACGGTTTGTAACCAGCGAGTGGATTCATATTCCTCACCTCTCGAAGTCGAGAACCCCAGAACCCTATTGACAGGCCGCCGCGTTCCGACTAAAACGGAGAGTGTCTCCGAATCACTAGATAAGATAACCGGAGGTAGTCTCCGGTTGCAACTTTTTTGTATGCCGACCAAGAATCGGAAAATTGCCCCGCGAAAACCGCGCACCGACGCGCAGCGGAACCGCGAGCGCATTCTGGAGGTGGCCAAGGAGGCTTTTACTCGGTCGGGCGTGAATGCCAGCCTCGATGACATCGCCAAAGAGGCAGGGGTTGGAGCGGGAACTTTGTATCGCCACTTTCCTACGCGAGACGCACTGGTCGAAGCGGTCTATCGGACTGAGGTGGAAAAACTGGCCGCAGCCGAGAAGAAGTTTTCCGAAACTCTTCGTCCCCTTGAAGCCTTGCGCGCATGGATGTTGCTATTCGTCGACTACATCGCGACCAAGCAGATCATCGCCCCTGCACTGAATACGCTCGTCGGAGGACCTTCGAAACTGTATGAAGGTTCACGCGCTCAGATCAAGGGAGCGATTGATTCGCTCGTGATGCGCGCGATCAAGAGCGGCGATATTCGTAGAGATCTTGAGCCTTTCGATCTACTTCGGGCGCTGATTGGTGTCTCCCACGTGGCGTCCGGTCCCGACTGGCAGCAAAGCGCCAGGAGACTGGTGGACATCCTCATCATGGGTTCGCGGCCAATCAAATAGAGACGCAGTCCGTGCCAAAGAGTGCCCTCAAACTTCCCAGAAGCGCGTTTGTTGGTAGCGATCCTGGCCGCCAGGACTGAGCAGAAGTGCTCAGCTTGCCCATCACGGCGAGAGACGATCGTTGTAGGCCTCTTTAGAAGGTCAACCTGGTGTCTTAGCAGAGGACGGCCGCAGGGTTTACCATCAAACGGGCTTTCCCTGATTCAAAAGATAACCAACATGGCTACTCAAATTCCTCAAAACGCACCCACCCATCAGACGGCACCAACCCAATTCGTCGAAGGCAACGGCATTCGGTTTGCGTATCGCCGGTTTGGCAAGAAGGAGGGTTTGGCGTTCGTCCTTATTCCACATATTCTCGGCAACCTCGACAGCTGGGATCCTTCGGTGACGGACGGATTCGCACAAAACCGCGAGGTCATCCTCTTCAACAACGCCGGCATCGCCAGTTCAAGCGGCGATGTCCCTACTACTTTTGCTGAAATGGCGAAAAGTGCGGGAGTGTTTATCGATGCACTCGGCCTTACTAAAGTCGATGTCCTGGGATTCTCCATCGGCTCCATGATCGCGCAGAACGTGGCCCTGCAACGTCCGGATCTGGTTCGCAAGCTGGTGATCGTCGGCAGCGGACCCCGCAATGGAGACGGCATTCCCTTGACTCCGGAATCGCAGGCCATCTTCACTAACAAGTACGGAAACGTCGACGACTTCTGGATCGACGGCTTCTTCACAGCGTCGCCTGACAGTCAGGCAGCCGGCCGGGCGTTTCTAAAGCGCAGAGACGCGCGCGTGGAAAATCGCGACATTCCCATCAATGACAAAGTTCAACCGGCGCAGTTCGCGGCCCTTCAGGAGTGGGGAAAGCCAATCGGCGAACGCTTCGCCTATCTGAGGAACATCAAGATTCCAGTTCTCGTGGCCGGTGGTAAATCAGACATCATCTTCCACACCATCAACTCGTTCTACTTGGAGCAAAATCTGCCCAACGCGCAACTGATTTTGTACCCGAACTCCGCACACGGCTCGCTGTTCCAATATCCCGAGTTGTTTGTCGAGCACGTCAGCATGTTCCTTCGCGGCTAAATGACGTTCTGGCGAGGAGTAGCGCTTACCATATCGGTAACGACAAGTCGGCTTCGAGGAGATCAAGAACCAGCGTTCCGCGTCCGTGGCGCTCACCCTTGCAAAAAAACGCAAAAGTGGGCAGCCGCCGTTACAGAAAGACCTAAAGGTGGGCAGCCGCCGTTAACCCAGCGATCCGTAAAGCAGTAGGCGATTACTTGGCCCGTAACGTTGGCTGGCGAATGGATGCGTAGACTCTCTCAGCGAGGTACGGCTCCAATGCTGCTCTTTGAGCCGGCTCGGGCAATTGTCCGTCGATGAATAGCAGGGCAGTGCCGTGTACGAGCGCCCACACGAAGCGCGCCATCAGCACGGGGTCGTCTCGACGGATGTCGCCGGCGTTCTGCTGCTCCACCAGCGCATCCAACAGGACCTGGAAGGCACCGCTGGCCTCGGAAATGAACTGATCATCTTTTGCGGCCGACTCGATGAATCCGCCGAACATCACCCGGTAGTGCGACGGATGCGCGACGGCGAACTGTACGTACGCCCTGTGCATGGCGTCAAAGCCGATGCGGCCATGCCCGTTCACTTCCCAGGCATCGGCGAGGGCTTGCCGGAGCTTGCCGAACCCTTCTTTCCCTACCGTCGCCAGCAGCGATTGCTTATCGGCAAAATGCCGGTATAGCGCGCTCCGGGAGACCCCTAACTTCGCGCCCACGGTTCTCAGCGTCAGATGTTCGACACCCTGCGTCTGGATGGTGCGAAGGGCTTCATCGAGAAGCGCGCGGCGCAAGTCCCCGTGGTGGTAAGGCTTTGCCGGATTTTTTCTCGTTCTCAGGGCAGAGCGAGCCATGTACATGGATCCTAGCAGTGAGTGTTGACACTGTCTACATGAAATGCTATCTTGATGTTGACAGTGTTTACATTGGAGGATGCCGGATGGGACGATGCACTCGAATAAAGCAAGAAGCAAATAGACCAATCCTGGAGAGTCTGAGGATTCCTGCGCATTCGTGTGCCCGAAATCCTGTGGCCTCGGGAGAAAAGGAACATTACATGAAGACTATGAGGACCTTAACCACAACTACATTAGGAGGAATTCTCGCCATGACTCAACTAGCAACAGCCCAAACGCCAAACCCGGCTAGCGACCCTCGGATCGACCCACAAGTGCGATCCTTTCTCGCGGAACTCAACAAGGACAGCAGCCCATTTTGGGAACTGCCACAGCCGAAACCGCAGGAGATTCTCACCGGATTGCAGAATAGAACAACGATGGACATGTCCGGCGTCACCACGGTCGAAAAGACGATTACACAAGATGGACGCAGCGTAAAGCTGTATATCATGACGCCCCGGCAAACTTCAGCGAAGTCTGGCGTCCTACTGTTCATTCACGGCGGCGTCTGGATCGTGGGCAACTTCCAGAACCATCAACGGCTTCTGCGTGACCTAGTGGTCGGCTCCGGTCAAGTAGGCGTCTTCGTCGAGTACACCCCGCTCCCCGAGGCAGTGTTTCCCACGCAATTGGAAGAGAGCTACGCTGCCCTAAAGTGGGTCGCGGCGCATGCCGGTGAGTTTGGTGCCGATGGGACTCGTATCGCAGTTGCCGGCAATTCAGTGGGCGGAAACATGACCGCGGCTCTCACGCTGATGGCCAAAGACCGGAAGGGGCCGAAGATTGAATACCAAGTGCTCTTCATCCCAGCTACAGATGCGAGCGTGGATACCGACTCATACCACGAATTTGGAACCGGCCGCTTCTTGGCGCGCGCATTTATGAAGTATGGCTGGGATCTCTACGCGCCCGACCAGAAGACGCGGAATAACCCGTATGTATCCCCGCTGCGTGCGAGCAGCGATGAGCTGAAGGGTTTGCCGCCGACTCTCGTGATCACCGCCGAAAACGATCCCCTTCGCGACGAAGGTGAAGCGTATGGCCGCAAACTCATGGACGCCGGTGTTTCAGTAACTATCACGCGTTACAACGGCATGATCCACGATTTTGTGCTCCTCAACGCCATTCGTGACTTGCCTGAAGTAGAGACCGCCCTCCGACAGGCGAGCGACGGAATCCATAGAACGCTAAAGCCAAGTGGCGGAGTTCGTGCTGCCTTGAAGTAATGACCCGTCCGGGGTGGCGACAGACTGATCGTCGTCGCCCCTTTTACCTAATAAATGAAAGAAATAATTTCAGATGTCAACTGCAAAGCACTGCCTTGCTGCCTGATGTTGACAGTGTTTACATTGAGAGAGGGGCACATGCTGAAACAACTCTGGAGAACAAACGCACCGTTAACGTTCACCGGTCTGCTGATGCTGCCTGCGCTGGCAATCTCGATCGTCGGCCTGCTCATCGACCCGCGCATCATTACTGACGCACCCGCGTGGCTAAAGCCTGCGAAGTTCGCTGTATCGATTGCGATTTATGTTTTCACGCTTGCCTGGGCGTTTACGGTGATCCCCGGATGGCGGAAGACGCGCCGTGTGGTCGGGTGGGCCACGGACATCGCGATGGTGCTGGAGTTCGTGATCATCGCCCTCCAGGCGTACCGCGGCACCACCAGCCATTTCAACTTCAGCACGCCTCTCAATAGTGTTCTGTTCGTCATCATGGGCGTAGCCATCGTGGCGCAGACCCTCATCAGCATAGCCGTGGCTATAGCATTCTGGCGGCAGAATTTTGAAGACCCTGCGATGGGATGGGCCCTTCGATTCGGGATGATCATCACGATCATCGGTGCTCTCATTGCGGGTTTTATGACGCACCCGACCGCTGCTCAGCTGGCCGGCGCGCACGCCGGACAGGGAATGCCGATCATGGGGGCGCATACCGTGGGTGCACCTGACGGTGGCCCCGGACTTTCTGGGACTGGCTGGAGCACTGAGCACGGCGACTTGCGGATTCCACATTTCATAGGCCTGCATGCCCTGCAGGTACTTCCCCTGATTGCCTTCATGATGAGGCGCCGCCGGCTAAGCAGCGATGCACGAGTCCGTCTGACGTTGACTGCGGCAGGAAGCTACTTCACATTGGTCGTGCTGCTGCTCGTACAGGCGCTCCGGGGGCAGCCGATTCTAAGGCCAGACGCGCTCACATTCGGGCTCTTCGGCGCATGGGCTCTCGTCACGGCGATCTGGAGCTGGAAGTCCATTAATTCAACTTTCCCGGCAACGAACCCGGGGACCGTCTGAGGTGCAATATGTCTCCACAACAGGTTTTTTCCATCGCCAACTCCGTCGCGTTAGTGTCCTGGATCATGCTCGTCATCCTGCCCAGGAGACCCTGGGTGACCAGGGTGGTTACGACTGAGCTCGTTCCAGGACTCTTCGCAATTCTCTACACCGCAATTGCCGTTTCCCTGTTCTGGCGCTCTCCTGGTGGCTTCTCGACTCTTGCAAATGTCGGAATACTGTTCTCCAGTCCCTGGCTGCTGCTGGCAGGATGGGTACATTACCTGGCGTTTGACCTTCTCATAGGCTCATGGGAATTGGAGGACTCGCGTGAGCGCGGCATCCCACATCTAATGGTGGTTCCATGTCTCCTGCTGACGTTCATGTTCGGCCCAGCGGGGTGGCTGCTTTACAGGATCGTACGATCCGTTCGTGCAGAGATTCAATGACCTATTCGAAAGAATAACAACATGACGGGTTGACGGCTTGGTCCGTTCATCCCCGCTGGCCAGAAGTCAGCTTGTAGGAAGCTTCGCCGGATCTGCTAGCGGTCAAATCTCAATTCGGCAGAAACAATAAAGAAATTGCTGCTTTGTCCCAAATGGCGTCTGGTGCAACCCCATGGAGCTTCCGAGCAGCTGGAAGCGAACGCCAAATTCCTGGTGTAACGACTCCGCGTTGTAGCGGACAATCTCAAGACTGCTGCATTTGGTTGGACCCTCTGGCCCGAACGTGCTGACGATGACGTGGCCGCCGGCCTTCACCGCTTTGGCCACTTGGCGGACATAAGCCATGCGCGCCTCTGGTGCAGTAAGAAAATGGAACACGGCGCGATCATGCCACACATCGTAGGAACAGGGCTCCAGCTCCGTGCTCGTGATATCGCCGACGAGCCAATGGATATTTTTTGAGGCTGGCTCCAACCGCTTCTTCGTCACATCGATGGCGGTTTGCGAAATATCAAGAATGGTGATGTTCCCGTACCCGCGAGCAACTAGATCATCCACCAGCGTAGATTCCCCACCCCCAACGTCGATGACCGAAGTGGAAGGTCCATGCGACGCCTGTTCGATGAGCTCAAGCGATCTTTCAAGGTGTGGACGATACCAACTGACGGCGTCTGGCGCCTTCGTGCCGTAAAATGTTCTCCCAATGAGTCTGAACATCCATACCATCACCGTGTTGATAGACTGTTGACAAATATAAGCCGGTTTCACGGAGACTGGCGACGAAATTTCTGTATGCCGTTCTACAAAGATCGCATTTATCCGCATTTGGTAGCCGTTCTGGGCAATCCCAAACCCATTCGGGACATACGTGAGCGTATCGTCGCCATGGCCCAGGGAACGGTCCTCGAAATCGGTGTCGGACCGGGTGTTAACTTCCCGCACTACGATGCCACGAAAGTGACCAAGATCTTTGCCTTGGAACCGAACCGGGGGATGATTCCACGCGCGGAAGAACAAGCGGGTCGGACGAAGCTGGACATCGAATTCTTGGATCTTCCGGGCGAACGCATTCCACTAGCGGAGAGCAGCGTTGACACAGTGGTTAGCACGTTTACCTTGTGCACGATTCCAGGCGTAGTAGATGCGATTCAGGGGATGGAACGAGTCCTGAAGCCGGGTGGCAGGTTCATTTTCTTCGAGCACGGACTTGCTCCTGATGCTCCGGTTCGCCGATGGCAGCAAAGGACCGAACCGCTTTTTCAGTGGGCGTTTGAAGGGTGTCATGTAACACGCGACATCCCATCGCTCATTAGGGACGGCGGATTTGCGATTGAGCAGATGGATACAGCCTACCTGGCCCCCTTCCCCAAGTCGGGATCTTACTGCTTTTGGGGCGTGGCGCTTCCTAAGCCGTGAGGTTGACTCGCTACATTCAGGGCGCGCAGAGCGTCACTTTCATGCCCTCCCGGTAGCTTTCAGACTGCGCAAGGTCCTCCTGCAGGGGAAAGCCTAAGCTAACTTTGAAGCGCCTGATCAATCTTCTCGGCGTCGAATCCCACGATGACCGAACCACCAATGACAATCACCGGAGTGGTCATGTAACCGAGTCTCTTGAGATCGGCCAAGGCGCTTGGATCTTGCGCGATGTCCTTCTCTTGAAAGCCGATGCCCTTTTGCGAAAGATACTCTTTCGCTTGGTCGCAGAACATTCACCCGTGCTGGGAATAAACGACGACGTTCTTTGTCACTGTCCACCTCCTGCTGGGGTTGTGCCGCTTGTCAGTAAGCGCTGAACGGCATCCTTCGCGCCGCTAATCACGTCGCGGACCGGGCCGTTAGAGTAAACCGGCTTGGGCGGAGCGTCTTGCCAAAATGCTCCGGGCGCATACACCGCAATGGAGTCCCATACCACCGTGGAGCGGTTGCGTTCTCCCAATAAGTGAGACAAAAGCCGTTTTCGATCCCAATACTGCGAAGCCCGTACATCGGAAATGCGCGCCAGCGCAGAAGTCGAAGGTGCCGCAAAATCAGTGGCCAGCACGGGCTCCCACACAACAAAAACACGGATATTCGCGCCATTGTTTTCTTGCAGCAATTGTTCGGTTGCAGAGGCCCCCTGCAAACAATAGGCTCAGGTGGGCGACAGCATTACAACAACGCGGGTGGACAGATATCGGCGTAGGCGTAAATGTGGTTATCAACGTTGACCAGCAAAACGGGCTCACCATTCACCTCAAGACCCAACATTTCGCCGCTCCAGAGGTCCTCTATTTTGGCGACCTTTTGAAACGCCATCACTTCTATCCTGAAAGCACGTCAAACCGATCCAATGCCTGGAATCCAGCCTGCGCGACTGTCATTGTTAAATCCATTGTTTTATCGTTGTACACCACCCGAATCTGGTCTCTGGCTGCGACCCGAAGGCTGACTGCATCCTGAAGTTTTCGTGCGAGTGCATGGAGTGTTTCGGCTTCTTCAGCCAGAATCAGAAGACCGACCGTGTCACCTTGCAGGAAACCGTAAAGAGGAACGGGCATAAACGTCAGTCCAGCAAGCTAAGCGGCAGAGTCTTTTCGCGCTCGGAGCCACTCGTAATCACCATGATGAACGTCTTTGCCCCAAGTATCAGGGGTGAGATTGAAATAGTCCGTCAGCAAATTGGGCAACTGAGCCGGGGCCTCTCCCCAGAGGACGCGCTTCACAACATGAGGCTGTTACGAAACTCGATGTTTTTGTTACAGGTTGTGGTCAAGTCTAAAACGAAGTACAACATCTTGCGATTCAAACCGCGCGATTTTGAGTTTCGTAACAGCCTCAACATCCTTATGGTTGGCATATCGTTCAGGCTCATGTAAAAAAATCCACTGGCACGGCTCCGAGCAAAAAATGTACTTGCGCCCGTCGTGGACGAGGACCCTCGCAGTGTTCTTGCGCGGGCAACACAGAAATTGACACGCCCGTGGATAAATAACTTCAGGGTTGTCGACTATCTGGGAGCTACCAGAAGAGCATTAAACCCTCCGTTGGATTTCAAGTCCGAACTCGGGCTTGTTAATCTTCATCGCGGTGAGCTAAATTTGCTGTCGTAAGGCGGTAAGTATGGGCTACGCCTGCGCCAATGGCGATACCCACCGAGCCATTGGCAGTGTCCCAAGACCGGTTGATCTGATTGAGCGAGTCACATGGTTGCCATGAACTTGATTGGCTCGTACAACTACGCGCTCGTGGCGCTCTCGGTGTTCATCGCCGTGTTTGCGTCGTACGCTGCTCTGGATCTCGCAAGTCGCGTAACGGCTGCGGGCGGTTGGACTCGTGCGCTTTGGGTGCTGGGCGGCGCCTGTGCGATGGGGACAGGCATTTGGTCAATGCACTACATTGGGATGCTCGCGTTCATCCTGCCGATTCCCGTGGCTTACCACTGGCCAACCGTTCTGCTGTCACTGTTTGCGGCCATTCTCGCGTCTGCCGTTGCGCTGTGCGTGGTGAGCCGACAGAAAATGGGCGCGTCTCAAGCGGTCGCCGGAAGTGTCCTGATGGGTGCGGGTATTGCGGGTATGCATTACATCGGCATGGCCGCCATGCGCTTACGGGCTATATGCCAATTTAATTCTTCTCTCGTCGTCCTGTCCGTCGCGTTCGCGGTTCTGATCTCTCTCGCCGCGCTGTGGATTACCTTTCACTTCCGAGATGAGAAAATGGGGGTAGCCCGGAAGAAGTTAGCCGGAGCCGTCGTGATGGGCGCTGCGATCCCTGTCATGCATTACACCGGCATGGCCGCCGCCAGTTTCACGTCCTCTGGCATGCCGGCCGACCTGTCTCACGCCGTAAGCATCTCCGCACTCGGCATCGCCGGAATTGTCGCCGTCACCTTTATCGTCCTCGGGTTGGCTCTGCTGACGTCCTGGGTGGATAGGCGCTTCGCTGCCCAGATCTTTGAAGTGCAGCAGCAGCGAAGCGAGGCGTACTTGGCGGAAGCCCAAAGGCTCAGCCACACGGGCAGTTTCGGTTGGAAACCCTCTACTGGTGAGATGATCTGGTCAGAGGAAACCTTTCGAGTCTTCCAATACGATGGAACGACGACACCGACCGTGGAACTCGTCCTCCAACGGGTTCATCCGGAAGATGTGGCGCTCGTGAAACAGACAATTGAACGCGCGACGCAGGATGGAAAGAATTTTGAAAATGAATATCGCTTGCTCATGCCAGATGGTTCCGCCAAACATGTCCACGTTGTGGCTCACGCGTTAGGCGATGAATCGGGCACCTTAGAGTTCGTAGGAGCAGTGATGGACGTCACCGAGCGCATGCAAGCCGAGCAGAAATTTCGCGGGCTTTTGGAATCCGCTGCGGATGCAGTGATCGTCATGAATCGGCAGGGCAAGATCGTGTTGGTCAATGCTCAAGTCGAGAAGCTGTTTGAGTATCAGCGGGACGACCTCTTGGGGCAAGAGGTTGAGATTTTGGTGCCGGAACGATTTCGGGGCCTACACCCCCAGCACCGGAAGGAGTTCTTCGCACACTCTCGGGTACGGCCGATGGGTGAAGGCCTGCAACTGTACGGGCGGCGGAAAGACGGCACAGAGTTTCCCGTGGAAATTAGTCTAAGTCCGCTGGAAACGGAACAGGGTACGCTTGTCTCCGCTGCCGTCCGCGACGTCACCGAGCGCATGCGGTCGCAAGAGGCATTGCGGCGGAGCGAGAGTTATCTGGCCGAAGCGCAAAAGCTCACACATACGGGAAGTTGGGTCTGGGAAGTAGCTGAAAGACGCGCATCGCATCTATCCGAAGAATGGTACCGCGTGTATGGCTTCGATCCGAAAGAGGGCATGTCGGCTTGGGACAAACGTTTGGAGCGCATTCATCCAGACGATTGCGATGGGCGGCAACAAGCAATCGATCGAGCAATCAACGAAAAATCAGATTACGAAGTTGAATACCGAATTCTTCTTCCAGGTGGCGCCGTAAGGTACCTCCGCAGTGTCGGACATCCTGTTCTGAACGCTTCCGGGGATCTGGTGCAATTCGTTGGCAGCTCCACCGACATCACCGAACGCAAACAAGCCGAAGAGGCTCTGCGCCGGACGCAGGCCGATCTCGCCCACATCAACCGCGTGAGCATGATGGGGGAATTGGCCGCCTCCCTGGCGCATGAGCTCAAGCAGCCAATCGCCGCCGCCCTAACGGACGCCAAAACCTGCGTGCGTTGGCTACGCCGCGATACTCCTGATGTCGCTGAAGGTTGCGAGGCGGCATCAAGAATGATCAAGGACGCAACCCGCGCTGCTGAGGTTATCGACAGGGTGCGCTCGCTTTATAAGCGAGATACCTCAGACCGGGAACTGCTTGATATAAACGAAATCATTCGAGAAATGACTGTTCTGCTGCACGATAAGGCGAATCGGACTTCCGTTTCAATCCGCACCGAGCTCGACCCAGGCCTTCCGCGGATCACAGCGGATCGCGTACAGCTGCAGCAGGTATTAATGAACGTGTTGCTCAACGGCATCGAAGCGACGAAAGGTGCGAACGGTGAACTGACCATCACGTCGAAGAGGACCAACGAGGGTCAACTACTCATTTCAGTGAGTGATTCAGGTATCGGCCTTCCTATCGGAGAAGGCGACCGTATTTTCGATGCCTTCTTCACCACCAAAGCGCAGGGCACCGGCATGGGACTGTCCATCAGTCGGAGGATTATCGAGTCTCACGGGGGCCACTTGTGGGCGTGTGCCAACACGGGCTCAGGTGCGACATTTCAGTTCACACTGCCCATCGACATGGCGGCGTCCCCACCATCGGCCGCGTAAATTGGGATCCCCTCGATGCTCCTGTTCGTCAAGCGAGAGAATTCTTCTTCAGCGCTCAGGATGAAACGGCATGCCTTTATGGCCAGCACTCGCGGGTTCTGGAGTGCGCACATCTAGATTGACCACAATCGGATCCTGTCCGTCCCTCACGACCACCGCTTCGCAAATCTCATTTGGGCTGGCATTGATCTCCTGATGCGGCACGTAAGGTGGAACGTAAATAAAGTCGCCCGGCATGGCTTCGTCAGTCAGTTCCAGTTGATCGCCCCATCGCATTCGAACTCGGCCTTTTACCACATAAAGCACGGTCTCCAGTTCTCCATGGTGATGCGGTCCCGTCTTGGCATCCGGTTGAACCACCATTGTGCCCGCCCACAACTTGCTTGCTCCGGTATTCGCATGAGTAATTGCGGCAGCCCGCGTCATGCCCGACGTCTGCGGTGTATTCAAATCAAGTTCATCCGAATGTACGATTTTGACTCCGTGTTTTGCCCAATCCATTGGTGAGCCTCTGGTTGAGTTCTGAATTCTTGATGCCTCGAGTCGCGACATGTCCATCACCGATATAGAAGAGTCCTCCCCCTTCCCGGGAATTACACCGTGTTGTCCGTGCCAGCTTTCGGAGAATCCAGGTTCCCGCTGGTCTTTTTTTTGTAACCTGGATTCGCGACAAAGATTAATGAGCGGCTGCATTAGGGGCAGGTCGCTGGATTCGGAAAAGCGCCTGCGGATCGCGTGCGGAGACTCGTCCAGCGCCAATCCAGGCATACCGGCTGATCAAAGCGCCGATGATGAAACAAACTGCGGCGATGTAGCGAGCTACAGAGCTGTGTCCTAAGAAAATTCTGAGCAACAATGACGTGGGCCCAGCCAATGCGGCGCCAGCACGAGTTAGCCAACCAATAGCTCCCTCTCGCAATGGACGATCAACGTATCGCCCGCGAAGCTCAATAGTGATCGCAACTAACGTCTCGACTGTACTCGCCACAATTCCGATGAACTGAGTAACTGGAATCAGGAACCCAAGAAGCTCCAGCGCGGCCGCCGCCGAACCCAAACCTCCAGCAAGAAAAACGACCGGGATGAGCCTCCGATTTTCAGACCAGACCGGGATCGCGGTGACGCCTAAGAGGACTGAGGTGTAACTCGCCAATATCAGTCCACTCAGGGCTGCGGAGATTTCAGCTATCCATTCAAGCACAAGCAAGAAGGCGTTTCCGTATCCTGCCAGGATCAGTTCGTGGCAAACGACTGCCAAGCCCACTGCAGTGGAGAATTTCGCTAACGTCCACGCGCCTACCGACATTGCTGAGCGCCACTTGAAGACTCGCAACATGTTTAAGAACCTGGCAGGACGACCCAAATCTGCGATGAGTAGAGGCGCCGAGATCAGCGCGCCTAAAAATCCTATCCACAATCCAGCGCGTAGCAGTCCAGCATTGCCGAAGAGATGGGCCGCCAGAGCAATTACTGCGGAAATACCAGCTACTCCACCCACAAAAAAATACAGGGGAACTTGCCACGTCCAGGTTGGCGGCTTGAGCACAGGATTTCCGTGATAACTCACACCGGAGGCCGGTTTTGGAAAAGGGCTGCCCACGGGGGCGATACCGTGATCCTGTACTTTCCCAGTTCGCGCAGCTTCTTCCCTTAATGCGTCCAACCTGTCTTCCGTGAGTTTTGGATTTGCAGCCATACTCGACAACCTCGTTAGGATCTACGCAAGAGAATTCCTCATCCAACTACACCGCGAAAGCTAGGAATACTACCAGCACGACCACGAGCGCCGAAAGCAGCGCTGCGCTCCACGCTGACTTCATATGAATCGTGGGTACTTCGGGAGCAGGGGGGAAATTGTAGGCCTCCGGCTGGCCGAGAATCACAAAGATTGCGTGCGTGCCACCAACGCTGGATCCTGTTGGATCGTAGATTTGCGCGTCGTTGTATCCGCGATCTCGTAACTCTTTCACCCGCACCTGCGCTTCTTGCCGTAAGTCTTCCAGGTGGCCAAATCGAATTGACTGCGTCGGGCAGGCCTTCGCACAGGCAGGCATTAACCCATCCCGCTGCCGGTCGTAACAGAACGTGCACTTGAAGGCGGTTCCGACCTCATGACTTTTGTCGACCACTCCGAAGGGACACGAAACCACGCAATAGCCGCAGCCATTGCAGACATCGGGCTGCACATATACCGATCCAACTTCGGTCCGAACGATTGCGCCCGTGGGACACGCTTCCAGGCATCCGGCGTTCTCGCAGTGCTTGCAGACATCGGAGAGGAACTGCCAACGAAACGGCTCATCTATTCCGGCGAGTTGCGGGCCCATGGGCTGCTTCTCTTCTAAGAAGAGCACGTGCCGCCACGTCGATGCTCCTAACGCATGCGTGTTGTCGTACGATTGACCAGTCCAGTTGAACCCATCGTCGGGAATGTGGTTCCACTCCTTGCAAGCCACTTCACAGGCCTTGCAGCCTATGCATATTGAAGCGTCGGTTAGAAAAGCGCTGATCGGCATCACTTCCTCCCCAGATGGGCATTCAATTGATCGAGAGCGGCCTTTCCCCGTGCGCGACGTCCCGGAGAAACATCGCAGAGAATCCCTTTGGCTTCCATGATCCGGACATTCGGTTCCTCCGAGATGGCCACCAGGTCATTCGCTGAGTCTCCTTTGACCAGGCCGCGAGAGCCCCAGTGATAGGGGACGCCCACCTGGTGCACCATCTTTCCGTCGATCAGTAGTGGCCGCATGCGCCGAGTCACCAGTGCTCGAGCCTCAACGATTCCGCGTGCAGTCATCACCGTCACCCAGCCTCCGTTTTCGATTCCACGTTCTGATGCCAGCTCGGGCGAGATTTCACAGAAGAATTCGGGTTGAAGCTCAGCCAAATGCGGAAGCATGCGCGACATTGCGCCAGAGGTGTGGTGCTCTGTCAACCGATACGTGCTCATCACATAGGGGAAGCGGTCATCGGGAGAGCTGGCGAAACGGTTGTCCGGCCGCTCCTCTCGCATTGCGGCCGGATTGCTTTGCTGGTCTGGATAAAGTGGATTGCTGACTGGAGCCTCCAGGCCTTCGTAGTGTGTCGGCAGGGGGCCGTCTGCCAATCCCTTTGGGGCGAAGATCCAACCCGTCCCATCGGGATGCAGGATGAAAGGTTTATCCCCGGCGAGAGCCTCATCACCCTGCGCGTGCTTCGGCGGCTGGTAATTCGGCGCTTTCGTCCTCGTAAAGTCCGGCACATCCAGCCCCGTCCACTCTTTGTTCTGGTCATCCCACCAAACCAGTTTCTTGCGCTCGCTCCAGGGCTGCCCATCGGGACGGGCCGAGGCGCGGTTATAAAGGATGCGGCGGTCCGAAGGCCAGGCAAAACCCCAGCCGTGTCCTAAGAGATCCTGCGAATTCCGCTGGTTGGCGCGGTTCTCACCCGGGCGGGGGAAGACGCCGGTGTAGATCCAGCAACCGCAAGCAGTGGACCCGTCGGCTTTCAATTCGGTGAATCCACTTACCAGAGTGTGGTCAGCTACTGTGTAGCCGTTGATCTCTTGCAGGACTTCTTCCACCTTGGGCTCTTGCATCGTTCCTTCCAGCGAATAGTCCCATGTCAGAGCTCTCAGTCCCGCATTGCGCGGCCGCGGATCTTGCTTCGCCTTCTCCTTAAGGCGGCGGCCCAGGTGGTACATGAACCAGGTTTCGCTCCGTGCGTCCCCGGGAGGATCGACGGCCTTCTGGTGCCACTGCAGCAGACGCTGCGTGTTCGTGAAGCAGCCGACTTTCTCGGCATGCCCGGCGGCGGGCAGAAGAAAGACTTCCGTTGCGATCTCCTCGGGGCGAAGCTCGCCGCGCTCCACCTCCGGAGAGTCGTACCAGAAAGAGGCGGTCTCAAGCTCTACCATGTCGCGCACCACGAGCCACTTGAGCTTGGAGAGCGCCTTGCGCTCCAGTCGCGAGTTGGGGGCTGCCACTGCCGGGTTTTGTCCCATCACAAACAGTCCCTCAACCTTGCCGTCCATCATTTCCAAAAAATAGCCCTGATGCGAATGGTCACCCGTCACCCGCGGAAGCCAATTGAAGCCCCAATCGTTCTCTTTTTTCGCTCCCTCACCGTAATAGGCCTTGAGCAAACTGACGATGTACTTGTCGAAGTTCCACCACCAGCCCGTCGGATCGCGATGTGTTGCAACGTAATCCGCAAGGTTTGAGTCCAGCCCAAGGTTCGGCATAGGCAAGTAGCCGGGTAGAATGTCGTAAAGAGTCGGGATATCGGTTGAACCTTGAATCGACGCATGTCCGCGCAGAGCGAGAATGCCTCCTCCAGGCCGTCCGATGTTGCCGAGGAGCAACTGAAGAATCGCGGCTGCGCGAATGATCTGCGGACCCTTCGACTGCTGCGTCCAACCCAATGCATAGCAAATTGCTCCTGTCTTTTCCGGGCCGGATGCGGAGCAAAAGGTCTCCGCAATTTTCAGGAACCGCTCGCGCGGAACTCCGCAAAACCGTTCAACCAACTCAGGCGTATATCGCGCATAATGCCTCTTCAAAACTTGATATACACATCGTGGATGGCTGAGTGTGGGGTCGCACTCGCAATCCCTGAGGTCAGCGGCTGCTCCACCGCCCTCCTTAGAGTGACCGGAATGAGGTCCGGCGCTCTTGGGTGCCACTCGGCCACCCTCGACACAAGCACCGTAAAGCCAGGTGCTTGCGTCATAACGCCGATTGTTGGCGTCCCAACCAGAGAACACACCTTCCAAATCCTCGGTATCCTTAAACTCCTCTGGAAGAATGATCAAAGCGTTGGTGTAGTTGATCACGTACTCGCGAAAATCTTTTTCGTTTTCGAGAATGTAATGAATGAGCCCCCCGAGAAACAGGATGTCCGATCCGGCGCGCACGGGAGCCCAGATGTCGGCCATAGCGGAAGTGCGGCTGAAACGCGGATCGACGTGAATGACCTTCGCACCGCGTTCTCGCGCTTCGATCACCCACTGGAAACCGACAGGGTGGTTCTCCGCCATGTTCGAGCCCATAATCAGAATGGCATCAGAATTTACGAGATCGCTCGGCGCGGTTGTCGCTCCGCCCCGACCGAATGAGGCGCCCAGACCGGGCACCGTTGAGCTGTGTCAAATACGGGCCTGGTTGCTGATGCAAACCATGCCCAGACCGGCAGCAAAGAGCTTTTTGATCAGGTAGTTTTCTTCGTTATCGAGAGTAGCTCCGCCAAGGTGGGCCATGGCAGTCGTATGCATTACGACCTCTCCGTCCCGTTCCTCCTCGAACGTGCGCTTCCGCGTGTCCCAGACGCGATCGGCGATCATGTCCATCGCCGTCTCCAGTCCCAACTCTTCCCACCGAGTGGAGTACGGCTTGCGATACTTTATGCGCGTCTCTCGGTTCGCGTGCGTCAGCAGTTCGAAGCTATCGGACCCCTTTGGGCAAAGCCGCCCGCGGGAAATAAACGAATCTGGGTCTCCTTCTATTGAGACAAGCTTCCCATCCTTGTGATACACAAGCTGGCCGCACCCTACAGCACAGTAAGGACACACCGAGCGCGCAACCTGAGCATCGTGATGCTTGGGAGTAAGATTGCGAGTTCGATCGCTCATGGCTTCCATACCAGTGCCATCGCTGTGGGTCAAAAGCTGTCGAACCACCGGCCAGCGCGTCAGTATTTGCTTAACCATAATGATTCCTCTCCTGGCCTCTCAAACAAACCATTATTAGACTGGACTTTAGCTGCTGGTTGATGACAACTATCTGCCCTGAAACGGCGTGTGATTTCCACTCATTTTATTCCCTTGAAATTCCCAAGTCCAAACACGTGCGCGGGTTCCGACTATTTGCACGGAGGCCGATGGTTTGGTTTCTATCCGATCTTCTTGCATCAGTTGCTGTAGCCTTCTATCTGCCGAAGCGGACGTTTAATCGCCTAAGAACGATCTCACGTTGACTCAACTGATCTCCTTCAGCATTGATCAATTGCCGCCGCTCCTCACCAGCTTGCCGCAGCATTCGGGTCGCGCCGGCAAACTTGATCGGTCCCATCCGCCACCGAGAGCCTGAATCAGCAAGACCGTGTTCGCCATACGACGTCCGAGAATGTTAACCGCTGTTACTTCATCCGCGAGCGCTGCATTTTGCGCGGTGATCACCTCGAGATAACTTGTGACCCCACCTTTATATCGAGTGATCGAAAGGTCGAGCGAGTGCTGGGCCGCGACCACTGCTTCATCCTGAATTTTGGCCTCGTTTTCCAGAATCCTCACCGCCGCCAGATTGTCTTCGACCTGTTGGAACCCGGTCAGTACGCTCTGTCGATAGTTAGCGACTTGAGAGTCATAAGCGGCACGCGCTTGGTCGTTGAGGGCGCGCCGTCTTCCTCCATCGAACACGGTTTGAGCAGCGGAGAGGCCGATCGACCATAAGCCGCTTGGGCCATTAATAAGCGTCGTGATGGCGGAGCTTTCAAATCCTCCAGAAGCACTCAGATTGACCAACGGGTAGTAGGCAGACTTCGCAACTCCGATCTGGGCGTTCGCGGACGCAACCAGCCTCTCCGCAGCCGCAATATCCGGACGCCTTTCGAGGAGGTCTGAAGGAACGCCGATAGGAACGTGTGGAGGCGGTGCGGTGAGCGGCAGCGGAGGAAGGCTGAACTCCGCAGGTGGTTTGCCGATAAGAATGGCTACCGCGTGTTCGAACTGCGCCCGCGCAACACCCACATCCACCGCTTCTGCTCGAGTAGTTTGAAGTATGGTCTTCGCCTGCTCAACTTCAACTTCCGAAGCAATCCCCCCGTCATAACGGTTCTGCGTCAATTCCAGCGCCTGCTCGTACTGCGTGACCGTAGAGTTCAGCAGTTGTTCCTCGGCGTCCAAGCTGCGGGCTTGGAAGTAATCAACCGCCAGGTCCGCATGCATGCTGAGATTGACCGTTGCCAGGTCCGCCGCACTCGCCTGCGCTTGTTCTCGATAAGACTCCACGTTTTTTCGAACTCGCCCCCACACGTCGGCTTGGTAGGAAACGTCGAATGGCAGGACAAAGTCGTTCTCAGTGATGCCGTTGAAGATCGAATTCGGGGGCGGACGGTTTGCCGAAACTCGCGTCCGGGTCGCCGATGGCGAGACCGTCACGGTCGGATAATAGTCAGCCCGATAGTAGCGTAGAACAGCTCGCGATTCCTGATATTGCGCCGCGGCGGCTTTCAGATTCTGGTTTGATACGTTGACCTGGAGCTCCAGGGCATCAAGCTGAGGATCCTGGAATATCGTCCACCAACTACCGCCAAGATTCTGGTCATTCGGTTGGGCGGGCTTCCAGTCTCCAACCTCTTTATAAGCAGGAGGAGCCTGTACCGCAGGAGCGTGGTACTTTGGGCCAACCACGCATCCAGTCAGCTGAAGCGCCGCGATTGCGAGCAGGGCCAGCCAATGTGCCGGCCGCGGGGCTTCCGACAAAATTATCTTTCGAGGGAGCTTCATTTGGTGTCCCCGGGCAACGTAGCGTTGACGATTTGCACTTCCTGTCCAGAAACGAGCGAATCGGACGGATTCATAATGACTTGGTCGCCAGCGTTCAGGCCGGCAACAATTTCTATCTCTGCCCCCAAGTCGTGTCCCGGAGTTACATCGGTGAGCACGGTCTTGCCATTTTTCACCACACCAACCTGCAAATTGTCCGACCGAAAAATCAAAGCACTCACAGGAAGTAAGTAGGTAGGAACCTGCCCCGGAATCTTCAGATGCACCTCCGCATAGGAGCCGCTGAGCAGAGTTCCTTTGGGGTTCTCCACATCAACTTCCGTCAGTAGTGTGCGAGTAGTTCCATTAATCGCGTTGGCAGTACGTACTAACTTTCCCGGGAATTTCTCGCCGGGAAACTCAGCCAACACGATGTCTGCAGTGGTTTCACCCGGTTTGACGCCTCGCGAGTATTCCTCTGGGACATTCACGTACACGCGCAGGGTGCCCGGCTGAACCATGTCAAAGAGGTCGGTCCTCGGGGCGGTATTGCTTCCGGAATTGATGAGATCGCCAATGTCCGTGTTGCGGGCTGTGATTACGCCATCGAATGGAGCGTATACCTTTTCAAACGAAACCAGCGCGTCGTAACGTTGGACGTTGGCTTTGTCTGCTTCGACCATGGCGAGGTTTGCCCGGTAGCTGCCTACCGCGTTGTCGACGTCTTGTTGAGAGACAGCATGCTTTGTCAACAACCCTTCGTAGCGGTCTTTCGTGATCTGCGCCAGCTCCAGGTTGGCTTGGGCAGTGGCAAGCGTGCTGCGCGCCTGGGCTAATTGCTGATCGACTTCCGGGGTCTGGATCACGGCCAGCAACTCTCCCGCCTTCACGTGGGCTCCAATGTCGAAATACCACTTTTTCAAGTAGCCATCGGTTCGGGCGTAAATCGGTGATGAGATAAATGGCTGTATGTTACCGGGCAGGATAATTTCCTCAGCGGGAGCAGTTCGCTTGGGTAGCACAACCGAGACCGATGGCACAGCCATTTGCGCGGTCACTGTGCGCAGAGTGGACGAGGCCTTGATCCGGGAGCGGATTCCGGAAATCAAGACTCCCGCAACGACCAGCGCGACGACAAAGGGAATCAGCCAACGTCTACGCTTTCCCCCTCCGTGAGCTGCCGCACCTGGCGGGTTCAGTTCTTGCTTGCCGATCTGTTCCTTGACTTCGTTTATCACCATATTAATCACCCATGTTATTGCCCGGTGTGTGCTGTTTCGTCGAAGATATTTTTTGCCGCCAGCCATGCAACACGCTGAAAAAAGTCGGAACGAAGAACAGCGTAGAAACCGTTGCGAAAAGCAGGCCACCAATGACGGCGCGTCCGAGGGGAGCGTTCTGTTCGCCGCCATCCCCCATTCCAAGGGCCATAGGAATCATGCCGATAATCATGGCCAAGGCCGTCATCAGTACGGGACGAAAACGCGTGAACCCTGCCTGTAGCGCAGCGGCAATCGGATCCTTCCCTTCCGTCATTTGCTCCGTCGCGAAACTCACCACCAGAATACTGTTCGCGGTCGCCACGCCCATGCACATGATCGTTCCCATGAGTGCGGGCACGCTCAGAGTTGTATGCGTGACGAACAGGAACCAGGCAATTCCCGCCAGGGCCGCAGGCAGCGCGGAAATCATGATGAAAGGATCGAGCCAGGACTGAAAATTGACGACGATCAGCAGGTAATCCAACATGATCGCAAACACCAGACCGACGAGAAGGCCGACATAGGACGATCGCATGGTCTGCACCTGGCCGCGAACTACCACTCGCGAGCCACGGGGCAATTGCGGGCGGGCTGCATCGATAAGCTTATTAATATCGCCAGCAACCCCGCCAAGGTCGCGTCCTGAGACCGAACCGAAGATATCAATCACTGGCGCAACGTTGTAGTGAGAGACGACTGCCATGCCGGTTCCTCGTTTCATCGAGACCAGGCTTGCCAAGAGGGAAGGGGAGTTCGTCGTGCTTGTTCCCGTAACAGGCATATTGACAAGATCCTGTAACGTGTCTGCGCGGTATTGCGGCGTCTGGGTAGCGATCGAGTAGCTGACTCCATTTTGTGGGCTAAGCCAGAAAGTCGGTGAGGTCTGGAAGCTGCCGCTAAGAGAAACGAGTAGATTTTGTGCGATGTCATGTGCCGAATAGCCAAGCTCCTGGGCCTTTGTGCGCTCGATTCTGAGGTGCAAGTAGGGCTCATCGAACGGCTGCTGGACTCGTAGGTCAGCCGTGCCGGGCACGTATCTGATTTTTTGCAACAGTGCACTCGCCCAGGCACGGTTGCCTTCCAAGTTGTTGCCAACAACTTGAATGTCGATCGGAGCCGGGAGTCCGAAATTCAGAATCTGCGTGACCATATCAGAGGGGAGAAACGCGAACATCACCCCCGGAAATTGTTTTGCCAAGCTCAGGCGAAGTTGGTCAACATAAACCGCAGTTGGATGGTGCTTCGGAGTCAACGTAACCAAGATGTCTGCGTCGGATGTGCCCACCGGCGCTGAATTGCTATACGAAAGATTAATGCCGCTGTATGGCAGGCCAATGTTGTCGATAATGCTCTTCATTTCAGCAGCCGGGATTTCTTGACGAATTGACTTCTCAACCAGGTCGCACAGAAAGGCTGTATCTTCAATGCGCATTCCCGTGGGACCTCGCAGGTGTAGTTTGAAACTGCCTGCATCAACGCTAGGGAAAAAGTCCTGTCCAAGCCAGGGAATCAGAATCGCCAGCGATCCCAGACAGGCCGCAAAGAACGCCACCAGAAAAGCACGCCGATGATGAAGACAAAGTTCCAGTAGGCGGTGATATCCTTCACGGAACCGTTCGAATCCGGCCTCGAATCCCTTCTGCAGCCGGACCAGCGGATTGCGGCTCTTGCTGGCCCCTTCACCGACTTTCTGATTTCGTAGGAGATACTTTGCCATCGTCGGAACGATCGTCCGGGACAGGAAATATGAGGCCAGCATTGCAAAGATGACAGCCTCTGCAAGCGGCAAAAAGAGATACCGCGCTACGCCCGAGAGCAAGAACATCGGTGCGAATACAATGCAGATCGATAGCGTAGACACGAAGGCGGGGGTTGCGATTTGCGCTGCGCTGTCCAGGACGACCTCGTCCAGATTCTTGTCTGGCTCTGCTTCCCGGTTTCGGTTGATGTTTTCCACCTCTACCGTGGCATCGTCCACTAGGATCCCGACGGCGAGTGCCAGTCCGCCGAGCGTCATGATGTTGATGGTTTGTCCAATGAGGCTCAACACAATAATCGACGAAAGAATGGCCAGAGGAATGGAGGTCGCGATGATGAGCGTGCTTCGCCAGCTCCCCAAGAACGTGAGGATCATCAATGCGGTCAGGCACGCGGCAATCAGGGCCTCCTGTACGACGCCCTGAATCGCGCCAAGAACAAAAATGGATTGATCAGCCAGGGGTTCCATTTTTAGTTGGGGCGGAACCGTGGTCGCGATCTGTGGCAGCAGAGACTTGATGCCTGAAATTACGCTCAGCGTTGAGGCATCGCCTGCCTTCTGGACGGTCAGCAGTACCGAGCGCTGGCCGTTAACACGCACAATGTTTGTTTGTGGTGGGAACCCGTCGCGTACCCAGGCGACATCTTTCATGTAGATGGTAGTGCTCCCGATCGTCTTGATCGGGATGCGGTTCAGGTCCGTCATTGTCTGTGGCGCCGCATTGGGAATGTCAACGTCATACTCTTTGCCGCCGATTTTGGACGTACCAGTGGGAAGGATCAAATTCTGAAGCGTGATTGCGTTCACTACGTCCAGTGCAGAAAGACCTTTCGACTGTAACGCCGACGGATTTAAGTCGACCTGTACCTGGCGTTGTTTGCCGCCGTAGGGATACGGTACCGCCGTTCCCGGAACCGTAATCAGTTGAGTACGAATGAAATTGAGACCGTAGTCGTTCAGTTCTTGTTCGGAAAGCCCCTGTCCCGAGAGCGCCAGCTGCAAAACAGGCACACTAGACGCGCTATAAGCAATGATGAGCGGCGGCGTCGTACCCGCAGGGAGTTGCCTGAGTTGCGTTTGAGAGCTCGCTGTAAGCTGCGCGACACCGCGATCTATGCTCGCGTTGGGCTGGAGAAACACTTTCACAACTGCGATCCCGTAAAGCGACTGCGACTCGATATGTTCGATGTTGTCTACGATCGTGGTGAGGTTACGTTCGGTGACGCTGACGATCCGGTCAGCCATGTCCTTCGGAATAAGGCCGTTGTAATTCCAGATGACGCTGATGACCGGAATATTGATGTTTGGAAAGATATCGGTAGGAGTGCGGTAGATTGAAATCGCGCCCATCGCCAGGATGAGGATGGCCATCACCACAAAGGTGTAGGGCCGTCGCAATGCGAGTCGCACAATCCACATAGAATTTTCCTTTTGATCAATTAGCGACAGCTGTCAATTAGCCGTTCGTGATCTCGCTTAACCGCGTTGCATTAGACGCTTGAGCTTTGCACGCGCCCGTGCGAGCCGGGCCTTCACTGTTCCCTCTGGCACTCCCAGAATGTGCGCCGCTTCGCTCGTGGTCAGCCCGCCCAATGCACGCAAGTGGAATGCTTCGCGCAATGCGGGTGAAAGCTGAGATACGAATTGCATCAAGTGTCCATGCAGTTCGGAGTTTTGACACTCGTCTTCGGGACTTGGTCCGTGGTGCGCCAATCGTTCTGCCAGGGGATTTCCCTCCTCCTCCGCGAATCGCTCATCTAGAGACAGGTGGATCTGGCGCAGCCGTCTGCGCAATTGCATTCGTGCGCTATTCGTGACGATGGCGGTTAACCACGTCGACATTTGCGCTTGCCCCTTGAATTGGTTCAAATGCTTGTAAGCTGACAGGAGCGCATCCTGAACCGCA
>Ga0209275_10000024_pt1 | contig 42363 bp, 41 predicted proteins | sample HubBroMetageREF2_FD_188344 | JGI IMG/M metagenome (GOLD analysis project Ga0209275, IMG submission 188344) | Reference soil microbial communities from the Hubbard Brook experimental Forest, New Hampshire, USA - Hubbard Brook CCASE Soil... | ecosystem: Environmental > Terrestrial > Soil >... | reverse complement strand
ACAGGGCGGCTCTAGTTTGTACGCTGCGCTTAGCCAGAAAGTCAGCAGTAGGGAAGTGTTGAAAATCACTCTGGGCATCGGCGGAGATGAAATTGCTCACTTCCTGGAATGGGTGGATTTCGCGGGCAATGGAGTGCAACAGCCGGTGGCGCCGTTTAGTGACCCTATCTCCGGCCTGACGTTCCCAGATTTTTTCAACAATCCTCCGTTGAAGCCGGCAAACCTGGTGCAACCCAGCCTGATCTTTCCCGTTCCCTGCGAATTTATCAACGCGAATTTGCCGCACTGCGCCGTGATTCGGCCCAGCGACGACCGATTTGCCGGCGCGCAGGCTGCCGTCACATCGCTCACGAACGACGGGCTATTCACCGGACAATCCACGAAGTTCTTCCAAACCCTAAAACAATTGGCCGAAGAAGCCGACGCCGCGCAGCGCGAATTCTAGTCGGCGGAACAAATTATCTGAGCAAATCGGCTGATGGCGTTCTCTGAGCGCATCAGCCGAACACAAATGTCGTAAGGGATTGGTCCCGCGCAAGCCTGTCCGAGCAGGTACCCGCGGGACCATTTCTCATTTGGATTTCTTCAAGCTTGGCGCCGCTAATCCTGGCGTAGCGCCTGCGCGGGATCGATGCGCAGGACTCTGGCACCTGGGATCGCGCAGGCGATTGCGGCGATCGCGAGCAAGAATATGGGCGCGCCCGCGAAGGTGAGCGGGTCGAGCGGCGAAATGCCATAGAGGAGTCCAGCGGTGAATTTCTGCGCGGCCCACGCGCCGCACAGGCCTATCACGGCGCCAATCAGCGCCATTTTCAGGCCTTGCTGCAGCACCAACCAGAGAACATTGCCGTGCCTCGCGCCCAGCGCCATGCGCACGGCCAACTCCTGATTGCGTTGCGCGACAAGAAAGGAGACCACGCCATAGATGCCCACGACTGCGAGCGCCAATCCTGCCACCGCGAAGGACGCCAACAAAACGGTGGTGAAGCGTTGCCCGCCGGTCTGGCGTGCGACGAGTTCGTCAATCGTTTGTACCTCGGCGAGAGGCATGTCGGAATCCAGCGCACGAAGTTGACTTCGTGCTTGGGACTCCACCAAGTGCGGCTCCGAAGCCGTGCGAATCAAAATATCCTTGAACCCGCCATTCACCAGGGGATGTTGGGAATACAGCACGGTAATCTGTGGTTGCGGCGCGTGGACCAGACCAGCATTTTTGAAATCGCCAATAACGCCAATGATTGTGACGTCCGCGTCGTCGGTTACATTCTCTTCAGCAGCGACTCCAAGTAATTGCGGAGGCCCGATATGAATCTTCCGGCCGATGGGATCTTCTGTAGCGAAATAGCGCCGCTTGAATTCCTCGCTAATCAGTGCCACTGGAGGGCTTGTGGCGCCGTCCGATTCCGCGAAATCTCTTCCGCGAATCAGCGGAATTCCCAAAGTTCGAAGGAAATGTTGGTCCACGACTCCAAACTGCGCCGACGGAATATCTTGAATTCGTGTGACGGGCTGCCCCGGAATAACCAACATCTGAATCCATCCGTTATCTGGCGGGTAGACGGTTGTCACCGTCGCGCCAATCACGCCTGGCAATGCCCGGACCCTGGTTCCAAAATCATCGCAGAAGCGCGTTCTTACTCCGGGGTTCGTATAGCGTACAGGCGGCAAATAGATGCGGCCTCTTAATAGATGGTCCTGACGGATACCCAGATTCTGACCTTGCAAACGCATGATGCTTCGAACCAGCAGGCTCGCTCCTACCAGAAGCATCAAACACATCGCCATTTCCGTTACTACTAGCAGGCTGCGCACACGCTGACTCGAACGCCCCGGCGTCCCGGCTCGCCCGCCTTGCTTCAGTGCATCTACGAGGTTCAGCTGAGTGCCCATGAACGCCGGCGCCAGCCCAAAAAGCAAACTGGTGACAAGAGATACCAACAAAGTGAACGTCAGCACTCGCCAATCGATTCCCATCGAACCAAGCTGGGGTAGATTTTCCGGGTGCATCCTCGCGAGAGCTCTCAGTCCAATCTCGGCACAAGCAAATCCCACCGCTCCGCCGATGAGCGACAGGAGCAGCGTTTCCGCAAGCAATTGCCGGACAAGCCCGCCTCGTCCCGCACCCAAAGCCGCGCGCAGCGCCAGCTCCCGTTGACGCGCCGAGTTGCGCGCCAGGAGCAGATTAGCCAGGTTCACGCAGGCTATTAGCAGGATCAGGGTCACGGCTCCCATCAACAGGTACAGCATCGGCCGCAGCGCTCCTACCCGGGAGTCAGCCAATCTCTTTACGGCAACACCGACACCTTCATCCACCGGATGTTCCACCGCGAGCGCAGCGGCGATCACCGAGAGATCTGCCTGAGCCTGTTCGAGCGACACCCCCGGTTTTAGCCGTGCCAATACTGCGTACCCGCGCTCTCCTCTCCCACTTTCCGACCACATGTCCGGCGAATATGGAAAGGGAGTCCAAATTTCGCTGTGCCGCCCAGGCTCCACCCATGCCGGAATCACGTCCGGCATCACTGCGACAATGGTGTAGGGCTCCGCATTGATGCGAATCTTGCGGCCCAGTACGGACGGGTCGCTAGCGAACCGGTTTCTCCACAGCTGCGCGCTGATTGCGGCCACGTAGTTTTTGCCTTCCTGATTTTCATCCTCGGAGAAGAGCCGGCCGATGATGGGTCGAATATCGAGGATTTCGAAATACGCCGCTGGGACCAATGCGACCGCCATGTGCTCTGGCTGGCCTGCGGACTCACCGAAACTCACATTCTTAGTCCACGTGTCATAAGCCGCCATGTTCTGAAAGCTGCGACTTCTCTGCGCGAAGTCCCGAACGTCCAGTGCCGAAGGTCCGTCAGGATTTGCAAAGGTATTAAACATGCCTTTCTGAATGGAGTAGATGCGCACGAGTTGGTCCGCCGCGGAGAAGGGCAGCGGTTGCAGCATCAGCGCATTGATCGCGCTGAAAATCGCGGTGTTGGCCCCGATGCCCAGAGCGAGGGTGAGAATCGCCACAATTGCAAATCCGGAATTCTTGCGCAGCGAGCGCGCCGCGTATTTCACATCGCGAGCAAATCGTTCCAGCCGGATCGCGCTCCACACTTCGCGCACGTCTTCTCGAACCAGTGTCGCGTTTCCGAAAGCTCGTCGCGCGGCGAAATGCGCTTCCTCGGGCGCCACGCCGGAATCTCGCTGCTCTTCCGCTTCGAGCGCGAGATGCGCCTCAAGCTCAAGTTCCAATTCCTCTTCGCGCGGTCGGCGCCGCCAGACGCGAGTGCCGAACCAGCGCAGCCAATTTCGAACGCTCATGGCTAATCTCCCGGTGCCGGCCGCATCACCGTCGCCACGGCCGCCGCTAGTTGTTTCCATCGCGATTCTTCGCGCACCAGTTGCTTCTTGCCCGCGGGCGTCAGTCGGTAATATTTAAATTCGCGATTGCGGTCCTTGGCTAGCTCCCACTTCGCGGCGATCCAGCCCTTGCGCTCCATGCGATGCAGCGCCGGATAGAGCGAGCCATGCTCCACCTGCAGCACATCGTCGGTGGTGCGCTGAATGTGTTTAGCGATTTGGTGGCCGTGCGCCGGCCCAAAGAGCAGCGTGCGCAGAATCAGCATATCCAGCGTGCCTTGCAGAAGCTCGGTGCGGTTAGGCATCTTATTGGATGGCATGATGGTAGGCATTCTACCTCAACAAGGGTAGACGCGCTACCCTCGACGAGGTTAGCAAGAGATCCTGCGCCGGAGACGGATGGCGGGTACGGCGTTGCCAGTTTTGTGAGTCAAACAGAAGTTTGTAAAGAATCCGGAAGAATCGGTGCCGCAAGCGGCTCAGGGCAAACGCATGCCGGTGCGTCCGCAGGTTTCGAAAACGGAGAGAACGTTCGTGATGCTCAGGAGTTCGCGGATGCGCGGGCTCAAGTTATGCAATTCCAATTCGCACTGCGCGCCCTTCGCCGAAATGTAAAGTCCCACCAGCGTTCCAAGGCCGGAACTATCCATGTACCCGAGTTCGCTGAGGTCCAGGATCAATCGCCGTATGTGAGGCAGCAGAGCCTTCACTTCCGTCTTCAAACGCGGCGAAGTTTCAGCTGTCAGGCGCCCGGTGCAACGCACCACGGTCGCGTCTTCCCAAGCATAGATGTGGAGATTCAGAAAGAGGGTAGGAATCGACGTGTCGCTGGACATTGGCGCTGCTTGTTTACTCTGCTTGCCCCGCGATGGCAAGCGTTTTCGCGCCGTGACGAAGGTGTTTCTCGGACAAGATCACGGAGCGAGCAGGCCCTTCCAGCGTTTCCACGCGTCATCGCGGGCTTTCTTATTGGCGTCGCTGGCGTCGGGCGCTTCGCCGGCGCGCATGAAACCGTGCCCGGCGCCATCATACGTCACGGGGTCGTAAGTTTTTCCGGCCGCTTTCATCGCGGAGATCGTGTCCGGAATCGTGGCATCAATCCGCGCGTCGTTCCCGGCGTAGAAGCCGTAGACGGGCGCCTTGATGCGCGCCATCGCGTCTGTGGTGGGCGGCACGCCGTAAAAAACAAAAGCCGCAGAAAGATCGCCGCGGTTTGTTGCGAAGCGGAAGCTCTGTCCGCCGCCCCAGCAGAAGCCTGTAACGTACAATTTGCCGTTCGCGGCGGGCAGCTTCAGGCCGTACTCTGCTGCAGCGTTCAGGTCCGCCGTCACCTGGTCGGGATTCAACTTACTGACAGCCTCGGTGACGCCTGTGGGGAAATCTTTCGTGCGGCCGCCATTCGGCGCCATGCCGCTCAGCAGGTCTGGCGCGACGGCGATGTAACCCGCCGCTGCCAGTTCGTCAGCAAGTTCCTGCGCCCAATCGCTCAAGCCGAAAATTTCGTGAATTACCAGCACCACGGGACGCTTGTCCTTCGATTCCGGGTAGACCACCAGCGTGTCCACGTTGCGTCCATCGTGTTTCACCGTGACCCACTCGCTGTGACGCGGCGATTTTTCGATCCGCTCCCGCGCCCAGGGCTGTGACCATTCCTGCGCGGCCATCGTTTGCGCGCCCAGCAACATCCCCAGCACCAGGATCATCATTCCTGCTAATCGCTTCATGGCTCACCTCATACCAGAATAGCCCAGCCATATTAGTCGCGCGAGGGAACTCCAACAAGACTATTTGGGTCAAGCGTAAGCGAACCGGCGTCGCAAGCGGCGGGTCAGTCTGGAAGGCCAGTGCGGGAGCGAGACTCTTTGGAAAGGGTGAGGAACTGGGTGAGGTCCATTGCGGTGTGGAGGACCTGGCCGGGGAGTAAGGAGCGGGAGGCTAAGAAGATCAGGCCGAAGACTACGCCGCCAATGGAGGTGCCGATTACGCCTTTGCGACCCTGGTAGAGATGGGCGAAGCCGAAGAGGATTGAGGAGATGAGCAAGCCGACCCAGATGGATTTAGTTGCGGAGGCGGCGACGTTGAGGAGAAAGCCGCGATAAAGGAACTCCTCGCAGAGGCCTGCGGTAAAGGCGAGGGGAATGGCGGCGAAGCGTTCGGCGGGCGTGGCGGGGATGAGTTTGCGAATGTTTTCGATTTGCTTGGCGTATTGTTCCGGAGTGATTTTCCGCATTTGGAGTTTGTTGAGAAGGATGACCGCGACGACGAGGATGACGACGCCGACGACGGTGAGGATGTTGCGAGGATAGACACCGAAATTCTGCCCAAATTGCGAGAGGGCGAAACCGCTGCGGTAGAGGAGCGCTACGGCGATGAGGGTGAGAGTCCAGAGGGAGAGAATGTTCCAGAGGTAGACGTGGAGCACGGCTTGGAGGCGGGCATAGGCGAAAGCGTCGGCGAGTGGGAAAAGGATGATGAGGACGAAAGTGAACAGGAGGACAGCGGGCTGGTGGAGTAGCGCGGACATCGGAGCGAGTGTAGGGGCGGCGCGAAGTAAGTGTCAACTGCGGGCCTTTCTTTGGAAATTCCTCTTTGTAAAGCCCGCGTGCTTTCCCGCCGATTGAACGCGAGCCACGCACTACGCTATATTCGATGGTTTACACCTCATGTCCTGGCTCGAACAGAAGGTCTTTGCTTACGAACACATGCGCTTCGCGCAGGAACCGGATCGCCGCGTCCTGCCATTCGCATGGGGGTTGGAACTCATCGGCGGCTCGGCAAACGAACGCGACCCGCGCGGCTGGCTGGAAAATTTCGCGCGCGAAACGGTGGCGCGCAGCGACGAGTGGTTCGCCACCACCCCAGCCGACGATTACGCGCTAAAAGACAACGTCCTAACCTTCACCAGCGCCATCGAATCCCCCTGGCCGGAAAATAATCGTGTGCACGCGCAATTGTTCCGGGCGCGTCGCAGCGGTCCGGCAGTGCTGGTGCTCGCACAGTGGAATTGCCGCTGGGAAGAGCAGCAGAATGTCTGCCGCTGGCTGAATCGCCTGGGCATCACCGCCGTGAAGCTGAGCCTGCCGTATCACGATCGCCGCGCCATCCCCGGCCATCCGCGCGCGGACCGTATGGTGAGCGCCAACATCGGCCTCACGCTGCAAGCCAATCGCCAAGCCGTGTTGGATTCGCGCCGCACTTTGCGCTGGCTGGAACAGCAAGGTTACGATCGCCTCGGCATTCTCGGCACCAGCATCGGCTCCTGCCTCGCGTTTCTCACCATCGCGCATGAACCAGCGCTGCGCGCCGGTGCGTTCCTGCACGTCTCCACATATTTTGGCGACGTAGTCGCCGCAGGACTTACCACTTCGAACGTGTGGCGGACCCTGCATCACGAAATTTCGCTCGATGAAGTGCGCCACTATTTTTCGCCGATCAGCCCGTATCCTTATATCTCTCGCCTGCACGACACGCGCAAAAAAATCCTGGCGATCAGCGGCTGCTACGATCCCACCTTCCCCAACGAGCTGACCAACGAATTCCTAACCGCCATCCGCCGCGATGGCGTCGCCTTTGAAGGCCTTTCGCTCCCATGCGGCCACTATTCGATGGGAGTGCCGCCTTTCAGCTACGTCGTGGGCTACCGTTTCGGCACATTCCTGTTTCAAGCCCTCGCCTAATCCCCCGACCAGCGTGACAGCTCCTTTAGATCAGCAGAATCGCCGACGCGCCCGCATTTCGTGCCGCTCGGTTACTTAGTACCTAAAGAACCCGGCATCCTTTGCCGATAAGCGACGTGGAGGTGATCCAATGGCAAACCCGGTAGGTGCGGTATCACACGCTCCAGAAGTATCCCAGGCACGTGAAGCCCCGGCTGCGAAACTAGTAGCGAATCAGACGAAAGTAACGCCGCAAGACTCCGTCAATATCAGCGCGGCGGGAAAAGCGGCGAGCTAGGCGAAGTCTGGCGGAGCTGATGAAACTCGTCACGGTGGCGAAAAAAAGTAAGCATTTTTACTTGGCTAGCGAATCCACCGACCGCGATTCGGGGCTCCGGCACAACGACTCCGGAGCTCCGATCGCGGTTTCCTTTTTTGCGACGAAAAGCAGCTCGCCGGCTTAGCGCAGAATTTTACTGAAGTCGCCCGCGGCGATGCGACGTTCGACGGCGTGAATATCCGGCGCGAGCGAACGGTCCGCTTCCATCATTTTCGATTCCGCGCGCACAATCGCCTGCGCCTTCGCGGCTTGGGCGCCAGTTTTCAGCGGCGCCAGCAAATCAATTCCTTGGCAAGCAGCGAGTAATTCGATCGCCAGCACGTTGCGCAAATTCCCTAGCATTGGCTGAATTCTGCGCGCTGCACCCATCCCCATCGAAACGTAATCTTCCTGATTGGCAGACGTGGGAATTGAATCCACGGAATGCGGCGTGGCCTGCGTTTTCATTTCACTGGCGAGCGCGGCCGCAGTTACCTGCAGGATCATGAATCCGGAATTCAGTCCTGCGTCGCGCACCAGGAAAGCCGGAAGCAAACTGGTCTGCGGATTGGTCATTTGTTCGATGCGGCGTTCGGAAATCCCCGCGAGCGTCGCCAGCGCCACCGCCGATTGATCGGCCGCCATCGCCAGCGGCTGTCCATGGAAATTGCCGCCGCTGATCACTTCGCCGGAGTCGGCAAACACTAAAGGATTATCGGTCGCGCTGTTCAGTTCCACGGCGAGCGTCGCGCCCACGTGCGTCAGCGCGTCACGCACCGCTCCGTGCACCTGTGGAGTACAACGCAGACTGTAAGCATCCTGCACGCGCTTGTCTTTTTCCGCAGCACGATGCGATTCGCGGATCGCGCTGCCTTGGTTCAACTTGCGCAAATTCCGCGCCGTAATCGCATGTCCCGCGTAAGGCCGCACCGCCGCGATACGCTCGTCGAACGCCGCAGGACTGCCGCGCAATGCATCGAGCGACAACGCCGCAGCCACGTCCGCCGTATCCACTGCAATTTCTGCTTCGCGCAAACCGAGCGCGAGCAGCGCCAGCATCGCTTGCGTACCGTTCAGCAGCGCGAGGCCTTCCTTCGCTTCCAGCCGCAAAGGCGCGATCCCAGCGGCGTGCATCGCATCGCCGCCGGAAAGTGTGCGACCTTGCAAAATGGCTTCGCCTTCACCGATCGCCACCTGCGCCAGATGCGCCAGCGGCGCCAGGTCTCCCGACGCGCCCACCGATCCTTGCGATGGGATTACCGGATGCAGGCCCGCATTGAGCATCGCGCACAAAGTTTCCGCCACCACCGGACGCACCCCCGAAAATCCCTTGGCGATCGCGTTTGCGCGCAGCAGCAGCATCGCCCGCGCTTCGTGCTCGCTGAGCGCCGTCCCCACGCCGCACGCGTGGCTGCGCACCAGGTTCACTTGCAGTTCGCCAATCTGCTCGCGCGAAATGCGCACCGAAGCCATTTTCCCGAAGCCCGTATTCACGCCGTACACGGGCTGGTCCGAGGCGATCAGCCGCTCAATCACCGCGCGCGACGCCAGCATGCGCGTGCGAGCCTGCGGAGCCAGCTCTACTTTCGCGTTCTCGAAAACTACGCGATAGAGCTGCGCAAAATCCAGATGTTCGCCGTCAATTTGAATCGCGCTCATGAGTGAGTGTGTTTCCGTTCGCGCGAATCGTCGCCGTCTTTCAGGGCAGGGAAGTACTTGCGATATTTTTCCGGCAGCGATTTAGGGCGCCCCTGCTTATCGCAGAAAACGTGCAATGTGTCTCCGGTGGCCAGCACCTCGCGCGAGTCCTGATACACGATTTCGTAGCCGAACTTCACCGTGCGCCGTTGCGACGCCAACACCTTGGTGCGCACCACCAGCAAATCGTCAAATCGCGCCGGACGCTTGAAGCGGCAGTGTGCATCAGCGACGACGATGTAGCTGTCGTCCTCCGCTTCCATTTTCTTGTACTCGAATCCCAACTGGCGGCACAAATCCACGCGGCCGACTTCAAACCAAGTGAAATAATTGCCGTGATACACTACTCCCATCTGGTCCGTCTCCGCATAGCGCACACGAATTGTGGTTTCTGCGTATTCCATAATTGTTTGTAGATTATTTCACTGTGCACAGCAGCGTGTCATCCCGAACGTAGTCCCGCGCTTTTTCCTTCGCGCCGCAGTTTGGCGCGCGCGAGACGCAGAGAGGGATCTGCTTTTGCTTGGATGCGGGAAATGTTCTGCGCGCGAAGCGCCACCGTCTTACTGTCCCGTCCATTTCGGGTTACGCTTTTCCAGAAACGAAGCCAGCCCTTCGCGAAAATCCTCGGTGGCCCGAATCGCCGCGTTTTCCTGCGTAGCCATCTCGATTTCCTGCGTCACTTCCTTGTCGTCGTATTGCAGCAGCAGCCGCTTTGTGCGACGCAGGCTCGTAGGGCTCGCTTCCAAAAACTTCGCCGCCACTCCGCGCGCCCTCTTCAGCAAATCCGCTGCCGCGACGATTTCCGTCACCATCCCCAGGCGAAAAGCCTCCGCCGCATCAATAATCGCGCCCGTCAGTAGCAGTTCGCGCGCGTGCTTTTCGCCAATCTGCCGGCGCAGCAGCACCGAAACCAGCGCCGGAATAAATCCGATGCGCACTTCGGTATAACCGAACTTCGCTTCCGGCACCGCCAGCGTAATATCCGAAAACGTCGCAATCCCGCAGCCGCCTGCGATCGCCGCGCCGTTCACCGCCGTAATCAGCGGCTTCGGAAAAGAATATATGCGGTGAAACATCCGCGCCATTTGCCGCGAATCGGCCAGATTTTGCGCGCCCGTCTGGTTCGCGATCGATTGCAAAGCCTCGAGGTCCATCCCCGAACAAAAAGCCTTGCCTGCGCCGGTTAGAATCACCACGCGCACCGCGCCGTCGTTGTCCGCAGAGTTCAACGCGCCCAGCAATTCGTCAATCATCGTGCTGGAGATCGCATTGCGCTTGTCTGGCCGGTTGAGCGTGATGGTCGCGATCGCGCCGTCCTTTTCGTATTTCAGCGTATCGTAATTAGCGGTCGCGGAACTTTGCGGCTTGCTGGTCATTTTGCCTTTCTCTGTGTTTTCCGTCTTCCTCTGTGCCCAAACTTTTGACTTTCTCTGCGTCTCTGCGGCAAAAAGTCTGCGCGCCGCCCGCTAGTTCGGCTTACCGGTCGGTGCGGCTTCCGCCGAATCAACTGCGCGCGTGTATCTCTCCCGCAACAGCGCGGTCATCGCGCAGGCCACCGCCAACGACATGGTATCAATCCCAGTCGAAACTCCCCGCGATGCCAGAGTCGTTAGCACAGCCTCTGTAGGAATATTCCCGACCAATTCATCCCCGGCAAAAGGGCAGCCACCCATCCCCGTAAGCGCCCCGTCAAATCTCCGGCACCCCGCTTCATACGCCGCCAATATTTTTTCCGCCGCGCGATCCGGCCGGCTGTGCAGATGCACTCCAATCTCAACTCCTGCGACGCACCCTTTCACTGCCTGGTAAAGTTGCGCTACTTGCTCCGGTGACGCGGTTCCCACCGTGTCCGCCAGCGAAACCGTGCGCACGCCCAAATCTTTCAGCCACACCAGCGTCTCCTCCACAATTTCCGCGCCCCAGGGCTCTTCGTAAGGATTTCCGAACGCCATGGAAATATAAATCACCAAGTTCTTGTCCGCCGCGCGCGTGTCGTGCTGCAGTTTTTCCACCAACTCGCGCGATTCCGCTCGCGACATATTCGCATTCGCCCGCCGGAAATACGCAGAAATAGAATAAGGGTAACCAACGGTTGTCACTCCGGGAGTTGCGAGCGCCCGCTCCAGCCCCTGCGCGTTCACCACGATCCCGATAATTTCCACCGGCTCGCCGCCCGGCGCTTTCACCTGGCTCAAGCGCGCCATCACCGCTTCGCTATCCGCCATTTGCGGCACGTGCTTCGGAGAAACGAAACTCACCGCATCAATGTGCCGAAATCCCAGCGCGATCAGCTGGCTCAGATACTGAACCTTTTCTTCCGTGGGAATTACCTCGCGCAATCCCTGCCACGCGTCCCGCGGACATTCCACGATCGTCACTTCATTGGCCATACGTTTTCAGAACCACGGGCTCCGGTAAATGTGCACTGCGTACCACAGTAAAAAAACCGACAGCAGCACCGAAAATCCCATCAAGATCACGGCGATTCGCGAAGTTGTGCCGTCGCTCGCCTTGATGATCGTCAGCGCCGCTGCCACGACAATTCCGATCATGCCGATATACTGCGACACCTGGTACATAAACCACAGCGCCGAACTGTGGTACGCATTCCCCGTGATCTGCGCCGAAACGAACACAGAGAGCGCCGCCGGCAAACACAACAACATCGTCACCCCGAACATCGCGTACCCGCCGCTGCGTGACTCGTTCGTCATCGTCTGATCAGGACTGCTTGCCTGAAACTTCCCGACTGACGGCCGGTTCTTCTTAACTTTCAACCCTCAATTCACGTCTGCAAGACGCCCGTCTTGAACTCCGCGACTTTCGGATTAAGGGCTGCCGCCTCCAGCGCTTCGATCAGCGCCTCGCGCGTGTGGGCTGGATCAATGATCGCGTCCACCCATAGCCGCGCCGCAGCATATCGCGGATCGGTCTGACTCTCGTAAGTTTTGCGAATCGATTCGTGCAGCTCCTTTTTCTCCGCGTCGCTCAGCTTCTTCCCCTCGCGCTCCAGCTGCTTGATCTTGATTTCCACCAGCGTTCCCGCCGCCGAATCGCCACTCATCACAGCATACCGCGCCGTCGGCCACGTAAACACAAACCGAGGATCGTAAGCCTTGCCGCACATCGCGTAATGTCCCGCGCCAAAACTTCCGCCGCAAATCACGGCAATCTTCGGCACCACACTGTTGGCCACAGCGTTCACCATCTTCGCGCCCGAGCGAATAATCCCGCTCCACTCCGCTTCCTTGCCCACCATGAAACCATTTACGTCGTGCAGAAAAATCAGTGGCAGCAGATTCTGATTGCAGTCCAGAATAAATCGTGCGGCCTTGTCCGCCGACTCGTTGTAAATCACTCCGCCAAACTCGATCCGCTTTTCTCCCGTGCCTGGCGCCACCGTGCTCACGTTCTTCTTCTGATTCGCCACGATGCCCACGGCCCAGCCGCCAATCCGTGCGTAGCCGCACAAAAGCGTCTGCCCATATTCCGCGCGATATTCTTCGAACTCGCTGCGGTCCACAATCCGCGCGATAATTTCGTGCATGTCGTACTGCTTGCCGGGCGACGCCGAAAATACTCCATAAATTCCTTCCTCGGAATACGCAGGTGCCGCCGCGGTCTTATGATCGAACGGCGCCCCAGCCGCATGGCCCATCTTATCCACCAGCACGCGCAAACGCTTGATGCACGCCGAGTCGTCGGGCTCGCGAAAATCAATCGTGCCACTGATTTGCGCGTGCATCTGCGCCCCGCCCAATTCTTCCGCCGAAGTTTTCTGCCCGATCGCCGCCTGCACCAGCGCCGGGCCAGCCAAAAATAATCCGCTGCCTTCGGTCATCAGAATCTTGTCGCACATCACAGGCAAGTAAGCGCCGCCCGCCACGCACATGCCCATGATCGCGGTGATCTGCGGAATGCCCATCGCGCTCATAACCGCATTATTGCGAAACACGCGCCCGAAATCGTCCGTATCGGGGAACACATCCTCCTGAAGGGGCAGAAAAACTCCGGCGGAATCTACCAGGTAAACGGTTGGAATGTGATTTTCAATCGCAATGTTCTGCGCGCGGATCACTTTCTTCGCGGTCATCGGAAAAAACGCGCCGGCTTTCACCGTCGCGTCGTTCGCGATGATCATCACCTGCCGCCCGGAGACGCGCGCCAGCCCGGTGATCGTTCCCGCCGCCGGAGCACCACCCCATTCCTGATACATGTCGTGCGCCGCGTAAAGCCCCAGCTCGAAAAATTCGGTCTTCGCGTCAATCAGCTTGGCGATGCGTTCCCGTGCTGTCAGCCGATTCTTCTTGTGCTGCGCCTCGATCGCTTTCGCGCCGCCACCCTGCCGAATCTGTTGCTCTTGATTTTTTATTTCCGTCAGGCGGTCCACCATCAGCCGGCTGTTCTTCTCAAAGTCCGCCGACTTCTCATCCACGCGCGTTTCGATTTTCGTTCCGCTCACCCAGCGTTCTCCTCGCATCAACCCGCACGATAATCGTTCTTCATCATTTTGCGGCAGATGCAGGATTCTATCACCCCTGAATTGTTTTGACTTGCGCTCGCGATGCGCTAGAATCACCGCGGTTCGCGGTTCTGCCGCGGACCCCATTCTCTCCTCCGGAGGCGCCTATGCGCTGCGGTTCCCACGCGAAGGATAGGACTGTCTCCGGTTCGCCCCGTTAACTCAGCGTCTCGGCGCTTTTCTCAGTCCTGCGGCATCGCCAATCAAGCGTTTTAATCGGGCCTTCGCTCGTCTAACCGCGCGCACAATCGCGCACAGGAGATTCACCAATGCGTTTTATTGATTTGGAATTAGCCCGCCGCGTGGAAATGGCCGAAGCATACGCCGGCAGCGCATGCGCCGAAGCCTGCCAGCGCTTTCACCCGGAACATTCCGTGGCCATCGAAGAAATCGCTGGCGGTGTCGCAGTCTTCGCGGGTGTCGATTCACCGATTACCCAGGCCATTGGAGTGGGCCTGCACGGCCCCGTGAGCGATGCTGAGGTAGACGCACTCGGCGCATTCTTCCATGGCCGCAGTGCTCCCGCGGCCATCGAGTTATGTCCGCTCGTTGACATAAGCGTGTACGAGAAATTTGCGGCGCGCAACTATCACCTGCTCGAACTTACGGATGTTTTGATCCTGGACGACCTCGCGGCGGCGCGCATGCCGGGTACGACGGCGCCAGGCGTGACGGTCCGCGTCTCGGAGCCGCTTGAAGCAAAACTCTGGACCCAAACCGTTGCGGAGGGCTTCGCTGAACATTATCCAGTGACGCAGGCGATGCTCGACGTGATGGAGGGCTTCTACGGCCGCCGCGACGCCTGCTTTTTTCTGGCGTCCGTGGACGGCATCGTGGCGGGTGGTGGCGGGGTGTTCGCTGGCCAAGGAGTCGGCGGGCTTTTTGGCGCAAGCACGCTGCCCGCATTCCGCAGCCGCGGCGTGCAAACAGCGTTGCTCGCCGCCCGTCTCGCTTGGGCGCGCGAAAAAGGTTGCGATCTAGCCGTCAGCTTCGCACGCCCCGGCAGCATTTCGCACCGCAATATCGAGCGCCACGGCTTCCGCGTAGCCTACACGCGCACAAAATTAATCCGCGCGTTATAGCCACGCGCGCGGCCAGACTCGACCATGCATTGGCAGCGGTGCATTTTTGGTGTATGAATCCTCTGCCAGCTTGGCGAGCACGATGACGACCCCTCCTTCAGCAACATGTGCAGTACGTCCGCCTCTTCCGCCGCGCCCGCAGACCTGGCTGGAACGAAACTGGAAGTGGCTCGTCCCGTTGCTCATCGTGATCGTCCTGTTCGTGTTCAGCGCGCTCATTGGCGGAGTCATTTATTTTGTCGAGTCTGCGCTTCGGTCTTCGTACCCGTATCAAGTGGCGGTGAAGCGGGCCACCGAAACACCGGTGGTTGCGGCGAAGCTTGGCACACCCCTGCATTTCGGATGGTTTGTCTCGGGCAATCTGGGGTTCAATGGATCGGAGGGAAGCGCCAGTCTGGGTATACCGATCTCAGGGCCGAACGGAAAAGGACGCATCATGGTGGTTGGTAAGAAGCAGGCGAATCACTGGAATTTTGAAACTCTGGAGTTGGATGTATCGGGACAGGACGAGCCTATTCCACTGCTGGATCCTGCGCTCGATACGTCTCCCGCTGCGACCGGAAATTCGACGTAGCGCTCAATCCTGCCGGCGTCGCGCCCGTTCTATCGTGCAAGAGCGCGCGCCAATTGAATGGCATCGTCCAGCAATTCACCGTCCGCGGAAATTTTGCTGACCAATCCCCATGCCAGCGCCTCGTTCGCGCGAATGCGTCCGCCAGTAACCAGCAGTTCCAACGCACGCCCGCGCCCAATCAATCGCGGCAATCGCTCCGTCCCGCCCCAACCGGTGGTGATCCCCAGCGTAACGCCCGGGTGCGCGAACACCGCGTCAGCTGCAGCGATTCGCGCGCGGCACGCCAACGCTAAGTCGAGGCCGCCGCCGATGCAGTATCCGCGAATGGCTGCCACAACCGGCTTCGCGATCGACGCAATCCTTCCCAGAACCTCTTGCCCACGCCGTGAGAACTCAAGCGCCGAAGTCGGCGTCAATCGCGCCACTTCCGCAATCTCCGCTCCCGCCGCAAACGCGCGACCAGTGCCGGTGATCACCGCGCCTGCTATTTCCGGCGCGTCCGCCAGTCGCACGATCTCGCTTTCGAGCGCGTCCATCACGCGTATCTCCAGACGAGGAAATCCGTCGTCGCTTTCCAGCCGCAACAAAAGAATGTCGTCCTGGGGATTAGCTACAAGGCAAGGGTTCACCGCAACGTTACGCTTCGCGCGGCGCAGCGGAAACGCGGTGGCGGATAAAATCAACGATGGCTTGCGTGGTAGTTCCGGGGAGAAAAACTTCGGCGATCCCGCCCTGCTTCAGCGCGGGAATGTCCGCCTCGGGAATAATTCCGCCGATCAGCACGGTCACATCGTTCATGCCCTTGCCGCGCAGCAATTCCATCAATCGCGGACAAAGCGTATTGTGCGCGCCGGAAAGAATCGAAAGCCCGATCACGTCCACATCTTCCTGCGCCGCCGCCGACGCAATCATTTCCGGCGTCTGCCGCAGCCCGGTGTAAATCACTTCCATCCCGGCATCGCGCAGCGCCCGCGCAATAATTTTCGCGCCGCGGTCGTGTCCATCGAGGCCGGGCTTGGCGATCAACACCCTAATTTTCTTATCAGGCATATGTACGCAAGAATACTCGAAATCCCCAGTAAAACGATAGCAGCACGACCCGCCAAGGTTCTATCGCGCCAAATTCAGCAGGAAATCCTCCACCAGCGCGTTGAACTTGTCCGGATCATCCACAAACAGCGCGTGGCCGTCGCCTTCGAATATTTCTAGCTTCGAACTCGGGATATTTTTCTGCATCGCGACGATCGTGCTCATGTATCCGCTTTTCGCCGCGCAGATTACCACCGGCTTATCAATCTTCGGCAGCACCGGCCGGTAGTCCGCCACAAAATAACCCACCAGCAGCGCCACCGCCGAATTCGTAGGAACTTGCAACGACGCCTTCTCCACTTTGTCGATGTAATCCTCAGGATGCGGTTTTTTGAAATTTAAAGTGCGAATGAATCCGTCCGCCGCCTTCTGGCGATCTTCCAAAACTCCTTTGAGCAATCCGAAATCCTGATCCGCGTCGGCCGGCGCGCGTCCGCCTGCGTCGTTGTCCACCAAAATCAACCCCGCGAAATCGCCAGTGCCGAACTGATCCACGTAAGCCATCGTCTCCACCACCGCCATGGACCATGCCACAATCACCACTGGCGCCAGATGCAACTGATCCACCACCGCTTTGATATCGCGGGCGCGCGCGGCAGGGTAAAGGCCGTCGTTCGTCTGCGAAGATTGCCCCTGCGAACGCGGGTCCATCGCCACCACGCGATAATCGTGCGAGAAATAATCAATCTGGCTCTGCCAAATCCACGACGGCATCGTCCATCCCGGCACAAACAAAATAGAAGGGAACTGGTGCGCCGCCGAAAGTCCGATTTCGCCCTTCTTGATCACCGCATCCTTCGGCATCGGATTCCCAATCTGCGCGCTGGGCGAAGTCGAGAGGTGCCCCGCCTCGATGTAATGAATCTTCACGCCATCCGAAGTGGTAATGAACCCGCTCCTCTCCGCGGGCTTCTTCTCTTTAGCCGCTGCCGACGCCGCGCCTGCAATAACGGCGACCGCGCACACGATCGCCACGGCGGCGACACACAATGAGGAAAGTCGCTGCGATACTTTTTGCATGATTAAGTGATTGCCACCTCTTCGTAGATGCCGAAGACCGCGCGCAGGGCGTCGCAGACTTCGCCTAGCGTGGCGTAAGCTTTCACTGCGTCGTAAATGAAGGGCATGAGATTTTCTTTGCCTTCGGCGGCTTTGCGCAGCGCATTCAAGCGCCGATCGACTTCCGCATTCGAGCGATCTGCGCGTAACTTTCTCAGTTGCGCGCTCTGCCGCGTCGCGACGGTCTCGTCAATCTGCAAAATGTCGATGCCTTTTTCTTCGGCGACATAATCATTCACGCCGACGATGATCTTTTCCTTGCGATCGACAGCCAACTGATACTTGTAAGACGCCTCCGCAATTTCGCGCTGCGGATATCCGCGCTCGATCGCCGCGACCATGCCGCCGAGCGCGTCAATCTTCTGGATGTAATCCCACGCGCCGCGCTCTTCCTCATTGGTCAGAGCTTCCACAAAATACGAACCGCCCAGCGGGTCCGCCGTATTCGTCACGCCGCTTTCGTGCGCAATGATTTGCTGTGTGCGCAGCGCCAGTGTCGCGGCAAATTCCGTCGGCAGCGCCCAAGCCTCGTCTAGCGAATTGGTGTGCAGCGATTGCGTCCCGCCCATCACCGCAGCCAAAGCCTGTAACGCCGTACGCACCACGTTGTTGTAAGGCTGCTGCGCCGTCAACGAACATCCCGCCGTCTGAGTGTGAAAACGCAGCGCCCAGGAGCGCGAGTTTTTCGCGCCAAACCGCTCCGTCATGGTCTTGTGCCAGATGCGCCGCGCCGCGCGATATTTCGCAATCTCCTCGAAAAAATCATTGTGCGCGTTGAAGAAGAACGACAGCCGCGGCGCAAACTCGTCCACGTCCATTCCGCGCCGCACGCCCCATTCCACATACTCGATCCCGTCGCGCAAAGTAAAAGCCAGTTCCTGAATCGCCGTCGAGCCGGCCTCGCGAATATGGTAGCCGCTGATCGAAATCGGATTAAACTTCGGAGTTTCCTTCGCGCCGAATTCCAGCGTATCTATCACCAGCCGCATCGAAGGTTCCGGCGGATAGATGTATTCCTTCTGCGCAATATACTCCTTCAGAATGTCGTTCTGCAGCGTTCCGGAAATTTTCTTCCAATCCGCGCCTTGCTTTTCCGCCACCGCCAAATACATTGCCCAAATCACCGCGGCCGGCGAATTAATAGTCATCGAAGTAGTCACGTCCGCCAGCGGAATCTGGTCGAACAAAACTTCCATATCAGCCAAAGAACTGATCGCCACTCCACACTTACCAACTTCGCCTTCGGAAAGCGCGTGGTCCGCGTCGTAGCCCATCAGCGTCGGCAAATCAAACGCCACCGAAAGTCCCGTCTGCCCCTGCCCCAGCAAATATCGAAAACGCGCGTTGGTATCCTGCGCGGTGCCGAAGCCCGCGAATTGCCGCATCGTCCACAAACGCCCGCGATACATCGTCGAGTGAATTCCGCGTGTGTAAGGAGGCTCGCCCGGATAGCCCAGTTCTTTTTCGGGATTCCAGTCCGGCAGATCCGCGCCCGTGTACAGCCGGCGGATCGGATAACTTGAGACCGTCGTGAATTCGTGCGCGCGTTCCGGCGATTTCGCCAGCGTCGGCGCCAAAGTCTTTTCCTCCCAGGCGAGCTCGCCAGCGGAAACTTTGCGTTCCGGGTCGAGCGTCACAGTAGCCTGCGATTTCGCCGTCTTGCCGGCCTTTTCGATTATTTTTTCAGACATGAGGGAGGGCTCCTTCCAGTACGCGCCAGCCGAAAAATCGCATACAGGCCAAAGCGTCCATACTTCATCTTAGGGCAAGGGAAGAGAACCAGCAACAACCAGAAACACATGCAGTGCGTGCAGCAAGCGTCCTGAACCGAATGGGCAACCCCGACCACATCACCGCAAGGTTATGTGGGGTGCGGCGGCTTGCCGCCCCATTCCATATAAGTTTCCGCAATCCAACACGGGCCGGCGACCCGCTGATACTTCTCGGATTACTTCGCGCCCACCACCGACACAGGTTCCGGCGTCCCCGGTATCAGCGGGTCCCGCGTCGTCGAGCCGCGCATGGCATCCGCGACAGTAATGTGCTGCACTTCCAGCGTCCGCCCCATCGCCTGATTGAAATTCACCAGCGCCTCCGCCAGATTCGCCTGCGCGCGCAACGCCGTGCCCTGCGCCGCTGTCAAATCGCGCGAGCGAAGCACCACTTGGTAAGACGTAGACGAACCCAGCTGATACTTCTTCTGCTCGGCGTCCAAAGTCTGCTGCGCCAGATTGCGCGCTTTCTCCGCCGCCGCCACCTGGGAACGATCTTGAGCCAACGCAATGATCGCATTGCGCACGTTAATCACGATCGTGTTCTCCGTCTGCCGATACTGCACCTGCTGCTGCCGCTCGTCGAACTGCGCCCGCGCGCTATCGGCCTGCGCCGAACGATTGCGCAGCGGCATCGTCAGAGTGATACCCGCCGCATACGTCGGGTACTGGTTCCTGAAAAGTTGGGAGAGTGCATCACTCACCCCTCCGTGCGATATGGCGGTCGTAGAAGCCGGCGTGCCTGTGAAGGCTTCATTGCCGTTAATCAAAATAGGAACTCCGTTCGCATCCACCAGCGGAGCCTCCGGATCGGCGACGAACGTCCCGTTAACCCCGGTGGTGTTGAATCCTGTTCCATTCAGTCCTTGCGACACGTACTGGATGTAAGCGTTCAGCGAAGGCAGTAACGCATTTCGCGTAGCCTTTACTTCGATCTGCGAATTCTTAAGATTCAGATCGGCCTGGTAAAGCTCGGGACGCTTTTTCCAAGCTTCCTGCACCGCGTCTTGCAGTGCAATATTCTCCACGATATCCGGTGTGGCGATGGGAGTCGTCGGCACGATCTCAATCCCCGCCACGTCTTTGGCCAGCAGGTTCTTCGCGATGTCGTTCAGCAGGACAGTTTCCTGCTGCAATTTCGTGGTCTGCGCGACGATCAGATTCTGCTGGTCGGTCGCCAGTTGCGATTCCGCCGTCAGCACGTCCAGTGGCGCCATGGTCCCAATCTCCAGCTGCTTCTTGTTGTCTTCCCACAGCTTTTGCGACACACCTACCGCCGCCTCTTCCACCTTCACATTCTGGCGGTCGTATACCAGTTCCCAGTAATCGTTGGAAGTCTGCGTCACCACAGTGATCACTTGCTGCGCGAATAGGGAATTGGCCACCTTGATCTGGTTCTTCGCTTCAATGATGTAGCGGGTATTCGGCAGGATACCAAAGCCGTTCAGCAGCGGCTGCGATAACGTCGCCGTCAGCACCGGAGCGAACGCCGGATTGAAAAACACGTCCGGTTCATTGGTCGCGGTTCGCGGCGTGTTCAAAGTGATCGAGAGATCTGTGCCCGTGTGAAATCCCTGGCTGTAGCCGAAATTAACGGCCGATGAGTTTTGGTTAACCACTAGAATGTTGGTGCCGGTGCCCACGCCTGAAGTAAACGGGTTATTCACCGGAATATTAGAGTGATACCAGCTGTAGCCCGCGGTGAATATGGGATCGAAGGACACCGACGGGGACGATCCGAGCACCACCTGTTGCGTGCTCGCGGACTGCGGAATTCCTCCCGCCTGTGCTTTCAGCAATTGCGTCTCGGAGATCCACGGCACAAACCGCTCCACGCTGATATTTAGATTGTTTTCCAGCGCCAGCGAAATCGCGTCGTCCAGGCTCAGCATCAGCTTGCCGTCCTGAATCAGCTGATCCAGCCGCGTGGAATTCGTCAGCATCGGCTCCGGAATATTCTGCGGTGCATAGGGCGCCAATATGTTGGGGAACATCGCCCGACCGTAGGAGTAATCAGGACCCATGCTGGCCTTCAGGTCACGCGCCGGTTCCGACGCGGCCGAGCCCGTTTGCGCTCCCGGCTGGCTCGCGGGTTGCGCGTTGGGCGCGGTCTGCCCCTGTTGCTGTTGCGCCGGGCTTTGGTTTTGGCCTTGCTGCGCCTGAGCAAACGCCGGTGAAACAATCAGCGAAGCAGCCGTCAGCAGCGCCACCGCTACATGCCTTAGACTTCCGTTCATCGTGTTGTCCTCTCCAAAGTTCATTCTTGAGCTTCGACAGGCCTGTAACTTATTCAAACGCGCAAACAAGGCTGTTTGTTTCATTTTGTGTATTCCCGATGCAAAACCGCGGCCATGCATAACCGCTTGAATTTAGACGATTAAACGGGAAATAGTGAGCGTCAGGCGTTCATTTCCGGACAGTACCGTGCGTACCCGGACACGCGACACACGCGCGGCGAAGTTTAGCATCGCACCTTGCCCGTCGCAATCGCGGCTCGAGTGCATCGATTCCACAGCAGCCCGCGTTGACACTCAGCGCAGCAACGAACTAACATGCCCCCGTCACCTGATGACGCGCAACCCCATCCCGCGCTCGTGCTCAGCTGCGAATTGGCGAACCCTGCTGCGCTCTGTGCTGCTTCTACTAGCTATTTGCCTGGCAGCCCTATCAGCTGCCGCCCAAACTTCTGAACTTCCCGTGAAGCCGAAGGGAGACGTCATTGATGTTCCGGCCAAGCCCGCCGCCTACGTCAATGACTACGCCCGCGTCCTTAGTCCCGGCGCGCGCCAGCAACTCGAAGCCCTCTGCACCGAAGTAAACAACAAAGCCGAAGCGCAGATTTTCGTAGTAACCGTTCCGTCGCTCGGTGACCGCACCGTCGAAGACTTTTCCCTGGACGTGGCGACCAAATGGGGCGTCGGTCCGAAACAGACCTCGAGCGGCGTGCTGATATTCCTCGCAGTCAACGACCACAAGTACTGGACGCAAATCGGCTACGGCTTGGAGCCTATCCTGCCCGACGGCAAAGTCGGCGGCTTCGGCCGCGAAGCCGTGCCGTATCTCCGTCAGGGAAATTACGACGGTGCGGTGACGTTGATGACCCGCCGCATCGCAGACGTCATTGCAAAGGACCGTGGGATCACACTCAGCGGCGCTCCTCCGCCAACTCCGCAGACGAACGGCCCGGCTCACGGGCAAGATCCCAGCGGCATACTCGGTCTAATTCTCCTGGGTGTCTTCATTTTTTTCGTGTACGCGATGATCAATCGTGGCGGCGGATCCGGGCGTGGTCGAGGCGGCGGCAGCGGCTGGTGGATTGGCCCGTTGATCGCCAGCGGAATGGGCCGCGGCGGATGGGGCGGTGGCGGATTCGGCGGCGGAGGTTTCGGCGGTGGTGGCGGCGGATTTGGCGGCGGAGGCGGCGGCTCGTTCGGCGGCGGTGGCGCCGGAGGCAGCTGGTAGCAGTTTCAGAATCTCGGAGCGCGTCCCGGACTCGCGGGCTGCAAAAGTCAATTCAGCAGAGGTCGCTTAATGGAAGCCAAACTAACTGAACTCGTGAGCCGGCTGAAGGCCGCCGCGGAAGCCAATCTGAAATCCGTCGTGCTTTACGGTTCGGCCGTCACCGCCGAATTCCGCGCCGGACATTCCGACCTGAACATTCTTTGCGTCGTCGAGCGCGCTGGCTCGGAAGATCTTGAGCGTCTACACGATGCCTCGGAATGGTGGGTGCGCCAGGGCAATCCTCCGCCGCTGCTCTTCACGCTCGATGAACTCCACAAATCCGCGGACGTCTTCGCCATCGAGCTTCTCGACATCACCCAACACCACCGCCTGCTGTTCGGCACCGATTTCTTCGCCAACTTCGAAGTTCCGCTGCGCCTGCATCGCCTGCAAGTCGAACGCGAATTGCGCGCCGACTGGCTGCGCCTCCGCCAAGCCATCCTGGCCGCGCCCCTGAGCTACAAAGCGCACCTCGCCATCATGTCGCAATCCGTATCCACGTTCTGCGCCCTCTTCCGCCATGCGCTCTGGGCCCTGGGCCAACCGATGCCCGCCACAAAACGCGAAGCCGTTGCTGCAGTGGCGACTCTCACCGGCGCCGATCCCTCCGCCTTCCACGCCCTACTGGATGTCCGCGAAGGAAAACGCAAGCCCCGCCAAATAGACGTCGAAGCAAGCCTGCATGCCTACCTGGAATTCGTAGAAGTAGTGACGAACGAAGTAGACCGCCGCCTCGACGCGCTGTGACGATGTTGCGGCTCCGTGCACGATTCGCCGCTCTTGAAGTATGATGTCCCCGCAGCACCAACTCGGAGGCAGTTCATGAAAGTAGCCCTTGGCGTAATCGCGGTCATCTTGATCCTCGCGCTCATCTTAGGCGGCATGTACGCCGGCCGCCGCAACGAAATGGTCCGCCTGAACGAAACAGTCAAATCCAACTGGGCCCAAGTGGACGTAGTCCTGCAACGCCGTGCCGACCTGATCCCCAACCTGGTCGCCACCGTGCAAGGCTTCGCCGCGCACGAACAAACCGTCTTCGACGACATCGCCAAGGCCCGCACGCAATATATGAACGCGCAAACTCCCGCCGACAAAATCGCCGCCAGCAACCAGATTTATCCGTTGGAATTGAAAGTCCTGGCCCTGTCGGAAAATTATCCCCAATTGAAGTCCAACGAAAACTTCCTCCGCCTGCAAGACGAACTAGCCGGCACAGAGAACCGCATCGCCGTCGAACGCAAGCGCTATAACGATTCAATTCAGGAGTACAATACCTACATTGGTCTGTTCCCTAACAACATCTTCGCGGGATGGGCCGGCTTCAAACGCAACAACGATTACTTCCAGGCCGCCGAAGCCTCGCGCGAAGCACCGAAAGTCCAATTCCCAGCCGCGAAGCCGTAAGCGGCCAGCGGAAAGCGCGCGCAACAAACCACGCGAAGGCCCAAGCAGCCGTCGAATTCGCGCGCATCAATACCCAATAAATGTCCGTGATTATTTTTTGTCTTGCGGACCTGCGGAACTAGTCTTATGCGGCGCGGGCGCGCGCTTGCGTTCCAACGACTCGCTCCAGTCCTCCGGCGGAAATCCGATACGCCAGAAAAGCGGCGACGGTTCGGTAAACTCGAGCCCTACCTCGCTCTTGCTTCCTTTATTCTCGCTGATGAATGCCACGTTGCAGGTCAGCTCTTCCACTGTCTTGGAATTGACGATCGAAACCTGTTGCCCGCGTGCCACCGGCGCATCGAGTGAAACCAGGCAGCCGTTGGCGTTCACCGTGGTCGTCTTGGTTTCTTCCTCGAAGGGTTTGCCTTTGCTGGTGCCGCGAACGATCACCGCCATCTGTATGTGCACGCGCTGGGTGCGCCGTAATTTGCTGTATTGTTGCGCCGCCGGAATCTGCGGTGGTTCCTTGCCGTTCGTCATCCAATTCTCCCCGGAAACAGCCACCCAGTATAATCTTGAGGGATAGGAGGCCTGCAACCGGGCATATTCAATCAAGCGGTGCCCAAAAGCGAAACCTGGGCCTCCCTCGCTCCTTTTGGAAGCATGGCCGCCGCCCCGCCGCCTCGCCAAAGCGGGGATATCGCCAATGTTACTGTCCGGTGAATCCTGCGACCTCGCCTTGACCCCCCCGCCTTCCCGCGCTACGCTAATTCCAGCAAAAGGGGTCACGTCCAGGAGGCTTCGCTTCCGCGAAACTGAATGAAACAAACTGTCCGGCTGGCAGGTGGCATCAACGAACTTTTCGGAACCCTCGACGAAAATCTTAAACTCTTCGAGTCCGCCCTTCACGTCACCACACATCTGCGCGATCACGACCTTGAAATCGAAGGCTCGCAGCCGCAGGTAGAACGCGCCGCGCAAATCCTGGGCGAATACAATCAACGCATCCGTGACGGCCGGATTCCTGACAGCTCGGAAGTGAAATCGCTTCTGCGCATCGCCACAGGCGCCACCAGCGAACCCCCATCCGCGCGCGGCGCATTTGCGCTCTCCAACACGCGCTCTTTCGGGAAGAAGACCATCACCCCCAAGAGCGCGAACCAGAAGCGCTACATGGAAGCCCTTGAAGCCTACGACATGGTCTTCGCCATCGGCCCCGGCGGCACCGGCAAAACCTATCTCGCCGTCGCCATGGCCGTCACTGCGCTTTTATCAAAACAAGTAAATCGCATCATCCTCGCGCGCCCTGCCGTCGAAGCCGGCGAGCGCCTCGGCTTTCTTCCCGGCACGCTGCAGGAAAAAGTGGACCCTTACATGCGCCCGCTCTACGACGCGCTGCACGACTTGCTCGAAGCGGACAAGTTGGAAAGTTTCCTGGAGAAGGGAATTATCGAGGTCGCGCCCCTAGCTTTCATGCGCGGCCGCACGCTCAACGATTCCTTCGTCATTCTCGACGAAGCCCAGAACACCACCAGCGAGCAGATGAAAATGTTCCTCACGCGCCTGGGCTTCAATTCCAAAGCCGTGATCACCGGTGACGTCACCCAAATCGACCTGCCCGAATCGCGCCGCTCCGGCCTGATCGAAGCCATCGAAATCGTGGGCAAGATTGAAGGCATCTCGTTCACCTATTTCGATGAACGCGACGTCGTGCGCCACAATCTCGTGCAGCGCATCATCAAGGCTTACGACGAGCACGCCTCCACTCATCCCGGTCACAACGGGCGCGCTTCAGGTGCCACACGCGCCGGCCATTCCGGCCTGCAAAATCCGCGGGATTAATCTCGCGGATGATCCTCAATCAACAGCGTCGCGTTCGTGTTTCCATTTCCGGCCTGGAGAAATTTCTCGCCGCTGCGCGCAAACGCTTGCGCCTTGGGCCCCGCACTCTCACCGTCGCTCTGGTCACCGACGCCCAAATAGCGCGCTGGAATCGCGCCTATCGTGGCAAAAATCGCCCGACCGATGTATTGTCCTTCCCAGCAGATGGCTTCGAGGCAGAACCCGCGACTACGCGAAAGCATCGTCAGCCGCGTCCTTTCGCGTCAACACCAGCCACGAAGTATCTCGGAGACATCGCCGTCGCGCCAGCCGTCGCTCGTCGCAATGCTTTGCGCCTCGGCCGCGCCCTCGATCACGAAATGCGCATCCTCATTCTTCACGGCATCCTGCACTTGCTGGGCTACGATCACGAAACCGACTCAGGCGAAATGGACCGCCACGAAAATCGCCTGCGCCGCGAATTAGGATTGCGCTGACGATGCCGATCTTCATCTACTCCGCTGGCGTTCTGGCTCTCACGATAGGCCTGGTGGTTTTCTCCTACTTCGATCGCACCTATCGCGAACTCGGCCGCGTGCATCCCGGACGCATCCACCAGCACCTCGCCACGTTCGAGTCAGACGTCGAGCCGCGCCTGCACATGGAACGCCGCCGCGCAGCCCTGGGCTTCAGCCTCCTCGCGCGATTCTGGCTGGTGTTTGTCGCCGCCATCACCGCGCGCGGCGTGCTCTTCTTCGTCCCCGGCACGCGCGAAGCCGCCGTCGAGATGATTTTTTTCCTCGGCGCCGAAGTGATCATCGCCATGCAATTTCTCCCCGCGCTGCTGCTGGCCCGCGCGCCGGGGAATTGGGTGCTGCCGCTGGTTCCCGTCGTGCGCACGTTTCTCTTCATCATTTGGCCCGTGCAAGCGGTGCTCGAGCTGCTGATTTCGGTGCTGCATCTGTCCGAAGAACCCGAAGAAGCGCAAACTCCCGCCGCCGACCAGCAGCAGGCCATCGAAGCTTTGGTAGACGCTGCCACTGAAGAGGGCATCATCGAACAGGACGAAGCTCGCCTCATCGAATCTGTCGTCGAATTCGGCGACAAGCGCGTACGAGACGTGATGACCCCGCGCCCGGACGTGATAGCCATTCGCGCCGATGCTTCGCTCGAAGAATTGCGCGACCTCGTCGTCGAAACTAAATTCTCGCGCCTGCCCATCTTCGAAAAATCCCTGGACGACATCGCAGGAATCGTCATGGCGCGCGATATGCTCGAAGTTCCCGACCGCGAAGCCGCCCACCGCACCGTGCGCGAACTCATGCGCCCCGCGCTCTTCATCCCTGAAACTAAATTCGGCTCCGAGCTGCTGAAAGAAATGCAGCGCAAGAATCAGCAGATGGCCGTAGTGATTGACGAATACGGACTGATGGCTGGACTCGTCACCATCGAGGATCTAGTAGAAGAAATCGTCGGCGAAATCGGTGAAGAAGATCGCCGCCCTGCTCCAGATGTCGTCCGCGAACCCGGCGGCGCCCTGGTAATTCGCGGCAGCGTCCAACTGGAAAAAGTGAGCGAGCTTTTCGGCGTGCAACTCGATTCCGGCATGCAGCATTCCGCCGCCACCACTATCGCCGGCCTGCTAAACAGCGTAGCCGGCCACGTCCCCCGCACCGGCGAAGTAATCGATGCCGACGGCCTGCGCTTCGAAGTAATCGAAGCCAATCAAAGAAAAGTCCTCCGCGTCCGCGTCAAACCAATCCCCAACACCGCAGCCTCGACCGCCCGCACTGTCTAGCGCCGCGCCCCCAAGGCAAGAAGATCGGGCCCGCCACCTGCGAGCCCGACCCAACACTTCCAAGGGTGTAAATACGCAATCGCAGCCTAACTAACTGTGCCCCGCGGCCTTGGCAAAAAACGCCGCAGCCCGCTTCCCAATCTCCTCCGGAGCCACGTCCTCCACATGCGTTGCGATCCCCCACTGGTGTCCAAACGGATCTGTTACCTTGCCGTAACGATCACCCCAGAATTGATCCTCCAGCGCCATATCAATCTGCGCGCCGGCGGCCACCGCTCGCGTGAACACCTTGTCCGCGTTCTCGACGTAAAGGAACAGATAAAACCTCGGCGCCCCAGGAGTCACGGCCGCGGTCGGTCCCATTTCGTCGTTTAGAAAAATAATCGAATCTCCGATTTTCAGTTCTGCGTGGGAGATTTTGCCATCGGGGGATGGCATGCGCACCATTTCGACGGCGCCAAACACGTTTTTGTAAAAATCAATCGCGCGTGCGCAGTCTTTACAAGTTAACGATGGACTAATCGAGTGATACCCTTCGGGGATTGCTCGTACGGGGTATGCCATAGATAACCTCCTAGTGGTTACCAATCGTACCGTGCAGTTTACAGGTTGGATCGCGGAACCAGCGCAGCGACGGTCGCTGCTACGAACCGCGATGGACTGAATGTTTACAAGGATGCCATCCGAAGTCAATCGTTCATACTGTGGAAATCGCCGCTCACGATTTGTTCTTCGCTAACTCATCCCGCTGCAACGCAATTCATATCTGCGCCCCCCGTCGTTCGCCGTGCCCTCCGTGGCAAATCCTTTGACTTCGTCCACCTCGCTTCCGCCCCGCCCCCCAAAAGCGTACAATTCACTAATCCATGGCATTCAAGTCCGGTTTCGTCGCTATCGTAGGCCGACCCAACGCGGGCAAATCCACGCTCGTCAACACCCTCGTCGGCCAAAAAGTCGCCATCGTCTCCCCCAAACCGCAGACCACTCGCAATCGCATCCAAGGCATTCTCAACCGCGAAGACGCGCAAATTGTTCTGATCGACACGCCGGGCATCCACCAACCAAAAAACGTCCTCAGCCGCATGATGATGGACGAACTGCAACACGCCCTGGAAGGCATCGACATCCTCTGCCTGATCGCCGACGCATCGGTTGACTACGGCCCTGGCGACCGCTTCTCCATTCAGTGGATTCAGCGCTTCCACGGCCCCGTCTACCTTCTGCTGAATAAAGTGGACCGCATCGCCAAGCATTTATTGCTGCCGCTGATCGAGCGCTACAACAAAGAATTCGCGTTCGCTGAGATTTTCCCCATCTCCGCTCTAACCGGCGCCGGCTGTCTGGACCTCGTCAATTCCTGGCTCACCCGCCTGCCCGAAGCCCCGCCGCATTTTCCGCCCGACCAGTTCACCGACCAACCCGAACGCTTCCTGGCCGCCGAAGTCGTCCGTGAGAAAGCCATCCTCCAGACGCGCGACGAAGTCCCCCACGCCATTGCCGTCCTCATAGATAATTTCGAGGAATCCCCCAAACTTCTGCGCATCCGCGCCACCATCTACGTAGAACGGGAAGGCCAAAAAGGCATTCTGATCGGGAAGGGCGGGGAAGCCATCAAGAAGATCGGCACAGCAGCCCGCAAAGAACTCGAATTCATTCTGGGTGCAAAAATATTTCTCGAACTCTTCGTAAAAGTCCAATCCAACTGGCGCCAAAACTCCACCCTCGTCCGCCAACTAGACTGGCACCGCCAACTAGAGCAACTGGCCCAATTCCAGGAAGCCGAAGAAGGCTAGAAGCCGCTCGAACTTCCCGCCTTCCGGATCAAATTACAAACAGCCAATACGGCTCTTTCCCTTCGCGCAGCCTTCTGTATCCTTCCTTAGCCACTTCCCGGAGGCTTCCGCGATGAATCAACGAAACACATCCGCACTCCTAGCTCGCGCGACGGAGATGGCCACACGCTACGTCAAAGCTGCTCACGAGCGCAGAGTCTCGCCAACGGAAGCCGCACTCGCCGCGCTCCAGAATTTCCACGAGCCTTTCCCGGAAGCGCCCAGCGACCCGCACGATGTCCTCGAGATGCTCGATGAGCTCGGCTCACCCGCCACAGTAACCACCACCGGCGGACGCTACTTCGGTTTCGTCATCGGCGGAACTCTGCCCGCCGCAATGGCCGCCAACTGCCTCGCCGCAGCCTGGGGCCAGAATGTCGCTCTGCGCGTAATGTCTCCCGTCGCCGCAGAGCTGGAAGAAATCGCAATTCGCTGGACTTGCGAAGCCCTCGGTTTGCCACCCGATTGCGAAGGCGGATTGGTCACGGGCGCGACGATGGCAAATTTCACCGCGCTCGCCGCGGCGCGCTGCGCACTGCTCGCGCGTGAAGGCTGGAACGTAGTCGAGAATGGACTCTTCGGTGCGCCGCCAATCGAAGTTGTCGCCGGCGCCGAGGTTCACGCGTCGCTGCTTAAGGCGCTGAACATGCTGGGGTTGGGGCGCAAACGCATTCATCTGGTGGACGTGGATGATCAAGGGAGAATGCGCGCGGAAAAATTACCAAAACTTTTGCGCAACACCATCGTTTGCATCCAGGCAGGCAACGTCAACACCGGAGCATTCGATCCCGCCGCTCCCATCTGCGGGGCGGCGCACGCACAGGGCGCGTGGGTCCACGTGGATGGCGCGTTCGGCCTGTGGGCTGCTGCATCGCCGCGCTACCGGCACCTGATGAACGGATATGAGCAGGCCGATTCCTGGGCCACAGACGCGCACAAATGGCCCAACGGCAGCTACGACTGTGGCCTCGCGATTGTAAGAAGCGGAGAAGCTCTGCGCGCCAGCATGGGACTTTCTGCGGCCTACCTCGCGCCCGGCACCCAGCGCGAGCCAATGCACCACACGCCGGAAGCCTCGCGCAGGGCACGCGGAGTCGAATTGTGGGCTGCGCTGAAGTCCCTAGGTCGCGCAGGCCTCGCCGACTTGATCGAAAGAACCTGCGCCCATGCTCGTCGATTCGCCGACGGCCTGCGCGCCGCGGGATTTGCGGTCTTGAACGAAGTCGTCATCAACCAAGTGCTAGTCACATTCGGCGACGCGCAGAAGACGCAAGAGGTTATCCGTCGCATACAAGACGAGGGCACCTGCTGGTGCAGCGGCACAGTCTGGCAAGGGAAAACCGCAATGCGCATCAGCGTGTCTTCCTGGGCCACAACCGCCGACGACGTAGACCGCAGCCTCGCCGCGATCGTTGGCATCGCGCGCGCTACCGGCAGCGTAACGTAAATCCCTAACCGACTCTACTCCGTTCCATGTATGGCCTACCGAAGCATCGCCGCGTACTCTCACATCGAGAAAAGTTGGTACCACTGTTCAACAAAGGAGGCGAACCACCGATGCCATTGTTGACGATAATAATGGTTCTGATCGTCGTAGGAGTACTGTTGTGGCTGGTCAACCTGATCCCCATGCAGGGAATGATTAAATCGATCCTGAACGCGGTGGTAGTAATCGCAGTAGTTCTCTGGCTACTGAATATTTTCGGGATCTTCAATTCCTTTGCCCACATCCGCGTCGGCTCGTAGCGTCACGCACGCCGCCGTACGGGAAGGGAACTGAGCGCCGCAGGTCCGTGTCCGGTTCGTCCACGCAGCTCTCGCAGCGGGCGACAGCGCACGGGCGCACTCACACAGGCGTCGGCGCAGTCCCCAACGAACGCAGCTTTCGCGGCGCGAGGAGCGAGTAAATTACTGAGATGCGTCGATTTCCTTGCCGTCCACGTCAGCAAGCCATCGTCCGCCAAAAACGCATTTGCCCCATGGGCCCGTGTCACAACACGTGAGGTAAGTTCTCATCTTCACTTGCGCCGACCTCGCAAATTGTTTGCAAGGATTTACCTCCGTCGAGGGATACATCCACTTCATGCCTCCTTTTGCCGTCACCAGTGCCCCGGTGTATAGCTTTTGGATGGTTTCAGTCTTTTGCGCTGCCCCGGAATATTTCAGGACTTCCTTGTTCGTCTTTCCGCTGATGACTTCGCATGATTCGACTGCAATGGTTATAACTTTCCCATCATTTGGGTAAGAGCAGTCCGCGGACGCCAACGGGGGCGCACTGGCGCTCGAGACGGTGATCCCAATTGCCAGCCCTATCCTGAGCAGCAAATTCGCAGTCATCACCCGACCTCCTTGGGCAGATCGATGCTTAGCCGAGTACAGCTTTCAAAGCTACGCCCGCGTCGGCGCAATCCCCAACGAGCGCATCTTCCGGTACAAATGGCTGCGCTCCAAGCCCAGCGCTTGCGCCGCCTTCGTCATGTTCCAGCGATTTTCCTCCAGCTTGCGCAGTACGAATTCGCGCTCATAGGCCGACCGCGCCTCCTGCAAACTCTCATAAGGCTTCTGCGGGCTCTTCGACGCGCCACGAAAAAGTTCGGGTGGCAAATGATGAGGCTCAATCCGCGGCGAAGGACAAACAATTACCAGCCGCTCCACCAGATTTTTCAGCTCGCGCACGTTGCCAGGCCACGGATAATTCAACAGCACGTCCAGTGCGGTTGGGCTGAACTCCTTCGCTTTCTTCCCATATTCCTGGCAAAAAGCTGCCAGAAAATGCGCTGCCAGAATCGGAATATCCGCCACCCGTTCGCGCAAAGCCGGCACGTAGAACGGAATCACGTTCAACCGGTAAAAAAGATCCTCGCGGAAAGCATTGCGCGCGATCTCTTCCTCCAGCTTCTTGTTCGTCGCGGCAATCACGCGCACGTCCACGGTAGCAGGCTGATTCGATCCCAGTGGTTCCACGCGCCGTTCCTCCAGCACGCGTAGCACCTTCGACTGCGTCTTCAAACTCATGTCGCCCACTTCATCCAGAAACAGCGTCCCCCCGTCAGCCTTCTGAAATTTCCCCACCTTGTCTTCGCTGGCGCCCGTAAAACTGCCCTTGCGATGCCCGAACATTTCCGACTCGATCAATTCCTCCGGAATCGCCGCGCAATTCACTTCCACAAATTGCATCGAACTGCGCAAGCTGCTCGCATGTAGCGCCCGCGCCACCAATTCCTTGCCCGTGCCACTCTCTCCATAAATCAGCACGCGCCCATTCGTTGGTGCAGTCAAAGCAATCTGCTGCCGCAGAGCCTTCATCGGAATGCTGCCACCCAATATCTGGTGCTTTTCCTCCAACTCCGCGCGCAAGCGCCTGTTTTCCGTCTCCAGTCGCAGATATTCCAGTGCATTGCGCACCACTAGCACTACTTTTTCCAGCGATAACGGCTTCTCCACAAAATCAAACGCGCCCAACTTCGTCGCCCGCACCGCAGTCTCGATACTCGCGTGCCCGGAAATCATCACCACCATCGGCGCCCCATCCTGCGCTTGCATCCGCTCCAAAGTTTCCAGTCCATCCATCTTCTTTAGCCACACATCCAGCAAAACCAAATCAAACGTCCGCGTCTCCAAACGCGCGAGGCACTCCTCGCCCGAAGCGACAGCCTCCACCTCGTACCCCTCGTCGCGCAGCAAAGCGCCCAAGGATTCGCGTATCCCGTTTTCATCATCAACAACAAATATAGAAGCTGGCATGTTATGGAGGTTTTCTCTGCGTCCTCTGAGTGCTTACCTCTGCGCCCTCTGCGGTAAAGCGTCCGGCCTTCTCGGATTTACCTCCGCCCTTTCTCTGTATTCTCTGTATAAATCTTTTGACTTAAGCAGGCGTAACCGGAATCTCCGCCGCCGGAAACCGAATCACAAACCTCGTCCCCGTCGGCAAATTGTCCTCCACCCGTATCGTCCCGTTATGCTCCGCAATAATCCTGCTCGCAATCGCCAATCCCAATCCCGTCCCGCGCTCCTTAGTAGAAAAATGCGGCAAGAACAACCGCTCCTTGTCCTCCGGCGAAATCCCCTGACCACTATCCGAAATCTCAATCTCCACCGCGTCCCCATCTCCATCCACGCGCGTAGCCACCCTCATCCGACGTATCCCCGACCCTTCCATCGCCTCCGCCGCGTTATCAATCAAATTCGCCAGCACGCGCCGCAACAATTCGCGATCAGCCTTCACTAAAGGCAAAGCAGCCGCCAGCTCCGTCCGCACCGTCACACCCTCAAGCCGTCCGTGAAAAAGATCCAAAGCGCTCGCCACAATCGTATTCACGTCCTCCGGCGCCAACCGCGCGGAAGGGAAGCGCGCAAACTGCGAGAACGCATCCACCAGCGACTTCAACGTATGCACCTCGCGCTCAATTAACCCCGCGCACTCCGCCACCAACCTTTCCAGCTCCGTCCGCAAAGCCGCGGCCTGCTGCGACCCGCCGCTGCGTTCCAAATAACGCAGCAACCGCTGCGCCGACAACTGAATCGGCGTCAAAGGGTTCTTGATCTCATGCGCAATCCGCTGCGCCACTTCCTGCCAAGCCGCCGCCTTCTGCGCCCGCAGCAAATCCGTCAAATCGTCAATCACGATCACATACCCAGGATTCGAAAGCCGCGGCCCCAGCGAACTAACCGTCACCGCCGCGCGCACCAACCGCCCCGCCGTAGCAATCTCAATCTCGCGCGAAGCCACTCCCATCCGCAAAGACCGCCGCATCAAATGCAGCACCGCCCGCGCCGCCTCTTCGCCCACCAAGTCCGGCAAAGTCCGCGCCTCCCGCGCCGCATCTCCCAGAATCGCCGGCACCGCCGAATTCACCCGTGCCACTTCACCCGAAGAATTCAGCGAAATCACGCCCGTCGGAATATTTTCCAAAATCGCTTCCATCAATTTCCGCCGCCGCTCGCGCTCCTCAATCGCCTGCTCCAGGCTCTGCGTGAATTCATTGATCTGCCGACGCCCTTCGCCCAGCTGCTCCGTCATGCGATTGAACGAACGCACCAGCATCCCCAGCTCGTCCTGTCCCTTCACGTCAATCCGGTAATCGAAGTTTCCGCGCGAAATTTCCCGCGTAGCCTCCGCCAGCGCCTGAATCGGCACCGTCACTTGCTTTGACAAGAACAGCGCCACCCACGTCGTCGAAAATCCCAGAATCACGGTCACCACGAGCAGCCCAAGCAAAACGTCCCGTTTATACGCGCGCAGCCCCTGCTTCTGCCGTGCGTAAGTTTCCGTCTGCGTCCGAATTTCCGAATAGCGCGAGAGGAAATCACTCGGCAGAATTCGCGCCACGTACAATCGTTCGCCATCCAGCGGCGCGCTCCCCGCGATGTATAAATGATCGTCCGTATGCCAAATCTCCGCGCCGTTCGGCAGCGTCTGCACCAGAGTCGGAGTGATCGTTTCCATCTCCGGAATGGCCTCGTCTTCCGCGCCGTTCTCCGGCTTGCTATAAGCCACGCCGTCGTCCGCGCGTCCATTGGAATGCGCGATCCACGAAGCGTCTACCGACCAAGCCAATCCCAGCAGCGATTGATTGCCTTTGCTCGTCGCCGCGGCCTTCTGCGCGATCGCGTCCAGGTGATTCAGATTCGCCCGCGCCATATCCTCCAGCAATCGCTGGCTCTGCTCATTTGCAATTTCCAACGGTCGCGGGAACCATGCGATCAAGGTGCGATTCACAATCGCGTAGCTGAAGAAGAAGAAGAAACCAATCGGCAACAGCGACACGCCAATCGCGCCCAGCACCATCTTCACCTTGAACCGCGAGCCCATCTGCCCGCTGCGCCGCTCGATCCACAGCCGCACCAGGCTGCGCGCCAAAATCACCGCGAACACCAGCAGCGCCACCGCCAGCAAGGTCGTCAAAGCAAAAAATACCGCGAACTCCGTCCCTTGCTCCGGACGCAGCGGCACGTCCAGCGAGCCCACCATGAACACGGCCGCCGTCAGCAGCGTGACGACGATCCCGCCGATCCACGGCCACAACCGGTTTTTCCGCTTGGCGCGCTCCGCCTTCAAAGCCGATCCTCCAGATATCGCCCCCGCCCGTGAAAGCCGCGCACTTGTGCCAATTCCGTGGCACTCGCGAAGAGTTTACCGAGAGTTGCACGCCGTTCAGCGCCAAAACCGGCGATTTTGAGTCGATTTATCATCGAAAACCAACAATACCGGGCGCAAATCAGCAAGTCAAGCCAACTGTTGCGCAGTTGCCACAGTACTGTGGCTCTTCGGTTATGCCCGCGTGGGAATTTCGTTTCCGCCGTTGAGTTATGTAGAGGCCGGTCTGTTTCGGGCCCCTCGGGAAAGACCGGGCACCGGTGCGTACGAACAATCCTCCGCCCTACCCATTCGCCTTCTGAAACGCCCGCATAAAATCCACCAGAATCCCAACAGTCTCAATCGGCACGGCGTTGTAAATCGAAGCCCGCATCCCCCCAACCGACCGGTGCCCGCCGAGGCCCACCAACCGAGCCGCCGCAGCTTCCTTAGCAAATTTCGTCTCAAGGCCCTCGTTAGCGCCACCCACCCGAAACGTAACATTCATCTTCGACCGCGCATGCTTCTCGATCGGCCCCACGTAATATCCGCCGCTGGCATCTATCGCGTCATAAAGCAGCCGGGCCTTAGCCTCATTCCGCTTCTCAATCGCTGCGACGCCCCCCTCCGCATCAATCCATTCCAGCACCAATCCCACAATGTAAACCGCGAACGTAGGCGGCGTGTGATACAGCGACTTCTCCTTAATATGCGTCCGGTACTGCAGCACCGTAGGCAAATTCTTATCCGCTCGCTCCGCCAGATCCTTGCGCACAATCACCACAGTCGCGCCCGAAGGCCCCAAATTCTTCTGCGCCCCCGCAAAAATCAACCCAAACTTCCGAACATCCACCGGCCGCGACATAATGTCCGAGGACATATCCGCGACCAGCGGCACCTCGCCAGTTTCCGGCAGCCAATTCCACTGCGACCCCTCGATCGTATTGTTCGTGCACATGTAAACGTACGAAGCGTCCGCCCCCAGCTGAATCTCATCCTTACGCGGCAGCCGCGTAAATTTCACCGCCTCCGTCGAAGCCGCAATCCGGTGGGGCGTCCCGCGCTTCAATTCTGCCAACGCTTTCCCAGTCCACATTCCCGTGTGCAGCATGTCCACCGGCTTCCCCGGCAGGCACAAATTCAGCGGCGCCATCGTAAATTGCGCGCTCCCGCCGCCCTGCACAAAAATCACGCCGTATTCTTCCGGGATCCCCATCAGCTTCCGCAGATTCTGTTCCGCCCGCCCAATGATCTCCTCAAACTCCGCCGACCGGTGGCTCATCTCCATCACAGACATCCCAGTCCCGCGATAATCCAAAAGCTCTTCGCGAATCCGCTGCAGCACAGCCAAAGGCAGAGCCCCCGGCCCCGCATTGAAGTTAGCCGCTCGCTCCACGCCCCGCGGCGAAGCAATAGAAAGTGTCACGATGCCATCCTCTCTCCAATAATTTCGGTTCTCACAATTGTAGACAGCAATTGCGCTGCAGCCACAAGAATAGCAGATGCCCGCTCCTGCAGCGAATGCAGCCAATCTGGCCGGCAGGGGAGTTTGCGATGATTTTGATTCGTTCAGGCTTCTTAGAGGCAGTCAGTTGCCAGAAGTGTGTCATAGTGAACAGCGATAAACGCCTGCCTGTGTCAATTTGAGTAGTTCGCGTAGCCTGTGAAATCAAACAATTCTCAATCGGCGAGTACCACTGCATGGGAGCTACAGCGTCGCGTCAACGAGCGATTTGGCGTGCTCCCAAATTTCTTCCGGCTCTCGCCCGAGACTCCGGAAATCACCGAAAAACTTTGGGGCTTTGCCGAAGCAGCCTACCTTGATAACCCGCTGCCCTCTGTCTTTAAGGAACGACTCTTCGTCCATCTTTCTCGCTTTTGCGCAGTCCGCTACTGCATTGCCCGCCACACGGGATTCTTGATTGGGATGGGCCGGCCAGCCGGCGATAAGCATGCCCGGCCTGACAGCGTCATGGACGTGGTCAGATTGCTGCGGCGGCCGTTTCCACGCGGGCCCGAACTGAAGTCACGCCTTTCGTTTTGTGCCCAATTTCCCGCACCTCTCATTGAAATGCCGGCAGCCGACACGCAGATGGAAGATGGGATTTTTTCGCTTGCCAGCCATGTGTTCTTGCAGACGGCGGACGCAGGGGAATGCCTTGATGCACTGGAACGGTTGTTGGACACCGTTCGGCTTCAGTACCTGCTGCTTTTCCTGGCGTTCGTTCGCGCGGCGCATTACTGGACCAAGGTGCATCCTGAAATCCAGCTTGAGGACGACACTAAGGAACTCCTTGCGACGCATGAAGCACTTGCCAGCTGCATTCTGGACGATCCAGAAGCCACCAGAGACAAGATCACTCAATCCATTTTGGACGAAGTTCCCGCATTGCGGTTGAAAGCCGATAAGGCGGTCGGCTTGCTCGCCGCCATCGTGGATTCTTCCGATGATGCGATTATCAGTAAAACTTTAGAGGGCATCATTACCAGTTGGAACAGCGGCGCCGAGCGGCTTTTCGGATACACAGCCAAAGAAGCCGTAGGTCAGCCGATCTCCATGGTCATTCCCCTCGAACGCCGAGACGAGGAAACAAGAATCCTTGCACGACTCAGCCAGGGCGAGCGCATCGATCATTTCGACACCGTTCGCGTGCGGAAAGACGGCACTAAGCTTGAGATCTCACTGACAATTTCTCCAGTCAGAGACGCCGCAGGAAAAATCATGGGTGCTTCGAAAATAGCGCGCGATGTCGGTGCGCGCAAGCGGGTCGAGCGCGAATTGCACGAGAGCGAACAGCGTTTCCGCACCCTCGCTGATGCGCTCGATACTCAAGTGCAATTTCGGACTCAGGAGTTGCGGCGCCGAAACGCCGAAATCCTTCAGCAGTCCGATCAACTTCGTGACCTTTCAGGAAGATTGATGTCTTCTCAGGACGAGGAACGCCGCCGCATTGCCCGTGACTTGCACGACAGCGCCGGCCAGAATCTGGCTGCTCTGGCGATGACCGTTGCGCTAATCGAAGATCAAGCGCGGCGCGACCCCGCGCGACTGCCTGAAAGCATCAAAGACGCACGGGACTTAATTCAGGATCTTACCCAAGAGATTCGCACGACGTCTTATCTTCTCCACCCGCCCATGCTAGACGAAATGGGGCTGTCGTCCGCACTTGCCTGGTACATCGAGGGCCTGGCGCAGCGCAGCGGTCTTACTATTGAGCTGAATATTCCTGACGGCTTCGGAAGGCTTGCCCCGGACGTAGAACTTGCCATATTTCGCCTCGTGCAAGAATGCCTTACCAACATCCATCGCCATTCAGGAAGCAAAACTGCTGTGATCCGTATTGTCCGTGAGCCCGGCAGGATCTATGCAGAAGTTCAGGATCACGGTAAGGGAATGTCGCCGGAACGGTTCGCAGAGGTTGAATCCCAAGGGGTTGGAGTTGGGGTCGGGATTAGGGGAATGCGAGAGCGCGTGCGCCAGTCTCATGGCGGATTGACCATTCACTCCAATGCCCTGGGTACAACGATCACCGCTATTTTCCCCCTCAATACACCCGCTGCGAAAGAACCAGTTCCTATTTCGTGAGAGATTGCACAGTGGTCCGGCGCATTCGTCGGCTCCGCCCAACGTCGCTGGACCGCCCGTCAATAATCACTAAATTTCGCGCCGCAGCCACTTGCCTTGACACTCCGCGCAGCCTGCCAGTAAACTGATTCGCTTGTTCGAACTGCGGAGTCGAACCGAATGCTATTGTCGCGCGATTATGTCGGTTACATGGCCAAGGAAATCGTCAAGCGCCTGGTAGCCGCCAAAATGATCGAAGCCAAGAACGCGGAGAGCCTCACCCAGCAGGTCCGCCAGGTCATGGCTGAGGAAGTCACCATCGAGGACCGCCTCAACGAAGAGGTCCGCGAAATCCTTGCCAAATACGCCGAGGAAATGCGCACTTCCGGTGCTTCTTATCAGGAAATGTACAAGAAGGTGAAGGGCCAACTGGCCCGCGAAAGGAAATTAATTCTCCGCTAACCAGCGGCCGATGCCATGCGACTGACACGCGAAAAAACCGTACGCCTCTCCCATCGCATCATTGATTTCCTGGTCTCCAGCCCCGACGTGGACTTCGTCGAAGACCGCGATACCATCCGCCAGGAAATTGTCACCATAATCACAGCGCTCCTGAAAGTCGAAGCCCAGGTGGACACCGAAGTCCGCGCCAAAATCGCATCGCAGAAAAAAGAAATCCTCGAAGGCAGCGAAGAGTGGGACATCCTCTACCGCAAATACTACGCCGAAGGCCTGAAACGCATGGGCGTAGCCGAAGTCCAAACCCGCTAGTCACAGTAATCCCAGCCAATCCCCAAAAAAAAGCGCCCGGCAAACGAACCGGGCGCGTAAGGTTTTAACTTTCAACTCTGAACCGTCAACCGCCGTTCACGGCTGCTGATTCGGATCCGTCCGGTGCTGCAAAGTCGGCCGGTCAGGATCAGAATTTGGATCCGATCCCGTCGTCGAAGTGTCGCCCGGCTGCGGCGCGGTAGTCTGCGCAGTCTTCTTGCGCAAACTGGGCTTGTTCGGATTCTTGTCGTTCACCTTCACGTTCTGTTCAATCAACTGCAAACGGTGCTTCACCACGTCAAACTCCGACGTAGTCACGATATACTCCGCGCGCTGCGGCAAAATCGTCGCAATCTCTTTCTGCGAAGCCTCAATCCTGTCCGGCGTCGGCGGATGTGTCGAGAAAATCTTCGGAATCGTCCCAGGTTGCTTCTTTTCGTCCGAGGCCACCTTCTCGAAGAACGCCACAAACGCGTTGGGATCGTATCCGGCCTTGTACATGTACTCCAGCCCCAGATAATCCGCTTCCTTCTCGTCGGTGCGCGTGAATTGCAGGAAGGCCATGGGAATCGCGAACTGCATCCCCTGATAAATCGCGTACCCCGCCAGCGTGTAAGGAATAAAGATCATCGCCGGAATCATGGCCAGTTGCGTAATCTCGCCCTTGGTGGCTTGCTTCGTGCCATGCCGCGCGCAAACGTGCGCGATTTCATGCGCCATCACGCCCGCCAGCTCCGATTCTTCGTCCGCGTGCAAAATCAATCCGCTGTTCACGTAGAAAAATCCGCCGGGCAGCGCAAACGCATTCACCACGTCCGAATCGATCACCTTGATCGTGAACGGCACCTGCGCGTCCGAATTCCGTACCAGGTTCTGTCCCACGCGATTCACGTACTCAACCACCACCGGATCGTTGATGAATTTCGCCTGCCGCTCAACTTCCGCTGACAGCTGCTTGCCCAGCTGAATCTCGTGTTCCAGCGAATAAAAATTCAGCCCGTGCCCCACGCTGCTGCGATTGCCGATCGCGCTAACGTCCGCCTTGCTGCCCGCTTTCACGTTCGGGTCGTTGGGCTGCTCAACGGGCTGGTCCGCCTGCTGCACCGCGCCTTGCTGTTGACCGTTGCCGCCAGACGCACCGCTGCCGGAGGGATCCGTACCTGGTGTCGTGCTGCCGGGACTAGCCGTACCGTTGGGAGATGTAGAAGGTTGTTGCGCCGGTGGTGTGCCGCCCTGTTGCGCGCCACTTTGCGGTGTCGAGGATTGTTGTCCGCCCTGCTGCTGCCCCAGCGGAACGCTCGCGATGCTGGTCGAAGTCACCAGCGACGCCGCGATGATCATCACGCCCAACTGCCCCGCCAAACTGTTTCTCATGACTACCTCCGGCGGATACTGCCCGGAGTATACACCCCTCCGGGCATCTTCCTGCGCTGAATTCGTTGGATGTACGGCACCCTCTTTTAGTTTGCTCGAAAATGTAAAAGGTACGTCACAAGTGACGTCCGGGGCCAGCCCGAACATCCCAGCTTACCGAGGTCTTCACTCGTCCAAATGTTGCCCTAGGGAATCACCCCCGCGCACTTATATTGACGGGCCTCCCGATTCTGTCTACATTTGTATTGTGCCCGCCCGCAAACTCCAAGTCGGCCAGGTCTGGAAGAAGGAAGATACCGGCGAATCCTATTTGGTTACTAAGGTTTACAACGAAGCCCTCACCACCTTCGCCATCCTGCGCAAAGCCGGCGCGGAAAGCGAACGCCCGGTGAAAGTAAAAGTAGACCGCAAAGGCCCAGCCTACGCACTCCCAGGCTTCAGCTACGCCCAGGAATCCGACGAATTCTGACGCTGCAGCGAGCATCTTCAGCTGCACTCACATCGACCGCACCTGCATCTTCACCACGTCCTCCACCTGCATCACTTCCTTAACGATAAATCCCTCCGCATACCGCGCCCCCACCAGCCTGCCGTAATACTGCGCCATCGAATTCATCCGCGCCTCCAGTTCGTCGAGCGGCAGCACCACTTTCCCGCGACGCTCCTCCTTCGGCGGCGTAAACTGCGAAGCGTAAGCCAATATTGCCTGTTTCCTTCGTGCGAACTCCTTGGTAATGTCCACGCAAAATGTGGGCCGCTGATACTCGTAAGCCGCCGCGTACAATATCTTGAACGGCCGGTAGGCCTCGCCACCCAGCGGATAATTTTTCAGCCCCGCCACAAAACACGCTTCGTATCCCAGCTGCGCCGCCGTGTAATGATCCGGATGCCGTCCGTCCCAGTAGGGAAGTATCACCGTGCGCGGCTGCAGCTCGCGAATCACCTCCGCGATCGCCATCTTGTAATCCTCGCGCATCTCCAAATGCGCGTCCGGCAAACCCAAATTCCGCCGCACCGCCACGCGCATAATCTTCGCCGCCCGCGCCGCCTCCTTCAATCGCGTCTCCGGAGTCCCGCGCGTCCCCGTCTCCCCGCGCGTCAAATCCAACACTCC
>Ga0209275_10000023_pt1 | contig 42843 bp, 36 predicted proteins | sample HubBroMetageREF2_FD_188344 | JGI IMG/M metagenome (GOLD analysis project Ga0209275, IMG submission 188344) | Reference soil microbial communities from the Hubbard Brook experimental Forest, New Hampshire, USA - Hubbard Brook CCASE Soil... | ecosystem: Environmental > Terrestrial > Soil >... | reverse complement strand
ATCGCGACCATGGTCTCGGTCACTTGACTGGCGTGGAACAGACGGCGCTCCGGAAACAACATCATGTCCGACTTGCCGTTCTTGAAAACTTCCAGCGTGGCACGGTCGGATTCGAAGTTGGCATTATCCAAGTGATCGAAATTCTGGCACAGAACCGTATACGGACCGATACGCAGCGATTCGCCGACCGCCATTTCTTTCTGCAGATCTTTGTTGAAGGGCGTGCCGGCGATGCCAATGAATACCAGCACCATACCGAAATGAATGACGTAGCCGCCGTAGCGGCGGGTGTTGCGCATGGTTAGCTCGCCCATGGCGGTGAAAAAATTCGTGCCGTCGCGCGAGGAGATGACGCGGGCGCCGCGGAAAAATTCGGAAGCGATGGTCAGCGTGACGAACACGCCGAGGATCAGACAAAGCAGAGAGTAAATATCGCGGAACCCCCAAATGAAACCGATGATTCCAGCAAGCAGGCCGCCGCTGAAGGGCCACGCGAAATTGCGCTTCAATGCGTCGAAGGATGTCTTGCGCCAGGCGAGCAGCGGGCCGACACCGGTGAGCAGCAGCAGGAAGAGAGCGATCGGCACGTTTACTTTGTTGAAGAAAGGTGCGCCGACGCTGATTTTGCTGCCTTGCACCCATTCCGACAAAACCGGGAAAAGCGTTCCCCACAACACCGCAAAGCACGCAGCGAGAAGAATCAAATTGTTGAACAGGAAGCTGGATTCGCGCGAGACGAGCGAATCGAGTTGATTATCACTGCGCAGATAGTCGCGATTTTTCCAGTACGCCGCGAAACAAACTACAAAAGTGAGGATCAGGAATCCGACGAACCAGCTGCCGATAGAAGATTGCGCGAAGGCGTGCACGGAGCTGACCACGCCGGAGCGGGTAAGCATCGTCCCAAGGATGCAGAGCATGAAAGTGGTGAAGACCAGCCAGACGTTCCAAACTTTCATCATGCCGCGCTTTTCCTGCATCATTACGGAATGCAGAAACGCGGTGCCGGTGATCCACGGCAGCAGTGAAGCGTTTTCTACCGGGTCCCACGCCCAATAGCCGCCCCAGCCGAGCATGGCGTAGGCCCAGTGCGCGCCGAGGAGAATGCCGATGCTTTGGAAGCACCAGGCGATCATGGTCCAGCGGCGGGTGATGTGAATCCATTTTTCGCCGGGGTAGCGGCCGAGAAGCGCGGCGAGCGCAAACGCGAACGGAACGGTGAATCCGGTGTAGCCGAGATAGAGCATCGGCGGGTGAATCACCATCTCCGGATATTGCAGCAGCGGCGTGAGGCCGTGGCCTTCGGACATTTTCGCAAGATGCATCACGCCCGCACCGTCAGGACCTGCCAGGACGCGGAAAGGCGTGGCCACGAAATTATTGAGCGTGAGGAAAAAAGTCTGCACGCCTGCGAGGACTACGCCGACGTAGGGCATCAGTTCGGGATGACGCTTGCGATTCAGGACGAGGACGAGAAAAGCGTAGATGGAAAGCAGCCAGGACCAGAAAAGCAGCGAGCCTTCCTGGCCGGCCCAGAGCGCGGCAAATTTATAGAAGCCGGGGAGCGCGCGATTGCTGTGCTCGACTACGTACACGATGGAAAAATCGTTGGTGAAGAAAAAATATTCAAGGCAGCCGACGGCGATCGTCACCAGAACGAATACAGCCACGCCGGCATTGCGCGCGCTTTTGGTGAGCAGCGTGCGGCGCGTAATGATGCCGGCTATGCCCGCCAGGACCGCGTAAACCGCAGCCAGGAAGGCGAGCAGCAGTGCAAACGAGCCTAAAATATCCACGGCTTCTCCGGCGATGCTTTCTCAGTTTCCAAGCGAATTAATTTCCCGAAGGTCGCGCGGCGGCGCCTGTCGAAGTTTGTCCCGGCTGCGGCGAGGCTGGAGTTCCCACCGGCGCTGCTTCATACTTGGAAGCGCATTTGGCCTGCACTTGTTCGGCCACGAAATGATTGTCGGGCGCGATTTTGCCCTCGACGAGGGCTTGCGCGCCATCTTTGAACGTATCCGGCAGAGGATCACGGCCGACATAGCTCACCGGAAGGTCCCTGCCCTGCTCCGTGAGTACAAAATCCACGCGTCCGTTCACGTGTGCGATGGAACCGGCGCGCACGTTGCCGGAGACGCGCATGCGTTGATGCAACGAGGCGCCCTGGAGCGTGGAAAGCTCGGTAATCGTGTGGTAATAGGTCTTGCTTTGGGTGAAGCCGACGTAGGCCAGGGCTAGTAGCGTCGCGACAATGATTCCTGATCCGATTAGGAATTTATGCCGAGCATTCATGTGAACGCTCCATTGTGCTCCTGAGTGAAACAGGGGAATTCTAACATATCGCGCGTGCGTGGCCGCAAGGCGATTCCAGCCATCTAGTTACGTGGGAGCGAGAAGGTTCGAGATACGTTCCTCGCGGCGGCGTTGAAGAAAAACCCCACCCTTCAGAAAAACCGAAAGGTGGGGCACCCGCTCGCAGTGATTTGACGCCGATTTAATTGCGGCCGCGGCGATAGGCCGTCGGGTCACAGACTACCGCCGCGCTGGTGTGGTCGTTGCTAACGCGATGCGTTAGAAGCGGAAGGAAACGCCTACGTAGGGCTCGGCCATGTTGGTTTTGGCGTTGGTGACCTGCGTTGGGACGGAGAAGTCAGCGGCGGTATAGACAAGCCCGCGGTACCCTCCCTGCACGCTGAAGCGGTTGGTGAGTCTGTACGCGAGTCCACCGCCGTAAAGCAACGCTGGGCGATTTTGGTTTACCGAAGGGGCGGTGGAACCCAAGACGGTGGGCGAGAAGAACAATGCGCCGGTGCCGGCTTCGAGGAACGGGTGGAAGCGAGCGTCGCGATCCACACCGAAAGTGAACATATAGGCAAAGGTGGCTTCCTGAACGCGCGCTTGCGTGATGGTGCCGGAATTATAGACCTGCGAAAAAAGCGTATTGCCGTAGTTTGCTTCGATCGCGCTCCAGCGATTGAAATGATAACGATAGTTCACCACGAATCCGCCGGAATCGGTGGCGGTGTCAGTCACACCGAAACCATTCGCTTGCTTCTGAAAGTTTCCGGTGAAGTTCGCGGACACTTCTGAATTGCCGTTTTGCGCGAGCGCCGGCAAGGACAGCAGAGTCAGAGCCGCAAACAGCAGACCTATCTTGATTCGCATTTCCAAGTGCCTCCGTTGTTTTTTTGATTGGTCCACAGCGCGGTACGGGCATGGGCACACCCGTAGCGTTGCAGGACCGTGCGTTTTTTTGTTTTGAGAGCTATCGGCGAACTACCAACGCGTCTGAGCCCGCGGGGTCAACACCCATCACGTGAACACTGAGGAGCTCCAGTGCGTTGGACGGCGGAGGCGGGATGTGGGTTGCACCAATGGTGGGCAACTGCGGAGAATATTTTCGGAGGATTTTGGAACTTTTTCGCGGCGGCGGCGCGCGCGGCGAGAGATTTCATTTCTTGTAATTGCCTCGCGCCTGCCGCGTGGTTGATTAGTTGGGATGGGCCAGGGCTTGGGATAAGCGATCGGCGAGCGCGGCGCCGAAGGAGGATTGCCGCGCGGAATTTTCGCGGCCGGGATGATCGAAGGGCTTGCCGTCATGCAGGATCAAGCGGTCGGCCCAAGAATTGTCTTGGAGAAGTGAAATTACTGGTTGCAACGCAGCGGCGACCGGTGCTACGAATTTTGGTTTGTAGGAAGCATTGAGGCGAAGAAGGACGGTGGGAGCGAGGCGAGTGACGGCGGCGGCGAGTCGTTCGGGCGGTTCGACCGGGCACTCGACCGCGTAGGCGAGATAAAAGCCCCGGCGCTGAAATTCCGCGAGCGCTGATTCTTCGGTCAGCGTCTCGCCGGGCTTGCGGCCGACGCATTTGGTGATTTCGTCGAAGAATTTTTGCGACTCGGTAGAACGCGGCACGGGACTTGCGGCACGGTAGAAATAATCTTCCTGCGCTGATAGCGGCGCGGCATCCAGAAGCACCACTTGGATATGGATGGGGCGGAAGCGCGTGGCAAGTTCGAGGCGCTCGATGCGGTGGCGAATGTGGGGTTCGTCAACTTGAGCGCCGCATCCATCACAAAGTGGCATTCGGGAATCTCCGGTGCGTGAGATGGTGACGGGTAAGGATGGCATGCGGCGCATACGCGGTGCAAGGTGCGCGAGGTTTCGCGGCGACGAATTCGGCAGCGCAAGACGTGGAGAACGTAGAAGCGATCCAGAGAGCGGCTGCTGGGGCTGATGGTGCAAGCGGCGGAAAGCTAGCGGTCGAGCTTTTCAGTTTGGTTGCTGGCCTTCGCGTCGGACTTTTGGATACCTGGCGCGGCGTCAACGGAGGGGGCGGCGGGATTATTTTGCGCGGCGGCGCCTAGTTTGCTGCGCAGACAGCCGACCAGTTCGGGAGCCATTTCGGAAATGTTCATCCCGTCGGACACCAGGAATTTGCAGCTCAGGATCGGGCGCGCCTGATCGTCGTCGGAAAGCTGACAGCTCACTTTGCAATACTGGCATTCCTGATTCCAACAGAAGCGCCCATAGGGAATGGTTTCCGGGCTGATGAATTGAAACGCGCGCAGCAGCGAATTCTTTTCGGGGACGAGAAACGTCTTGCCGAGGATGGTGATTTCAACCAGCTTTTCGTACGGCCGAAAAATCTCATCCATGAGAGGTATGCTCACGTCCGCCATTGGATTGCTTTCCCCTGCTATCGAAACTAAAGCACGGAGAGAGCGAGGGCAATCGAAACAGGGGCGTGAGGTGTTCAATGCTCCAATGGGGAAAGGATTGCGAAGCTGGTGGCGAGGCGCGGGATGGGCTGAAAACGCGCCGCCCGCGGGCCAGGGTGGCGCCGAAAGTGGCGACGGTGAAGTTTCCCGGTGCTGCGATGCTGAAGCTTAGGAGCTGCGCGCGCCTGTGGCCGGCACGAGCACGACCAGAGTGTAGGCGCCGAGGGCGATCCCCAGCGGGCCGTTGATCAAGCCAAAGAAGGCTGCGACGAGGCCCAGATTTCTGGCCGATGTTCCGCTCGAGATCAGATTCAGCCCGGCGATTATTGATACAACGCCGGCGACGATTCCCAGCAAGATCGCGAAGAGAAGAAAACCGTGGAACAGGTCCATCAGGGTGAATGGATTTGGCACGCGGGTGAGCAGCGCACCCCACATTAGAGTTAGCGTGCCGCTGTAGAAGAAAATTCCGAGCGCGCCGGCGAGGCGCAGCAGACCGTACAGAACCCACAGAATTCCAAGATTTCGCATGAATGCCTCCGGACGCTTCGCCTTGACGGCCAACAATCGAATAGGACTACATGCCAATCGAGGTGTCAAGGAGCGTGGGGAATTTTGAAAGCCTCGCTAGAGTCCACGACGAAAGCCCTTTCAAGACACCGGAGCTATTTGCTCGTACCCGCGAGCGGCGTGCCCGGGTAGCAGTATGACCAGCGTGTAAACGCCAATCGCAGTCCCGAACGGAATGCTGATCACGCAGATGAAAGCCGCGACGATAGCCAGCACGCGCGCGCCACGTTTACGTTGCAGCAGCCCGACCCCTGCGAAGATTCCGAGGATTCCGGTGGCAACGCCGTAGACCGCGGTGAGCGCATAGAACATATGCATGAAACGAAAAATTGGAAACGGAAAGGGAGTGTTAGCGCGCGCGAAAGCTTCCTGCATTGCGGGGAGAAAGTAATGGCTGAACGCCAGCGTCCAGACCGCCATCATGATGTGAAAAATGCTGTACACGAGCCAAAGGATACCCATGACCCGAACGTGATTGCTGAGAACTTGCAGAGGGTCCGGGGCGACCATTTGCGGTGTAGTCGCCGGCGCGGGCACTACGTTGCCGCAGGATTTGCAGAATCGCGCGGCTTCATCGACGGCGTTTCCGCAGGATTGGCAGAACATTGGATTTCTCCGTCGGAGAATCTGGCGCGGGCCTGCTAACTCATATCACAAAATTGTGAACTATGCGAAGAACTGGCCCATGCGGCGGAATTTTTCGTAGCGTTGGTCCACGATCTGGCGCGAGGAGAGTTGCGACAGTTCGGCGAGCGCGCGGGTGAGGAATGGATCGAGCATCTTTGCGGTGGCTTCGGGGTCGTTGTGTGCCCCACCTTCGGGTTCCGGCACGATTTCGTCAATTAATTTCATTTCCAGCAAATCGGGGGCGGTGATTTTCAAGGCTTCGGCGGCGATTTCCGCTTTGGTGGAATCGCGCCACATGATGGAAGCGCAGCCTTCTGGAGAGATGACCGAGTACACGGAATTTTCGAGCATGTAAACGCGGTCGCCGACGGCAACGGCCAGCGCGCCGCCGGAACCGCCTTCGCCTGTGATGGTAATGATGATGGGCACGGGCAGGCGCGACATCTCTCGCAAATTGTGAGCGATGGCTTCGGCCTGGCCGCGCTCTTCGGCGTCCACGCCGGGATATGCGCCGGGAGTATCCACAAAGACGATGATGGGGCGGGAGAATTTCGCGGCGAGTTGCATAGCGCGCAGAGCCTTCCGATAGCCTTCGGGCTTGGCTTGGCCGAAATTGCGTGCGAGACGTTGTTTGGTGTCACGGCCTTTTTGGCTGCCGACGATCATCACAGGCTGGCCATGGAATTTGGCCATGCCGGTGATCAGCGCGGGATCGTCGGCGAAATTGCGGTCGCCGTGGATTTCGGAAAAGTTTTCGAAGAGCAGGCGGATGAAATCGTCGGTGTAAGGGCGCTGCGGATGGCGCGCGAGCAGCAGGCGTTGCCACGCGCCGAGGTGGATGTAAAACTCGCGCTTGAGTTCGTCGACTTCCTTGCGAATGCGTTCGATTTCAACTGACTGTTCGCCGGTGGGGGCGGACAGGCGGCTGAGGTCGGCGACGTCGCGTTCGAGAGCGTCAATTTCGCGCTTTTTCATCTTGTCAATTTCGCCGGGAGTAATGGCAGCGGCGGGTTTCTCAGCGACTGGTTTCGCGACTGGCGAAGGTTTGATCCCCGCTCTCAACGTGACGGTTGCTGGTTTTTGAGATTGCGGAACAGGTTTCACCGGATTCTGTGCGGCGAGCTTGGCGGCAGCCGCTTGGCGGGCGGCGCGGCGCGCTTTCTTGATCGCGCGGAATTTCTTCATGCGCTCTTTGCGCTCGCGGCGTTTGCGCAGCTTCTCGGCGAGAATCTGGCGCTTGCTCATTGGAGTACCATCGCTCAATTCTCTTCCCTCTTCTGGCTTCAGGCGGCTGACGCTTTGGGTCGCGGCGAGACTTAGCCGAACCGACCATTTTATTTTAGCGCAGGCGGCCTATTGCACCAGCGCCACTGAATCCGTGCCGCAGATTTCGCGCACACGTTCGACGAGTTCGCGATCCGCAAGGACGGCGCTCCCGGCGTCAAGCGTGGCGGCGCTGCCGTCGTCTTTGATCAGCTCGAACGATACTTTGCAGCGGCCCGGGCGGCTGGAAAATAGTGCCTTCAGTTGATCCAGCGCGCCGGTGTTCACGGTGCTCAGGTCCATGCGAACGCGCAGCACGCTCGGCGGACGATCCGCGAGCTGATCGAGCAAGCGGGCATCGGCAACGATGAGGCGAGTGCCGACGTCTTCCACGGCGACACGGCCTTTCACGAGCAGCGGCGTATTGGATTTGAGAATGCCTTCGAGTTTGCCGAACGCCTCCGGAAAAACCAGGGCTTCGATCACGCCGGTGCGATCTTGCAGCGTGAGGATGGCCCAGCGTGCGCCGCGGCGTGAACGCATCGGACGAATTTGCACGATGATGCCCGCGACGACCAGATCTTCGTTGTTCTTGCGGCTTTCCATCGTGGCCAGCTCGGAAGCGTTCAAATCTTTCAGGCGGCCGGCATATTTATCGAGCGGGTGGCCGGAAATGTAAAAACCGAGGACGGAATATTCTCCAGCGAGTTGTTGCTCTTCGGACCAGTCATCCGCTGCGGGAAGCTCGGTTGCTTGCCACGACTGGCTATCATGCGACGCATTTGGCCCGGCGAGAAACAGGCCGCCCTGCCCTACCGTTTTTTCCTGGTGTTTTTTCTGGCCGCGCGAAATGGCTTGATCTATCGCGGCGCAGAGACGCCCGCGCGAGCCGCCGGCGCAATCGAGTGCGCCGGCTTTGACGAGACTTTCGAGGACGCGCTTGTTCAGGAATTTGGGTTCAATGGCTTCGCTGAATTCGAATAGCGTTCGGAAACGGCCGTTGGTACCGCGCGCGTCGCAGATGGCTTTGGCGGTGTTCTCGCCGACGTTTTTTATGGCAGCGAGGCCGAAGCGAATATCGTCGCCGACGGGCGTGAAGTAGAGGCCGCTTTCGTGCACGTCGGGCGGAAGGACGCGAATGCCCATGCCGCGGGCTTCGTTAATATATTTCACGACTTTTTCTGTGTTGCCGGCCTCGGAGCTGAGCATCGAAGCCATGAATTCCACCGGGTAATGGACTTTCAGATACGCGGTCTGGTACGCGAGCAGCGCATAGGCGCAGGCGTGCGCTTTCGGAAAACCGTAGAGGCCGAATTCTTCCATCAGGTCGAAAATCTTGGTGGCTTTTTTCGCGGGGACTTTTCCCGCGGCGCAGCCAGCCAGAAATTTTTCGCGTTGCGCGGCCATCACGTCTGCTTTTTTCTTGCCCATCGCGCTGCGCAGGATGTCGGCATCGCCAAGGGAGTATCCGGCCAGGCGGTTGGCGATCTTCATTACCTGCTCTTGAAACACGATGACGCCCCAGGTTTCTGAAAGAATTTCTTCCAGCTCGGGCAAGTCGTAGGTGACTTTTTTCTTGCCCTGTTTGCGCCCGATGAATTCGTCAATCATGCCGCCCTGGATGGGGCCGGGACGATAGAGAGCGTTGAGCGCGGTCAAGTCTTCGATTTGCGTGGGCTGGTAGCGCTTAAGGATGTCGCGCATGCCGTGCGATTCAAATTGAAAGATGCCGGTGGTGTCGCCGCGCGCGAAAAGGGCGTAGGTGGGCGCGTCGTCGAGCGGGAGCGTGGTCAGGTCCAGGTCAATGCCGCGGTTTTGTTTGATCATGCCGACCGAGTCGTCGAGGATGGTGAGCGTGGTGAGGCCGAGAAAATCCATTTTCAGCAGGCCGATGCGACCGAGCGCGTTCATATCGTACTGCGTGGTGATTTCATCCTTGTTCGACTTGTAGAGCGGAACGATTTCTGTCAGCGGGCGTGGGGAAATCACTACGCCTGCGGCATGGGTGGACGCGTGGCGCGCGAGGCCTTCCAGACGCAGCGCCACTTCGATCAATTCCTTTACTTGGCCTTCCTTGCGCGCGGCTTCGAGTTGCGGCGATTGTTTCAGCGCGTCCTCGAGAGAAATGTTCAGCGTCGTGGGAATCATTTTCGCCAGGCGGTCCACGTCGCCGTAGGGCATGTCGAGCGCGCGGCCTGCATCTTTCAGCACGGCTTTTGCGGCCATCGTGCCGAAGGTGATGATTTGCGCGACGCTTTCGGCGCCATATTTTTTCCGGACGTATTCGATCACTTCGCCGCGGCGGCGCATGCAGAAATCAATATCGATATCCGGCATGGAGATGCGCTCGGGATTCAGGAAGCGCTCGAAGAGGAGTTCGTACTGCATGGGATCGACGTCTGTGATCCGCAGCGAGTAGCTTACGAGGCTGCCGGCGGCGGAACCGCGGCCGGGACCCACGGGCACGCCTTGCGCCCGGGCGTAATGAATGAAATCCCAAACGATCAGGAAGTAGCCGGCGAAGCGCATCTTCTTGATCATTTCGATTTCGGCGGTGAGGCGGGATTCGTAATCCGTGAGCGGGTGGCGCAGGCGGCCTTCTTTGGTGAGGCGCTCGATCTGCGGAGCACGGGACGCAAAACCTTCGCGCACGACGCGCTCGAAGTATGAATCGGTGGTGTGGCCTTCGGGAACGCTGAATTCGGGAAACGGATTGCTGACGCGCTGAATTTTCACGTTGCAACGCTCGGCGATGGCCACGGTGCGCGTCACCGCGTCGGGCAATTCACGGAAGACGTGCGCCATTTCTTCCGCCGTCTTGAAATAGAACTGGTCGGTGGCAAATTTCATGCGCTGGGTGTCGCTCATGGTTTTGCCGGTCTGGATGCACATCAGGACTTCTTGCGCGTGGGAATCGGCTTGCGTTAGGTAGTGGCAGTCGTTGGTCGCGACCAGCGGAATGCCGGATTCTTTGGAGAGACGCACCAAGTCGCGATTGACGCGGATGTCTTGTTCGAGGCCCTGGTCCTGCACTTCAAGGAAGAAATTTTGTTTGCCAAAAATATCGCGCAGGCGGTAGGCGCTTTTTTGCGCCTGATCGTACTTTTCGGAGAGCAGAGCGTCCGCTACTTCGCCGCGCAGGCAGGCGGAGAGCGCGATGAGGCCTTCGCTGTGTTTCGCGAGCAGTGCGTGATCCACGCGGGGCTTGTAATAGAAGCCGTCGAGATATCCGGTGGAAACCAGCTTGATGAGGTTTTGGTAGCCCCTTTCGTTTTCGCACAGCAGGACGAGATGATTGGAGCGCTCGGCGCCGGTGCCACGATTTTTGTGATTGTCCGGCGCGACATACATTTCGCAGCCGATGATGGGTTTTACGCCGTGGGTGGTGGCTTGATGATAGAAATTCGCGGCGGCGAAAAGGTTGCCGTGGTCGGTTACGGCGACGGCGGGCATTCCGCGGCGCGCGGCTTCGGCGGTGAGTTCGCCGATTTCACAAGCGCCGTCCAAAAGAGAGTAGTCCGTGTGCAGATGAAGGTGAACAAAGTTCGAGGCATCCATGCGAAGTTCATTCTAAACCAGCTTGATGCTGGGTGTAACAGCAATCTGAGCCTGAATTGGGCGTTGCGGAGTCGCGCTCCTGCCACGCTGCGCGGTTTACGATTAGCGCCGTGATTTTTTCGCCGGACGAGGCTTCGATTTCTTTCCGGCGTGCGCGGCCTTGTCATCGTGCGCGGCTTTATCGTGCTTGGCTTGGGCGCGTGCGCCGATTGCTGCGGCTGCGGATTGCCCTGGCTTCGCCGGCGGGGCGGGGGTTTTTCCTGCGGGCGCGGATTTTCCATTGCTTGCGGCAGCGGGCGCGGCTTTGCCACCCGCGGCTGTGCCCTTGAATTTGTCCGGCGGCTTCCCTTCCGCGTGCGGCGGCGCTTCCGGTCCGCCTTTCCGCTTCTTTTTCTCTTTTTCCGGCTTTTTGATTTCGTCTTTGATGCCCGCGAGATTCTTCAAGATCTTCGTGCGGTCTTCCGGGGTCTTGCCCTTGCCGCGCAATTGCAGTTCGAAGAATTGTTCGACGATCTTGTCGAATTTCGGTCCGCGCTCGACGCCGAGCGCTTCGAGTTCGCCGGCCGGCGACGCCATGCGCAACGGGCGCCACCTCTGCAGATAATTGCGAATCTTGGATAGCGCGCGCGGATTGGGCATTTCCACTTCGATGAAGGCGAGAATTTCCGCGGGCAAGGACGCCAGGTAGTAGTAGGCGTCTTTCGCTGCATTCGTTTTGGCGCTCTTCAGAACCTTCACGACTTTCTGCGTTTCGGGAACCAGCTCCGCGGCTTCTTCAATTTCCGCGGACCGGTATTCCAGGTGGCGCAAGGCTGCGGCGGCTTCGCGCGATTTCAGCCGGCCCAACGTATAATAGGCGACGGCCAAATGCAGCCGCGGTCGCAAACCCGCGCTATAGAGATTGAAGCGCACGCGCGCGAGCTTGTTGAGGCTGTCGTAATCCGGCTTTCTTTTTTGCAGCGAGGGATGAATCAGCGCGAGCATCTCGTGCGATTCCCAAAGTTTCAGCGTCGCAACGGGATTGTCTTCGCGTGCGAGCGCGCGCATCTCGTGGCCGACCTCGGCGCCTTCGATGCGATCGGTGACGCCGCGTTCGATGGCCAACTCAAACCATTCTTGCGTACGCGGGTCCATTTTGAAGCCCATGCGTGCGGCGTAACGCAGAATGCGCATCAGGCGGATAGGCTGATTCGTGAAAGCGTGAATGGAGAGCGCGCGCACTTCCTGCTTCTCCAGGTCCGCGAGGCCGTTCATGGGATCGAGCAGCAAGCCGCGCGATTGCGTGTTCAGCGAAATCGCGATCGCATTGATGCCAAAATCGCGACGGCGTAAATCCTCCATTACGCTGGAGAAGCGGTATTCGGGTTTGACGCCCGGGCGCTCGTAGTAATCTTCGCGCGCAGCGGAGATAGAGCCGTCCACATCGCCTGCGAAAATCATTTCATGGTGGCGAATTTTCTCGCTTTCCCAGACGACGCGCGCGCCGCCCTTTTCCAGCTCGCGCACCATCTTCACGGGATTGCCTTCGACCGTGAAATCCAGATCGCGAATGGGCATGCCCGAAATCAGGTCGCGCACCGCTCCGCCCGTGAGATAAACATTTACGTCCTGCGTGCGCGAAAGTTCCTGCACGCGCTCCATGACGGCGCGTTGCTCCGGCGACAGCCGGCTTTCCAGCAAGTACATGTAATCGGGCATGAAGTTTCCGCCTTCCTCGAATTTTTGCGCGCGGCTTACTAGGCGCGCGGATGATGCGCTTTATAAACTTGTTTCAAACGTTCTTCGACTACGTGCGTATAGATTTGCGTTGTGGCGATATCCGCGTGGCCCAACATCATTTGCACGGAGCGCAAATCCGCTCCGCGATCCAGCAGGTGCGTGGCAAAACTGTGCCGCAGCATATGCGGCGTGAGGGGCTTGCGCAACCCCGCTTTGCGCCCGTAGGCACCCAGAATTTTCCAGAACGCGATGCGGTTGATAGCCGTGCCGGTGCGGCTGGGAAAAAGGTACGGCGAGGTTTTTTCCCCCAGAATTTCCATGCGCGATTTTTTCATGTACTGCACAACCAATTCCAAAGCGGCTCGGCCCACCGGCACCAGCCTCTCTTTATTGCCTTTGCCAAGGCAGCGCAGGCAGCCGGCTTCGAGTTGAATATCGCCGGCCTTCAGCCCGCAGAGTTCGGAGACTCGCAGGCCGGTGGAATAGAGCAGCTCGATCATGGCTTTATCGCGCAGGCCGAGGGTGGAGTTGACATCGGGCTGGCGCAGGAGACGGTCCACTTCCGCGACGCTAAGAAATTCGGGCAGCGAGCGGCGGAATTTCGGTGCGGCGACATTGGCAGCCGGATCTTCGTTGATGATTCCTTCGGTGAACGCGAAGCGGAATAGATGGCGAATGGTGACCAGGTGGCGCGCGACGGTACGGCTATCCAGCTTGCGCAGATAGAGCGTGCGCAGGAAATCGATCACGGTGCTGTGCGTGAACTGGTCCAGGGTCAGGCCGAGCTTGGCCGCAAAGAGCGCGAACTTCGCGAGGTCCCGGCGGTAGGCGTGAAGAGTATTCGTCGAAAGACCTTTTTCGACTCGTAGGTAATTTAAGAACGCTCGAATCTCCGCTTCCAATGCACATCTCCCGATTTGATGCACCGGAACATTTGCTCCGGCAGAATCTTTGCGCCCGACGGCAATTGCGGGCTACGAAAGTTCGAGTCCGCCCGTTGCCGCAGTGGGCTCCGCGCGCCGCAGCAGCGAAAATAATTCCGGCAATTCCTCGCAGCGCAGCACCCAGGCCAACCCGAAATAAATTCCTACTGAAACGGCGATGATTCCGGTGAGCCATGCGGCTTTCGCCAGAAAATGCTCGAGCGACGCCAGATGCGAATACCTGACCGCTGCAAAACACACCGCCGACATCGCCACAGCACAGAGCGCCATTTTTCCGAGCGAATTAAAAATGGCTGACCCGCCCAGGCGGCCGTAACGCCCGCGGAAAACTATAAATAACGCCGCGAAATTGAAATACGCGGCGAGCGAACTCGCCAGCGCCGGACTGGCGTTCCACAAATAACGCCCGAACCCGAAAAGTAGGACGAAATTCAGCGCCACATGCAGAACCAGCGAATACACTCCTACTCTCGTCGGCGTCAAAGTGTCTTGCGTCGAGTAATACATCGGCGTGATCAATTTGATAGCCGCGAACGCCGGCAATCCCAGCGAATAAAACAGCAGCGCGTGTGCCGTCAGCGACGTGGAACGCGCCATGAACTCGCCGTGCTCGAACAGAACTTGCGTAATCGGCACGCGCAGCAGAATCAAACCCACCGCCGCCGGAATGGTGATGAACGACACGACGCGCAACGCAAAACCGAACGTCTGCTTCATCTCGTCGTGCTTCCCTTCCGCCACCTGGTGCGACATCGTGGGAAGCAGCGCGGTGGAGAGTGCGATCGCGTAGCTGCCCAGTACCAGCTCCATCAAGCGATCTGCGATGTACAATGAGCTGATGCTGCCCTCCGGCATGCGCGATGAAGCCGCAAAAATCGTATCCACGAAAAAATTTACCTGAAACACTCCCATCCCGAAGAAGACCGGCACCATCAGCTTGCCGACCTTTTTCACTCCCGCATCGGCGAAGTTGACATCTGGGCGGAAGCGCATGCCCAGCTTTGCGAGCGCCGGGAGCTGCATCACCAGCTGCAACGCCGCGCCGACGACAATTCCAACCGCGAGCGCCACTGCCGGGGTGCGATATGCCGGCGGCGCCCAGTTCATAATGGGCCGGTATACCACTGCAAACGAAAACGCGATGAACACAACGTTGAAAAGAATTGACGTCGAAGCCGGAAGCCCGAAGCGATGAAAGCTGTTCAGGATCGCGCCGGCCAGCGCCGCCAGGCCCAGAAAAAACACGCACGGAAAAATAATCCGATTCAGATAAATCGCCAGGTCCCAGCGGACGTGACCGACGCCCATGACCGTTAAGCTGCCGACAATCTGCCTGGAAAATACGCATCCCAGGGCCGCAATCACCGTCAGAATCACGGCGACGTCCCAAAAGACTCGCTGCGCGAATTGCCAGGTTTCCGTCCGCGGTTTTCCCCGCAAATACCCGGTAAATACGGGTATAAAGGAAGCTCCCAGGGCGCCTTCGCCGGTCATGCGGCGAATCATGTTGGGAATGCGAAACGCCAGGATAAAGGAGTCGGCCGCCGGCGAAGTGCCGAGTAAAACAGCTACCCGCTGATCTCGTAAGTATCCGCAAATCCGGCTGATAACGGTGGCTAGGGCTATTACCGAAGCAGACTTTAGGATCTTGCCCTTTTCGGTCAATCGGCGGTGACTCCGATGCTAACCCTTTAAGCACCAATAACTTGACGAAAAACAGAGGCAAGAATAACATAACCCTTGGGAACTTAGCAAGATTCTCCCCCTAAAAAGGTCTCAAGATCGTGAAAGATCGAGCTCCAGCCTCGACGCGCAAGAAAGTGGTGATTTTGCTCCTCGACCGTAGCCATTTGAAGGGCTACTTGAACCCTTTGACCCTGGCGCGGGCGGAGGCTTTGGATCTGCTGACGCCTGATGGCGAGCATATATCGATCGCAATGGCTTCGGTGAAGTCGGTGTATTTCGTGCGCGAGTTTCCGGAAACTTTTCAGCCCGAGCGGAAGGTGTTTTTGAGCCGGCCGAAGCTGGATGGGTTGTGGGTACGGCTGCGTTTCCGTGATGAAGATGTGATGGAAGGGATCGTGGCGAACGATCTGCTGGACCTGCTGGACAATGCGGTGCAGCTGACGCCTCCGGACCTGCATGGGAATACGCTGCGATTGTTTATTCCGCGCTCCGCGCTGGCGGAGATGAAAGTTCTGGGCGTGGTGGGGGCGGCGCGGCGCACTCCACGTGCTGCCAGCGCTGCGGCATCTTCGCAATCCAAACTTTTCAACGAATAGCTGTTTTGAGCGCCTTGCCGCAGCTGTTCCACTCTGCGAGAATTTCCCCTCCGGGTCATCCCTCTCCCGCAGGCGCGGGAGAGGGATCTGCTTTTCCCCCAAACCGAATTGGCGACGGCCGCGACATATGCCTGATTGCGTCTCTGTTGTACATTCATGCTGAGCAATAGCGAGCGTCAGGAGAATCCGATATGAGATTGGGTGAGATCGCGAAGCAACTGGATTGCGAAGTGGATGGCGACGCTAACCTGGAAATTACCGGAGTGGCGGGGATCGAAGAAGCGGGGTCCGGCGAGTTGACGTTTCTGGTCAATCGCAAGTATCGGCCGGCGCTCGCGACTACGCTTGCTTCGGCGGTCTTTGTCGCGAAGGATGCCGGGCCAGTGCGCATCGCGGCGCTGCGTTCTGCGAATCCGTACCTCGATTTTGCGCGCGCTATCGAGCTGTTTCATCCGTTGCGGCGCTTCACGATGGAGATTCATCCGACCGCTGTGATCGCGCAGACTGCGAAAATCGCTCCGGGCGCGCACATCGGGCCTTACTGTTTCGTGGATGAGGACGTATCGATCGGGCGCGGCGCGGTGTTGCACAGTTTTGTGACGATTTATCCGGGGGCGAAGATTGGCGACGATTTTTTCGCACATTCGCATGTGACGGTGCGCGAGAACTGCCGCATTGGCAATCGTGTGCTACTGCAGAACGGCGTGACGATCGGCGCGGATGGATTTGGTTTCGCGCGGCGCGATGATGGCGGCTGGCACAAGATGCGGCAATCGGGGATTACGGTGATCGAGGATGACGTGGAAATTCAGGCGCACAGTGTGATTGACCGCGCGACTGTAGGCGAAACGCGGATTGGGCGCGGAACGAAGATCGATAATTTAGTGCAGGTGGGTCATGCGTGCAAAGTAGGTGAGGATACGCTGCTGTGCGGACAGGTGGGGCTTGCCGGAACTTCCAAAGTGGGGAACAAATGCATACTTGCGGGGCAGGTAGGCGCGGCGGGACATTTGGCGATCGGCGATGGTGCTGTGTTGACCGCGCAGTCGGGAGTGCCGAGCGACGTTCCGGCGGGCGCGATCTATTCGGGATATCCGGCGATGGATAATCTGGCGTGGCGAAAATCGGTGGCGGTGTTCAATCACTTGCCGGAGCTGCAGAAGGAATTGCGTGAATTGCGGGAGGCCGTGGCGAAATTGAGCGCGAAGTAGAACTCCTGAGCAAGCGCCGAGGTGGAAGTCTGCGCCAGGCGCCGTGCGGTTCGATCAGTTCCCTACTGAAGGTTTTTGTTCGTCGGGCAGGCCGGCAGCGACTAATCCCTGCACGCGCTGGCGAAGTTGGTCACGGTGATCTTCCGTATATTCGGTCGCGTTCACGGGCGTGCCGTAGCGCACGACTACCTCGCCGGGATGAATGGTCCAATCGCCCTTGCGCATCAGGCGCTGCGTCCCTGCTAGAGAAACCGGCACCACCCACGCGTCGCCGCGAATCGCCATCAGGAAAGTTCCCTTCTTGAAAGGAAGCAGGCGGCCGTCGCGGCTGCGCGTGCCTTCCGGGTAAACGCAAAACGACAGGCCTTCCTTCATATATTTGACGGCGATTTCTACGCTTTCGGCGGCGGCTTCTTTGTCAGCGCGGTCCACTGGAATCAGCTTGGCCTGGCGCAGTGCTTTGCTGAGGATGGGGATGCGAAAAACTTCCTTTTTGGCGAGCAGAGCGACGCGGCGGGGAATATTTGGCACCAGAGCGACGGGATCGAGATTCGAAGCGTGATTCGAAGCAAATACGCACACGCCGCTCGGAATATTCTCGAGGCCCTCGACACGAACGCGAATCCCGGCGAGACGCAGGACAATGCGCAGAGCACCGATGAACGTCCAATACATGAAATCGGCGTCGCCGGTCAGTAGCGTCCACAAAATCAGGAGAGGCTGCACGAAAATCAGCGCCAGAGCGACGAACGTCAAGACCATGATGGTGCGAATCATGGAATCAGCGGGGCAAACACGACGGCGGCGGCGGGAGATTCAATCGGTTTTCCCTCTGAGCCAGCCTTCACGGATGCGTTTCTGTTTCTCGGTGGGAGCCGGCATTTCGATTAGGGAGAACTTATTCAGGTCAACCGAGCCGAGCGCGAATTTTAAATCCAAATCTTTGCTGTCGCGCTGCACGCGGAGAGCGACGATTTCACCGGGTTCGTGTTGGCGCAGCCACGCCGGCAAATAGCGCGGCAGCGGCCGACCGTTCAGGGTGATTAGCGCGTCACCTGCTTTTAGCCCTGCTGCTTCCGCTGCGGATCCGGGCACGATTTGGGTTACAAGCGTTTGCGCATCCGGGCTACGGTGAGAGGTCCAGAAACCCAGCTCCGGCGCGGCGCGGCGTTCGACTTTCAGTTCGAGGCCCGCGGCGTTGAAAAACCTGTCGTAGGGAATTTCGGTGGTGCCGGCTACGTAGTTGCGGAAGAAATCGTCGAACTTCACGCCCGTGACTTCTTCAGCGATGGCTTCTACTCCGTCCGAATCGTCGTAGAAACGGCCTTGCTTCGCATAGGTGTCGTTCATGCGGCGCAGCACGTCGTCGAGTGATTTGTGATTGTCGGTCGCGTCGCGAATCGCCAGGTCGAGCATGTCTCCGACGATTTGGCCCTTGTTGTAATAGGAGATGCTGCGCTCGGGGCGGCGATATTCGTCGTAACCCTCGAGCCACGCGTTGAGGCTGGATTCCTCGACGCTCTGCCAACGATGGGCAGGCCGCGAATCCAGCTCGCTGATTTCTGCCGCAAGGTCCGCGTAAAATTGGTCTTTGGTCCACAGGCCGCTGCGCTCCAGAGTGTAATCGCCATAGGTGCTGGTGACTCCTTCGGCGAACCACAGCGCGCGCGTGTACATTTCCTTGGTGTAGTCCACGGGCTGGAGCGTTTGCGGGCGAATGCGTTTCACGTTCCAGGCGTGGAAAAATTCATGCGCTGCTACGGAAGCGGCCGCGTCACCGGATGTCGAGGAGATCGCGGTGCAATTGGAATGCTCCATTCCGCCTCCACCGACTTCGGGATACGGCCCAAAATGAAAGAAAAAAGTGTATTGGCTGAAGGGAGCGCCGCCCATCAGATGCACTTCGTATTTGGTGATATCGCGCAGAATTGATTCCAGGGATTCGCGGCGCCAGTCTTTGCCATCCACCACCACGCGAAAATGCGCGCCGCCTTCGTCGAACCCAAATTCCGCGAATTTGCCCAGTTCGGCAGGTGCGTCCACGAGTTTGTCGTAGCTCGCCGCTGTGAATGAATTCGGCGTTGCGCCTGCGGGAAGTTCGGCCGCTACGCGCCAGCCTTCGGGAACCTCGTCAAACTGGACCTGAGTATCTTCCTGGCGGCGCGTGGGAACATACATGAGCACTTCTGCGAAGTTCACGAAGGCGTGGTGCGTGTTTAGCTGAGAATTGAACGGGCCGGGATCGTCCCATTCAATGCTGTACTCAAGCGTGGCGGTTTGGGCTGGGGAATCGGCGCCTGCGCCTGGGAGCGAAATTTTCCAGGTTTGCTTGTCGAGCAAGCGCACGGGCAACGCCGTAGCCGGCGCGGAGTACATACTGGCGCGAACATCGCGCACGCGGTAGGAAAAATCCCGTATCTGGTACAGAGCGTTCCACACGGGCAGGACCGCGACGAGTTCCCGGTCCGCTTGCGCAACGGGAATTTCTATCGAAACGTGAAAGAGGTGCTGCTCCGGATTCTTCAGGGAAATGTGATAGGCGATGTTAGCGGCCGCGGGTCGCGCACAAAACAACAGGGCGACTGCGAAAACGATCCGCTGGGCCGCATTCATTTCCGTGCTCCTTCGAGCGATTTAAATTTTTCGAGCAATTTTTCACTGAGACCATCGAAGCTGCCGTTGGACATGACCATCACCATGTCGCCTGGCTTCGCTTCGGCGGCGAGATAATCCACTATTGCTGCCGACGAATCGAACGCTTTCGCCGGACGGCCGCGGTTGAGCAGCGACCTCGCGATGTATTCGGGCGAGAGGCGCTCGCCTTCTTCGAGCAACTGCGCGCGGCTGACGGGGCCGATCAAGACAGCGTCCGCGATGGCCAGAGATTCGGGCAACACATGCTCAAAAATTTTGCGGCGCATGGTGTTGGAGCGTGGTTCGACAGCAGCCCAGATTTTGCGCCCGGGCCAACGCGTGCGGCTGGCTTCCAGGGTCATGCGAATCGCGGTGGGATGATGCGCGAAGTCTTCGACCACCAGAATGCCATTGGCTTCGCCTTTGGTTTCCATGCGTTTGCGCACGCTGACGAAGGTGGCGAGGGCCTGCTGAATCGCGTCACATTCGACGCCGCGGCCGTAGGCGATGGCGGTGGCTGCGAGCGCGTCCGCCACGTTGTGCTTTCCAGCGACCGGCGTGCGCACGCGCGTCACTTCCCTGCCGCGAAACGCGACGCGAAATTCGGTGGCATCGTCGTGCCACTGCACGTCTCCGGCGCACCAGTCACATTCGGAGGTGAAACCAAAAGTTTCTACGGGGCAAAACGCTTTCGCCACCGCGCGCTTTAGTTCTTCGCTCTCTCCCCACATCAGGATTTTTCCGCGGCGCGGGACCAGGTTCACCAGCCTGCGAAATTGCAGGGCGATTGATGGAAGGTCCGGGTAGATGTCCGCGTGATCGAATTCGAGGGACGTGAGAATCAGTTCGTCCGGATGGTAGTGCAGGAATTTCGGGCCGCGATCGAAGAAGGCGGTCTCGTACTCGTCGCCTTCGATGATGAATTCTTCGCCGCCGCCCAGGCCGTAGCTGCGGTCGCCGAAATTCGGAGCCACGCCGCCCACCAGAAAATCAGGCTTGCGCCCGGCAACCTGAAAAACCCAAGCGAGCATGGCTGTGGTGGTGGTCTTTCCGTGCGTTCCAGCGACGACGATGGAAGTGTGCCCGGGAATGAAATATTGCTCGAGTAGCTGGGGCATGGAGCAGTAAGGCAAATGTTCGTCGAGGATATGCTCGATCTCCGGATTGCCGCGCGCGATAACGTTCCCCACGACGCACAAATCCGGCGCAGGCTGCAAATTTTCGGCGCGAAATCCTTCGTTCCAGCGGATGCCGAGTGAATCGAGGAGCGTGGAGGCCGGCGGATAGACGTTCACGTCCGAACCTGTGACGTGAAAGCCGCGCTCCTTCAGCATTCCGGCGACAGGCGCCATGGCGGAGCCGGCAATGCCCAGCACGTGGATGTGTTCGGTGACGTTGTTCAATCGCGTTGAAATTTGCTGTCTCCTTGCGCGTGGCGGCGATTGCCGACGCATGCAAATCACGTGCAGCCGCGTGCATCGCGCCGTCTAGCCCTTACGCACGGCAAGGCGGTTCCATGATTTCCAGGCGCGAAGTCTCGTCGGCTTTTAGACGCGCGCGCACTCCCAGCGGCAGCGTCAACATGGGGCGCGGCGTGTGGCCCACAGCCGCGCCCCACACTACGGGAAATCCCATCGTTCCCAAAATCCGTCGCGCAACGGACAGTGCACTTTCGGTTCCGGCCGGGCCTTGGCACTCCGGAAATTCTCCGAGCAGCACGCCGGATACACCGCGCAGCTTGCCCGCCTGCTTCAGATGCATCAGCGCCCGGTCCACTTGCCAGGGCTTCATGCCGCGATCTTCGAGCAGCAGAATCGCGCCGTGGCTGTCGAGTTCCCACGGAGTGCCCAGGGCCGTTTCGATCAGCGTAAGGCAGCCGCCGAGCAGAACGCCGTCCGCCGAGCCGGGCATGATCGGTTCGGTGCCCTCGAGCGGGATCGTCCATCCTGTCTTCGTTTCTGTCAGCGCGCGCGTGAGGGTTACTGCGTCGTAGCCGTCCGCGACTCCAGCACCTCTGTCGAGCCCCGCAGCCGCCATGGGGCCGTAGATAGTGACCCAGCGGAATTTCTGCCACAGGAAAATCTGCAGCGAAGTGAGATCGCTGTACCCCACCAACATTTTTGGGCTGGCGAGCGCCACGCTAAGGCCGTCGAGCAGATAATTCGAGCCGTAGCCGCCGCGCGAACAGAAAATCCCGCGCGTGCTGGTTTCGGTGAGCGCCTCTTTGAGCGCCGTCCCACGTTGTGCGGGACTGCCGGCAAAAAAATCGCCGCGCGCGAGAACTCTTTCCGGGTCGAATTTCGCCTTATACCCCAGTCGCGCAATTTCCTCGACGCCGCGCTGTAGACGAGCTGGATCTACGGGGCTGGCGAGCGAAAGAATGCGCACTGCATCGCCGGGACGTAGCGCTTCAGGCTTGAGAGCTTGCGGCATGGGCCGCAAAGGAGAATAAGGAATTTCGCGCAGCGAGTCCAGCCGCGTGCGCGAATGTGTTTACATCCGAGCAGCAGCGAGCGGCGAGCTTAAAACGGCGTGATGGCCAAATACACGTCGCCAACGCCGCTGGCAGGCTGGGCGGCGATGCTGTCCGGCGCGTAAAAAACAGCAAAACGTCCATCAGCGCTGAGTGGAGCGGCGCTGTAACGGTCGGCGAAGAGTGGTGCGGATTTATTGTTGCTCGTCGAAACCAGGAGCGCTGCGTGCGTCGCGGAAAGTGAAGCCGCAGCTTCGGAAACAGGGTAGGTGTGCGGCGTGCAAGGCAGCACTGCGCCGAAACAAGTATCGCGCACGACGAGCGAACCCTCGGTGGCAACCTGGCCGGCAGTCGGAGTGGCGGCGGCACCGGAGACAAACGAAATGTATCGGCCCGAGGCGCTGATGGCCGGCGAGAAATTTTGCGTTTTGGCAGCCGCCGTGGTGCTGTCGTTCGCAATTAGAGTCGTGGATGGAACGCAGCCGTCGGGCGCCGTCTCGCCGAGGCAGGTATCGCGCAAGTACGCGCGGCTGACGTGCGCTGCATTTCCAGTGGAGGAATCAGCCGGCTGCGATTCGAAGACGACAAAGCGGGCGTCACTGCTGAGCGACGGCGAAATATTCGCGCCGCCGAGAGTCGAATCGTCCGGCGCGTAAGAGATTCGTTCCGCGGATTCGGCGCAGGAGACGGGAGGCTCAATTCCCATGCAAGTGTCCGCCAGAACGACCTGCGAAGTGCTGGCCGGATTCTGCGCCGCAGATTTTGCGGCCCACATTTCCAGCGCGACGTAACGGCCGTCGGAGGAGATCGCCGGGCGCCCAGCCTGTGCGCCCGCGACACGCTCTTCATCGTCAACCGGAACAGCCACGGTGCGGGCGAGGCAAGATTTCGTCGCCGTCGGACCGGCGCAGGTATCTCGTACATACGCTTGCGGCAGCAGCGAGGATTTTTCCGTTACCAGATTCGTCGATGCCGAAACGAAAGCAACGAACCGGCCGTCGGCGCTCAGCGAAGGGCTGGTGCTGGGGCCGTTCGCGGCTTCACCTTCCGGGCCCGTGGAAATGATTTCCGTATGCGGCACGCAGCCCGATGGAGAGTTCGCGCCCACGCATAGGTCGCGAACATACAATTCCCAGTAACCCAGCGACAGCACGGAATTGCTGGCGACCAAATTCGTGGCGCGGGAGACGAACGCCACAAATCGCCCATCGCCGCTGATGGCGACCTGCCTGCTGGATTTTCCGTTGGGAGCGCTGCCGTCCGGCGCCAGATCAACAGCGAGCGTCTTTGGCGAGCAGATCGAATTCGTCGCGCCCACGCACGTATCACGCACAAAAATATTTCCGGAGCCTGCCGGGGCGGGCCCAACCAGATTCTTGGCCTGCGAATAGAACGCTATGTAACGTCCGGCAGAGCTGATCGCCGGGGCTTCGCTCGCGCCATCCGCCGGACCTCCGGCCACGCTCACGGAAATGACCTGCGGGAATTTCACCGCCGCTCCGGCTTGAGGATTGATCGTGAACGGAAATGGCTCCGAAAAAGCCGCTGCACCGTTCGAAGACGTATTGAGCGCCGTAATCTCGACCGTTCCGGCCGTCGCGAGATCCGTTGAGAGAATCGATGCCTTCAGCACGGTTGCGCTCTGGAAGCTGGTGTTGCGCGCCGCGCCGTTCCAATCAACTACAGAATCGCGAATAAAATTCGTGCCGGTGACCGTGAGCGTGAAACCTCCACCTCCGGCCGTGGCATTCATCGGCGCAACGGAAGTAATCGTGGGAGTGACGGGCGGAGTGGGCAAGATTGCAAAGTTCAGTGCCGGCGTCGAGCCGCTGCCGGAATTCACCACCGTGACCGGCTCAGAACCCGCGTTGGCCACGTCCGCGGTCTTAATCTGCGCCTGCACCGTATTGGCGTTGACGAACGTGGTGGTGCGCGCGCTGTTGTTCCACTTTACGGTGGAGTTCGCGGCGAAACTCGCGCCACTGATGGTAATCGTGAAATCAGAAGCGCCGGCCACGACGCTGGCGGGCGAAAGCGAACAGATCGCGGGTGCCTTCGTGGAAGAAGCGATGAAGCTGGCAGTGGGCGAGAAAATTTCATTGCCGCCGCCAGTGTAGGTGAACACGCTGACGCCGTTGCAGCCGGCACTCTGGATATCCGTCGCGGAGATTTGTGCAGTCAACTGCGTGGGACTGACAAACGATGTGGTGCGAGGACTGCCATTCCAAGCGACCACCGATCCTGAAAATGGCGGTTGCGGGGGCATGGTTGGATTAGGAATGTTGGCGCTACCAGCAATAAAATTCGAACCGGTTACGGTGAGTGTGAAGGCGGCGCCGCTGGGGCTGGCAGTGGCGGGACTGACGCTGGAGATCAGCGGCGTGTTGGTTTGCGTCGGAAATACCGTGAATGGCGCGGCATTGATGGTAATGCCGCCGCCGGGGAGCGGATTGGAAACTGTGACGAGCGCAGTCCCGGCGGTTGCTACGTCAGAAGCCAGAACGGTGATGGCGATTTGCCCTGTGTTTATATTCACCGCCGCAGAGCGCGCCGAACCGTTCCAAAATGCCGTGGAAGTTCCGGTGGATCCGGCGATGAAGCCGTTTCCGGCGATAAACATGGTAAAGGATTGGCTGCCGGCGGTGACGCTGGATGGAAAAAGTCCGGTGATGACCGGAGTGGGGTTGGGCTGGCCCGGCGCGACGGTGTTGCCATTGCTGGAGCTGCAACTGGACGTGAGAATTGTCAGTACAGCAACCACCCCGAACGCGGTCCACCGCAAACGCATCAAGCCTGTCCTCCTGCAATTTTTACCGGTAGAGTTCACGAAAACTGGCGCCGCCGTTCGTAAGCGTCGCTGGGATAGCCAAACGAGGGAAACGATCCAAACGCCTGCGAGTCCCCTGAATTATGCCCAAGAATTGATAGCATCCCGGCGAACGCTCGTCAACTCGGATTCGCCTCGGGGGTGTTTGGTTGGCCCAAAATTTGCTGGTTTGTTCTAACGGGCAACTGTTCTGGCGCGGGGACGTTGTTTTATGGCTTTATGCGCGCAGCTGGCGAGCTTCAACCTTGGCGTTCAGCGCTGCAAATTTGGTGAAGAGCTCGCGTTCCTGGTGGTAGCTGACTTCCGCTTCGAAATCCACGATTAATTCGTCGTTCAGCTCGTGAGTCTGCCAACGGCGGGCTTCGATCTTGGCGGCCTCGACGATGCGGTGCGCCGGAACCAGCAAATCGGAGTTGGCCACCGCTATCAATTGAAACGTCATCAAGCGCGTTTGCAATCCCAGGCGATCTTCCAGGTAGCCGAGCACGACGAGCGCCACTAGCACCATCAACGTGGCAAAAATGGAAGTGGCCAGCATTCCGGCGCCGACCGCCATGCCGATGCTGGCCATCACGAAAATTGTGGCCGCGCTGGTGATGCCCAGCACTGCGCCGCGATCGCGAATCACCACGCCCGCGCCGATGAATCCGATGCCCGGAATAATTTGCGCGGCGATGCGCGTGTGGTCGCCGCCGACCGTCCCGGCCATTTCGTAGGAAATAATGGTGAAGAGCGCGGCGCCGAAGCAGATCAGCATGTTAGTGCGGATTCCGGCGGGCTTGCGACGCAGCTGGCGTTCAAGGCCGATCAGCCCGCCGAGAAATGCTGCCAGCATCAGCCGCAAGAGAATGTAAGAGTTTAGATCGTGAAGCATGCCAATGGCACCCCTGTGCTCTGCGCCCCGCGATTCTACCGGAAGGCACGCCAGAGTGGTGCGATGTTTTCAAAGATCCCGCTGCGACAAGATTAGCGAACTGAGTTCTTACAGCTGGAAAGACGTCAACTTTGAGAACAGGCGCGCACGGGTGTGGATTTCTTTCCGCTGGAGCGTGGTGAGGCGCTGCACGCCGAATTTTTCCACCGCGAAACTTCCCAGCACGGAACCATAAACCATGGCGTTGCGCAGTGTGCGTTCGTTCACTTTCCCCGCGCCCGCGAGATAGCCCATGAAGCCGCCAGCGAAGCTGTCGCCCGCTCCGGTGGGATCCTGCACTTCTTCCAGAGGAAACGCCGGCAGGGAGAACAAGAATTTCTCGTGCATCATGATGGCGCCGTGCTCGCCGCGCTTGATCACCAGCGTTTTCGGGCCCATTTTGAAGATTTCTTTGGCGGCACGAGTCAGGTTGTGCTGACTGGTGAGCTGGCGAGTTTCGTCGTCGTTGATCACCAGCACCTGAATATGTTGCAGCGTTTCCTTTAGTTCGGCAGGCGTGCGCTCGATCCAGTAGTTCATGGTATCCAGGCCGACTACTTTGGGTTTGCGCGTGACTTGTTTCAAGACGGAGTGCTGCAGCGTCGGATCGATGTTGCCGAGAAAAATAAAAGCCGAGTCCGTGTACGATTTCGGCAGCGTCGGTTTAAAATTCGCGAAGACGTTGAGGTCCGTAATCAAAGTGGTGCGCTCGTTCATGTTCTGGTTGTAGCGCCCGGCCCAGTAAAATGTTTTTCCCGTGGCGCGTTCCAGGCCCTGCAAATCAATATGCTGGTGTTTGAAGACAGCCACATCCTTCGCCGTAAAATCATCGCCGACGATCCCCACCAGCCGCACCGGCGCGAAATGGCAGGCGGACAGCGCGAAGTAACTCGCAGCTCCGCCCAACATGCGATCGTGCTTGCCGTGCGGGGTCTCAATGCCATCGAACGCTACCGATCCGACCACTAGCAATGACATGAATTCTCCTGCCTGCGTGAATTTTTCGTGCGCCTGAAAACTAAGCGATGTGCTTGCCGATGATCGGTGCCAGGCGTTTTTTCGTTGCCGCGGAAATCATTCTACGATCGGTGAGGATCGCGTGCGCCAGCGCCGCTCCGCATTTGCAGGCGCGATCTGCCGGTAATTGCGCGACAGCTTCGTGCAGCACGCGCTGGACGTTGGTCGTATTGCGATTCAGGTTCTCGATGATTTCGGTCACCGTCACCGCATCATGTTGCGGGTGCCAGCAATCGTAGTCGGTGACCATGGCGATCGTCGCGTAGCAGATTTCGGCCTCGCGCGCGAGCTTGGCTTCGGTCAAGTTGGTCATGCCGATCACGTCGAAGCGGAGTTGGCGGTAGGTCTGCGATTCGGCCAGCGTGGAAAATTGTGGGCCTTCCATGCACACGTAGCTTCCGCCGCGATGCGCCTTCACTCCGACGCTGTCGCAGGCTTCTGCAATATGCGCAGAGAGGTGCGTGCAGGTGGGCTTGTCGAATCCCACGTGCGCGACGATTCCACCTCCGAAGAATGTGGCGATCCGTCCGCGGGTGCGATCGAAAAATTGGTCGGGGATCAGAAAATCCATCGGGGGCAAATCGTCGCGCAGCGAGCCGACCGCGCTGACGGAAATGATTCTTTCCACCCCGAGCATTTTCAACGCGCAAATATTCGCGCGGTAATTGATCTCGCTGGGAGAAAGCACATGGCCGCGGCCGTGGCGGGCGAGAAACGCCACGCGCTTCCCTTCCAGCGTGCCGATGATAATTGCATCGGAGGGATTGCCGAACGGAGTCTTCACGCGGACTTCGCGCGTATCGCCGAGGCCAGCCATGGAATACAGGCCGCTGCCGCCGATGATGCCGATCTTCACTTTTTTATTTTTCGCGCCGGACTTCGTCGAGCGCGTTGCAGCTTTCGCCATTTTCAATCCACCTTCGCCGGTTCAGCTTCCAGAACTCCGTTGCGCTCGCGGAGATACGCGGCCTGGGTTTTGGTATCGTGGCAGAACAGCGCGAGCCAGCCTTCCTTCACCAGCTCCGGAATCCACTTTTTTTTGTTTTCGAGCGTGGTCACGGGAAACAAATCGAAGCCCATGATCCAAGGCAGCGGCAAATGCGCCGTGGTGGGCACCAGGTCCGCGAGAAAAAACGCGGTCTTGCCGCCGCCCGTCAGTTTCACGCACTGCATGTTCGCGGTGTGGCCTGGCACGCGAATCAATTCCACTCCAGGAGCGATCGCGCGATCGCCCTCGAGCAGTGCCAATTTGCCTTTGGCTTCCAGCCCCGCGTAATTTTCCAGAATGTAGCTGGCGCGGTCGCGCTCGTTGGGATGCTTGGCGTGTTCGAATTCTCCGCGCTGCACCACATATTTCGCGTTCGGATATGCGGCGATGACTTTGTCTTTTTCCACGCGCGTGTTTCCGCCGCAATGATCGAAATGCAAGTGCGTGTTGATCACGATATCAATTTCACTCGGGTCCAGACCGTGATGTTTCAACCGGTCGTTCAGGAAAGGCCCCTCCACGCCGTAAATGTCGCGCAGCTTCGGAGACATTTTCGCGCCGATGCCGGTTTCTACCAGGATTCTTTTCCCGCCGGCGTGCACCAGCAGGCAATTCATCGCTAGCTGAATGCGATTGCGCGCATCAGACGGAATTTTCTTCTCCCACATCGTTTTGGGTATTACGCCAAACATTGCGCCGCCGTCGAGTGACACATAACCATCCACCAGCACGTGAAATTCCAGGTCCCCTAGCTTCAACGATCCTCCCCCAGTCCGGCCCGCGCCAAAATTTCGTTCACCGCGGCGTAAGGGTCCGTTTTTCGTTCCGCCACCGCTGCCGCGATCGCGTCGAGCTCTTTTTCGCCGAGATATTTCCCCGCCACGCGCTCCATCAGCCGCGTTTCCAGCAATTGCAAAATCCACTCCTTCCAGTGCGCGATTTCGCGCGCCTGGCGTTCGTGCGCCTGCTCGAAATGTTTGCGGAACGCTGCGATCTGGCGGCCCAGCTCGGCCACGCCTTTATTTTCTGTGGCGGTGGTGCGCACCACCGGCGGTTTCCAGCCGTCGCGCTCCGGAACCAGTTGCAGAATTCCCTTCAACTGCTGCTCGAAGCGGTCCGCGCCTTCGCGATCGGATTTATTCAGCACGAAAATGTCGCCTATTTCCATCAAGCCGGCTTTCAGACTCTGCACGTCGTCGCCCATCCCCGGCATCAGCACCACGATGGTGCAATCCGCCAGGCGCACGACTTCAATTTCGCCCTGGCCCACCCCCACCGTTTCCACCAGAATAATTTGTTTTCCCGCCGCATCAAGCAGCAGGGTGGTGTCTCGCGTCGCCTGCGACAGGCCGCCCAGAAATCCGCGCGTGGCCATCGAGCGAATAAACACGCCCGCATCAGTGGCGTGCCCCTGCATGCGGATGCGATCGCCGAGGATTGAGCCGCCGGTGAAAGGGCTCGATGGATCCACGGCGATGATTCCGACGGTTTTCTTTTCGGCGCGATAGTAGCTGGCCAAGCGGTCCACCAGTGTGCTCTTGCCTGTTCCGGGCGCGCCGGTGATGCCCACGCGATAAGCGCGTCCAGTGAATGGAAAAAGCTGGCGCAGAATTTCTTCGGCGTCGCGCTCGCGGTTTTCAATCGCCGAAACGGCGCGCGAAATTGCACGCACCTCTCCCGCGCGCACTTGCTCGGCCCAGTTTTCGATGGACACAGTCATAGCAATGTGAATCGCAGCCTCGGAATGGTATCACTGGAACGGCTGGAAGCGATGAGTGCCGGTGCCAAAAGGCCGAATTATTTGTTGCCCAAAATCTGCCGCGCGATTACCAGCCGCTGAATTTCGCTGGTGCCTTCGCCAATCGTGCACAACTTTACGTCGCGATAAAACTTTTCCGCTGGATAATCCTTGATGAATCCGTAGCCGCCGTGAATCTGCACGGCCTCGTTGGCGACGCGCACGGCCACTTCTCCGGCGTACAGCTTGGCCATGCTGGATTCCTGCGTGATGCGCGCGTCGTGGTTGCCGGAAGCGATGGCGCGGTCGGCGAGCCACGCTGCTTGATAGGTGAGTAGCCGCGCGGCTTCGATCTGCGTGGCCATGTCCGCCAGCTTGAACTGAATCGCCTGGAATTCCGCGATGGCCTTGCCGAATTGCTTGCGCTGCTTGGCGTAACGCACCGACGCCTCGTAAGCGCCTTGCGCCATGCCCAGCCCCAGCGACGCAATCGAAATGCGTCCGCCATCGAGAATCTGCAGGCTGTTGACGAATCCTTCTCCCTCTTTGCCGAGCAGATTTTCCGCCAGCACGTGGCAATCGGTGAAAACCACTTCGCTGGTGTCGCTCGCGCGCAGGCCTAGCTTGTTTTCTTTTTTTCCGGGCTTGAATCCCTTGGTTCCCTTCTCGATGATGAACGCGGAAATTCCATGGCTCTTTTTTGCGGGGTCTGTCACCGCCATGCCGACGCAGACATCTGCGTAATGTCCGTTGGTGGTAAAAGTCTTCGAGCCGTTGATGACCCAGCCGCCGTCTTTCTTCACCGCCGTGGTGCGCGTGCCGCCAGCGTCGGAGCCGGCCTCAGGCTCGGTGAGCGACCAGCAGCCGAGTTTCTTCCCTTGCGCCAGCGGGGTGACGTATTTTTTCTTCTGCTCTTCGCTGCCGAATTTATAGATGTGATTGGTGCACAGCGAATTGTGCGCCGCGACGATGATGCCGATCGAGCCGTCCACGCGCGACAATTCCTCGATGATGATGGCGTATTCAGCGTAGCCCATGCCCGCGCCGCCGTATTTCTCCGGGAAAATCACGCCGAGGAAACCCATTTCCGCCAGCTTGGGAATTAGTTCGGAGGGGAACTTCGACACTTCGTCCCACTCCATCACATGCGGCAGGATTTCGCCTTCGGCAAACTCGCGCACCGTTCGCCGCAGCTGCTGCTGTTCATCCGTCAGCGCAAATTCCACGTGGCCTCGCCGGTCTGCAGGATTAATGATAAGCAGGATAAATACCGAACCCGCACTACAATTTATATCACAGGGGTCCGCGCTCGCGACAATCGTGAGTGCGCAGGTTACGGCAGGGTAAACGCAACGATCTCGTCCGACTGTTTTTCTTCCGTCACTTTGGCATGCCCTCCGGCCGCGATTACCAAAAATTGCTTGCCGCCCGGACGGACTTGGTAAGTCATCGGCGTAGCGGCGCCGGAAGTGGGCAGGTCAAACTTCCAGATTTCTTTTCCAGTTTCGACGTCGAACGCGCGAATCGCGGGATCAATCATGGTTCCGGCTATGAAGACCAGCCCGCCGGCTGTGACAATCGGCCCGCCCAAGCTGAGCGCTCCCGCGGGAACGACGTGCTTGTTGGGAGCGAACGAGCCGAGCGGCACTTGCCAGCGAATCGCGCCCTGCGCCATATCGACGGCCGTCAGCGTGCCCCACGGCGGAGGGGCGCACGGCAGACGAAAAGTTTTCGCAAACAGAAAAGTGCGAAACATTCCGTACGGCGCACCGTATTGCTGCGTGTATTCCAGATCTGTGCTCTTGCCGGCCGCGTCCCAGTATTTATCGGCCGCAACCACTCCCATCTCCGCCGGCACGTTGTTGGTATTTACCAGCAACAAACTATTCTGCGGGTCGAACGCGTAGCCGCTCCAGTTCACTCCGCCGACGTGTCCGGGTTCTGAGAGCGAGCCCTGCAAACTCGGCGGCGTGAAAAGTCCGTCGTTACGCAGGCTCTTGATGCGCTCGCGGCAGTAATCGCGATCTGTGGGTGTGATGCCCCAAGCGTCGTCGGCAGAAAGTTTTTGCGGCACCAGGGCCGGCGGCGCCAGCGGAAAAGGCTGCGTTGGCGACGTCACCTCGCCCGGAACATCTGATTGCGGCACGGGCCTTTCTTCCACGGGGAATATTGGCACGCCGCTATCGCGATTCAGCACGTACAGAAATCCGGTCTTGTTGCCCTGAATTACCACCGGCACGCTTCTGCCATCGTGCTGTAAAGTGGCGAGCAGCGGCGGCGATGCGCTGTCGTAATCCCAAAGATCGTGATGCACAAGTTGAAATCCCCAGGCGAGCTCGCCAGTCTTCGCGCGCAACGCGACCACCGAATTCGCCCATTTGTCGTCGCCGACGCGCATGCCACCGTAATAATCCGGGCTGGCGCTGCCGGTCGGGACAAAAATTAAATCGCGCTCCGCATCCACGACCATCACGGACCAGGCATTGCCCGCCCCGGTGCGCCAAACTTTTCCCGCGCTCGGTGTTGCGGAGTCGGGGTCGTTCGGCGGCAGAGGCTCCCACTTCCAGCGCAACGCGCCCGTGCGCGCATCGAATGCACGCACTACGCCGCTGGGCATGTCGACCCGCGCATTGTCGTCAATCGCCGAACCTACTACAACCATGTCATCGATCACCACCGGCGGAGACGTCATGTGATATTCCGCGGGAATGTAGCGGGCGACGTCACGCAGGCTGATCTGTCCGCGGTTGCCGAAATCCATGCAGGGATCGCCGGCTGCGCTATCGAGTGCGATCAGGCGTGCGTCGAGCGTAGCTTCGAAAATTCGCCGACGACAGCGCTTCCCTCTTGCGCGTGTTGGATCGAGCCATGTCGCGACTCCGCGATTGATCAAGCCGTCGCCATAGCTTCCGGCCACATCAATCATCGGATCGTAAACCCACAGCTGCTTTCCGGTTTCCGGATTCACGGCGAACACGCGATTGAATGGCGTGGTGAGGTACAACGTGCCGTCCACCAGGATGGGCGTTGTTTCCAGGCCGCTGCGTTTGGGGCGGCCGCTGCCGGCGGAAATATCTCCGGCGTGAAATATCCACGCGATTTTCAGCTTGGCGACATTTTCGCGATTGATCTGCGCGAGCGGTGAATAGCGCGTGCCGCTTGCGTCGTGGCCGTAGTAGGCCCAATCGTTTTTCGTCGCGCCTGCGGGGTTCGAAGATTGCGCGCTTGCGCTGGGCTGGCCTGCGCACAATACACCGATTGCGGCGACGAACAGAAATCGAGCCAGCTTGCTCACTAAATCCTCCCACGCACTCTTATGCGGCCCGTGCTACCAATCCAGCTTCGCGCCATCCTTTGCGTTCTGTTCGTCGAGCCATTTTTTCAGCGGCGCGAAATAATCGAGTATCGCGGTCGCATCCATCTGCTTTTCGCTTGTCATCACTTCGAGCGCTTCCGGCCACGGACGGCTCTGGCCCATTGCCAGCATTTTGTCCAGGCGCGCGCCGGCTGCTCTGTTGTTGTAAATCGAGCAGCGATGCAGCGGGCCTTTGTATCCGGATTCCCTGCACAGCGCGCGATGGAATTGGAACTGGAGAATGTCCGCCAGAAAATAACGCGCGTAGGGGACGTTGCCCGCGACGTGATATTTTGCGCCCGGATCGAAATCCTGTTCGCTGCGCGCGACGGGAGGGCTCACACCCTGATATTTTTCGCGCAGCGCCCACCACGCCTTGTTGTAGTCCGCAGGAGTAATCTTCCCGGAGAAAACTTCCCAGCGCCATTTGTCAATCAACAGGCCGAACGGCAGGAACGCAACTTTCTCTAGCGCTTTGTGCATCAGGATGCCGATGTCCGCGGATTCCGGCGGCACATTGTCCAGCAGGCCGATCTGCTTCAGGTATTCCGGCGTGACGGAAAGCGCAATGGTGTCGCCAATCGCTTCGTGGAAACCGTCGTTCGCGCTGTTGCGAAATAGCGGCGGCTGCGTGTCGTAGGCGCGTTGATAGAAATTGTGGCCGAGCTCGTGATGAATCGTCGAAAAATCCTCGCTCTTCTGCTCAATGCACATCTTGATCCGCAAGTCGTCCACGTAATCAATGTCCCAGGCGCTGGCGTGGCACACCACGTCGCGGTCCTGCGGCTTCACGAACATGGAGCGTTGCCAGAAAGTTTGCGGCAGCGCCTCGAAACCTAGCGACATGAAAAAGCGCTCGCCGTAATGCACCATCCCGACCGGGTCAATCTGCTTGGCTTTCAGAATCTGCGTCAGATCGTAGCCCGGGTCGGCATTCGCCGGAGCCACCAGCGGATAAATATTCGCCCAATCCTGCGCCCACATATTTCCCAGCAGATGCGCGGGAATCGCGCCGTCGGGACCGAGCACTCCCGGCCCATATTTTTTCAGCAGTTGCGTGCGCACGTAGGCGTGCAGCGAAACGTAGAGCGGGCGCACCTGTTCCCACAGCCGGTCCATTTCTGCGCTGAAAACGCCGGGAGGCATATCGTAATTCGAGCGCCACATGGCGCCCACGTCGCTGAAGCCAACTTCTCGCGCGCCTTCATTAGCCAGTTCCACCATGCGCGAATAACGCTCGCGCATCGGCGGCGCGATGGCGTGCCAGCCGACCCATGCGCGCTGCAGCTCGATGGGATCGCGACTGGTGGCCATGATATTTTCCAAGTCGTTCAGCGAGAGGCATTTTCCTTGGTTGCCGTCCGGGCACCATTTCCCCTTGCCGTAATCGCTCTGCAGCGACGCGTTAATTTGCGACAGCTCCGCGCTTTCTTTTGGATTGCGCGGCGCGGGAATGTCGACGGAAAGCTTGATGAGGTTCAGCTTGCGCGCAACATCTGGCGGCAGATCGAGCGGCTCGAATCTTCGCGCTTGAGCGGCCAGCTCGGACGTTGCAGCCTTCACGTTCTGATCGGCCTGCGCGGCAAGAATTTCCGTGTCGTCGGTGATGAATGTTTCCTGCACCCATTGCGCGCGGCTGGATTTGATCCAGAGATCGAGCAGGCGGTTTTCCGCGGCGTCGGCGAATTGTCGCGCCTCTGCGATGGTCGGAGGCGCCGCAGCCTGAGCTTGCGCGGCGCCGCCTGTTTTTTGCGATTGGAATGTCATCAGTCCACCTGTAATGAAGATAACGGGGAGTCCCACCTTGATGCAGATCGGCAAACTTTTCGCAAACTTCACGTGCGCACCCCCGGATTGTTCTGGTCGGCTGTCCCGCTTTGCGAGACCGAGCCGCAATCCGCGCGAAAGTATAACTGAAGAAGTGGCGATGCGCCCGGGAGGATTGCGACGGCCCTTTGTGGGGTCGTTTAATTTCTAGTGAGCCGAGGCCACGGGTGCTTTCTCGCTTAACACCTGCGCGACGGCTGCCAGCCCTGCGTCAATTCCGGCGCGGTCCACATCGCAATGCGTGACCATGCGCACGGAATACTTTTCGGTTGCCGAGCACAAAACCTTTTTGGCTGCGAGCTGTCCGCCAATTTCCGCGGCGGTCCGGCCGGTTCCGCGCACGTCGAAGATTACGATGTTGGTTACGACACGCGCAGGATCGAGCGCGATTCCCTTCACTGCGGCCAGTCCCTTCGCCAGATCCTGCGCGTTTTCGTGATCGTGTACGAGGCGCTTGGGCGATTCTTCCAGCGCGATCAATCCCGCCGCCGCGAGAATTCCTGCCTGGCGCATTCCACCTCCCAGTAGTTTGCGGTGAATGTGCGCTTGCTTGATAAACCCGTGCGAGCCTAGCAGGATTGAGCCCACCGGCGCGCCCAAGCCCTTCGACAGGCAAAACATCACCGAATCAAACTTGCGCGTAATTTCCGCGACACTTTTCCCCAGCGCGACCGCAGCATTGAAAATTCGCGCGCCATCCAGATGCACGCGCAAGCCTGCGGCGTGCGCGCGCTCGCAAATATCTTCGGCTACTGCCGTTGGATACACCGTGCCGCCGTGCATGTTGTGCGTATTTTCCAGCGTCACCAGCGCGGTCTGCGAATCGTAATAGATTTTTTCGCGGATCAGCGGCTCGATCAGCTCCCACGTTAATACTCCGCTCGGCGCCGGAACCGTGCGTGGCATCGCTCCTGCCACTGCGGACATCGAAGCCAGCTCGTACAAATTCACGTGCGCGCGCTGCTCGCAGATCACTTCGTTCGAGCGTTGCGTCCAGCCCATGATCGCGAGCAGGTTGCCCATGCATCCAGTCGGGACGAAGAGCGCCGCCTCACGCTGAAAAATTTCAGCCGCGCGCGCTTGCAACCGGTTCACGCTGGGATCTTCGCCGTACACATCATCGCCCACTTCGGCGGCGGCCATCGCGGCGCGCATCGCTGGAGTCGGACGCGTTACCGTATCGCTGCGCAAATCCACGATGTCGTTCTTGCTCCGCGATTCTCCTTGTCCGCTGTGCACGCCTGGCTCCTTATCCCAGCAATTCCACGAATACTTCGTTTGATACGGTCAGATGGGCCGGGGCCAAGCGCAGATTTGGTCCCGCCATTTCGAGCAAGCCCTGTTCGCGCAGGCCGGCGATGCGCGCTTGCAGGCTCACGCCGTACTTTTTTTCCACGCGGGCCAGGTCAATCCCTTCGAGTTGCCGCAAGCCGAGGAATAATTCTTCATCGAGCGCCTGTTGGGCCGTCACCGGCTCGATCATCTCGCGTGGCGAGGCGCCGATTTCGATGCAAGCGACGTACTTCGCCGAATCGTGCACATTCCACCAGCGGCGCGCGCCATCGAAAGAGTGCGCGCCTGCGCCCAGGCCGATATAGGGCTCGCGGCGCCAATATTTCAGATTGTGCCGCGAGCGGAAGCCGGGCAGTCCCCAGTTCGAAATTTCGTAGTGCTCGTAGCCGGCAGCAGCCAGACGTGCACACGCCGATTCATACGATTCCGCCATGGCGTCGTCGCTGGGAATGGCCGCGGCGCTGTAGCGGCTGCCGCCCGCGAGCGATTCTGTTCCTAACCGGCTGCCTTCGTCAATTTCCAGCAAGTAAATCGAAATGTGTTCGGGATGAATTTCCAGCAAGCGCGCGACCGATTCTTCCCACGATGCGCGCGTTTGGTGCGCGAGGCCGGCGATCAAGTCCACGCTGATATTGCGAAACCCGGCACCGCGCAGAATGCGCGCCGCCGCAAAAATATCGGCGTGACGATGCATGCGGCCCGCGGCCTGCAATTCGTGATCGTCAAACGATTGCACTCCCAGGCTGATGCGGTTGAATCCGGCGGCTCGCCAAGTTTGCGCTTTTTCGGGCGTGATGGTTTCCGGGTCTGCTTCGAGGGTGACTTCAAGAGACTCTGCGGACTCTACAACCTTTGCGCAACCAAAATTGCGGTGTAGCGCCGCGAGGATATCCGCCAGCGCGGAAGGTTCCAGCAAGCTGGGAGTGCCGCCGCCAAAGTAAACCGTGTCCACAGACGCGTCGCGTAATGCAAAAAGATCGCCCCCCACCGCCAGTTCTGCGATTTCGCGGCATACCGCGTCGGCATACGGCCCATATTTTTCGCGCGCCACTACGCCGGTGTGAAAATTGCAGTACGTGCACTTGGTCTGGCAGAACGGCACCTGAATGTAGACGCCCAGGTTCATTTGGGCGCCGCTACGACATCGAAATCGTCGGATCGGGCCTGCAGCACAGCTTTGCCATCCTTGATCGCTTCGCAGTGCGCGCCCACGTCTTCCACGCTTACGTCCTTGTAAGGAAGAAACAAGCGATACGTGCCGGGCTGCATCACCTTCACCGTGAATTCCAGAATTTCACCGCCGTGCAGGATGCCGGCCGTTGCGTCTGCACCGGGCGTGCAGGTTAAGATTTCCTTGTTCCATTTTTTGCGCATGCGCGACTGCACCGCAAAGGCGGGCGCCGGACGCCCGCTGCCGGCTACGACGATTTCGCCGCATACGCCCAGGCAAAAAGTGAAGCGCTTTTCGCCGTTATTCCGGATGCGCACGGCAAATGGTTTCCCCACCACTTGCTGATCGCCCACGACGGCAATCGTAATGTCTTCTTTCGCGGAAATTCCATCGCTGGTTCCGCTGGTGAGCAGAAGAACCAGAACGCAAACGCTCGCCGCCGCCCGCCCCATTCGCCTCATGATGGAACAGTCTACAACCAAACCTAATTTGCTTCACGTAAAGACCTCAGGCACGATACCGACCGGCAAACCTTACGCATGAATCTCAGACGACAAACTCAGGCTGGCACATCCGGAACGATCTTGACGCGCAGTTCGCGGCTGCGCGGGCCATCAAATTCCGCGAAGAAAATGCGCTGCCAGCGTCCTAGCGCGAGCTTTCCCGCGACGATCCAAACCGTTTCAGACGAGCCGACGAGTGAAGTCTTAACGTGTGAATCCGAATTCCCTTCCGCATGAGCGGAATTCGCGACGCGCGGAACCAGGCGATCGAACTCTGCTGCGACATCCTCCGCGACCGCGGGGTCGTAGCCCTCGTTGATCGTCACACCCGCAGTGGTGTGCGGCACGTACAGATGGCACACGCCGCCAGAGCAGCCGGATTCACGCACGGCGGCTGCGATCTCGTCGGTGACGTCCTGCAGCTCCGTTCGTCGCGTGGTCCGCACATGCAGCACTTCCATCCCCTTCGCCGCGTCGCGTTTCTCATTGGCCTTCATGCGTTTCTCCCCTGCCGGCATTTTCATTCCGCGCGCTGTTAGAGACTAACAAATCACCCGCATGCGAATCTTCGATATATCCCCGCGCGCTTCCAATGTTATGATTCGCTTTTGCCGCTAGCAATCGGCGCGGTCGCCAAGTGGTAAGGCATAGGTCTGCAAAACCTTTATCGGCGGTTCGATTCCGCCCCGCGCCTCCAACTCTTCCCTTTTCGAAATCAGGCTCGAACCTTTGCGTCTTTCTCGCGCTTTGTGTTTGAATCCTGCATGGAAAACGTACTGAAATTCCTCGCGCTCCTCAGCGCCGGCATGTTCGCGGGCGCAGCCCTTTATCTTACGACCGTCGAACATCCCGCGCGCATGTCCGTCGGCGCTCCGGCTGCGCTGCGCGAATTTCGTCCCAGCTACAAACGCGCCGCACCGCAGCAGGCGGTTTTGGCGATCGTCTGTTTTGTTTGCGGCGTGTCCCTAGCATTGCTCACACAACATTGGCTCTGGCTGCTGGGCGGCATCCTGGTAGGAGCGGTCGTGCCGTTTACTTTTATCTTTACGATGGCTACCAATCGACTGCTGCTCGACGAGGCTAGGCACCCCGATGGGCACGCGCTGGAATCCGTGCTCGCGAAATGGGCTCGACTTCATGCGGTGCGCACAATGCTCAGCCTGCTTGGATTTCTCGCGCTGCTGTGGGCGTGCGTTTTCCATCCCTGAAATCCGGCGCGCGTCATTTGCAGCCCGCTTCCCCCATGCAGTAAACTCTTTGATTCGGTTTACCTCAGGGGGCGTTCATGCTGGTGGTCATGCAGTCGCACGCGACGGACGAGCAGGTACGCGCTGTCTGTGAGCGCATCGAGTCGCTGGGTTTCAAGGCGTTGCCGGTTCCCGGCGCTGGACGCACGGCCGTGTGCATCACCGGCAATTCCGGCGCGGTGGATCTGGGCACGCTGGAATCCATGCCCGGCGTGATTGAATGCATCCCCGTCAGCAAGCCGTACAAACTCGTTAGCCGCGACGTGAAACCGGAAAACACCATCGTACGCGTGCCGACGCCGCTCGGTGATGTCAACTTTGGCGGCGCGGACGTCGCGATGGTAGCGGGACCTTGCGCCATTGAGACGCGTGAGCAAGCTTTTACCGTCGCAAAACAAGTGAAAGCTGCCGGAGCGCGCCTGTTTCGCGGCGGCGCCTACAAACCGCGCACTTCGCCATACAGTTTTCAGGGTCTGGGCGAAGTGGGCCTGGAAATCATGGCCGACGTGCGCAAGGAATTCGGCCTCGGCATCATCACCGAAGCCATTGACCACGAATCGCTGGACCTGGTGGCCGAATATGCGGATGTGATCCAGATCGGCGCGCGCAACATGCAGAATTTTTCGCTGCTGAAGCGCGCAGGGCGCGCCAAAAAACCGGTTCTCCTGAAACGCGGCATGTCTGCAACCCTGGACGAATTTCTGATGGCCGGCGAATACCTGATGTCCGAAGGCAACTACGCCGTTATTCTGTGCGAGCGCGGCGTGCGCACTTTTTCGGATTTCACGCGCAACACCCTGGACCTGAGCGTGGTTCCCGCCGTACAAAAGCGCAGCCATCTGCCCATCGTGGTGGATCCTTCGCATGGCACGGGACGGCGCAATAAAGTGCTGCCGCTTTCGCGTGCCGCGGTGGCCGTTGGCGCGGACGGGTTGCTGGTGGAAGTACATCATGACCCCGACCGCGCGCTTTCCGACGGGCCGCAATCCATTCTGCCGGCGGAGTTCGAGCAATTGATCCGGGAATGCCGTCAGATTGCCGCCGTGCTGGGCCGCACCATCAATTGAAACTGCGCTTCAATTATCGCCTCGCCTTTCTGCTGGTAATTCTTGCTGCATTGGCCATTCGTGAAGTCGCGCTGGAACTGCGGCCCGCTTTTCTGCGTCCGGGTTTACATCTCTTTGCTTACGTGGGCAACACTGGCGACGGCACAGTTTCCGTGATTGACCTGATCAAACTTTCTCCCGTAGCGACGATCACCGTGGGCCCCGGGCCAAGCGGTTTGCGCGCGCATCCCAAGCGCCCGGAAATTTGGGGAGTTAGCTCGGCGGGCGGTTATGCGTGGGTGCTCGACGTGCAATCGAATCAAATCGTCGCGCGCATTGCGGTGGGAGCAGCGCCTTACGCGCTGGATTTTTCGGCTGATGGACGCCGCGCTTACGTGGCTGCATCCGGCTCGAACGCGATCGTCGCGATAGACACCTCTTCGCGGCGAATTGTTGCGCGTGGCCGCGCCGGCAGACGCCCGTGGATCGCGCGCGTTTCCGCTGACGGAAAAACACTGGTGGTGAGCAATCGCGACGACGCCACCGTTTCTCTGCTCGATAGTGCCACGCTAGCGCCCATTGCGACTATCGCGACGGCGCCGGATCCCGAGCAAATCGCGATCCTGCCGGACAATTCCAAAGCGTTCGTTACTTCCAGTGCGTTCAACCAGGTTTCCGTGGTGGATTTGAAACGAAAGGTGCTGCTGGCGAACCTGGCGGTAGGCGGCACCGCAGATGACCTCGACCTGAAACCGGACGGCGGCGAGCTTTACATCACTTCAAGTTCAGCGCACGGCTTGGTGATTGTGAATACCGATACAAACGAAGTCGCCGATTTTCTGCTGCTGGGAATGTCGCCGACTTCCGCGGTGTTTTCGCCGACGACGAACACGCTGTACGTTTCGGACACCGCTGCTGGACACGTCGTGCCGGTCGCGGTGGAAACGCGTCAAGTGGGCCGCCCGATTCAAGCGGGGCAATCGCCGGTAACTTGCGCGCTCACTCCGGGAGGAGACATTCTGCTGGTGGTGGACACGGGGTCGAACGACTTGGCCGCAATCCGCACGAAAACTTTGCCGTCGGGCCAGCCGGGGCTCACGCCGCCGCGCCCTCCGACCGCGCTGATTAACGTCGGGAGTCGTCCGCGCGACCTGGCGATCAAAGTTTTCTGATGTGTGCGCGTCGCTCTTCCCTGCCGACCCGAAGCTACTGGACAATCAGAGTCACCTGCACGCTGCGTGTTGTGCTGCCGCCGGTGCCGGTAAACGTCCCGGCGACCGTCATGGTGTAGGTGCCGGTCTGGGTCCCTGCTGGCGTGGTCGTGCTAGCGCCGCTCCCAAAGCACGCTGCCAGGCCGATCGACAGCAGAATCGCCAACGCACCGGTTTGCACCAATCGCATTCCACGCGGCAGCTGGCGTTTTGCGGCTGCGCCCCATGTGAACACCTGCGCGCAGAGCATAAGCAGCCAGACCACGATCCCGCGCAAACGCGACGCGTTCAGCGCCGGCGCGATTGGTGCGAATGGCCGCACGTCCGGCGCTCTGCCGAAAGACGCCTGCGCATTCGTCGCGGTAGCGATGCTCAGTACGATGGGAGTTTGCGCACCCGAAGTAAGGTTCACTGTTGCCGGTTGCACGGTGCAAGTGCTCGATGACGCCGCATCCGCGCAGGTGAGCGCGACTGCACCCGCGAAGGCGCCTAAGGAATCGGCGAGGAGTTGAAACGTCGCTGGTGTGCCGGCGCCACCATCGCGACGGCGAAGGTCATCGCGACGACCATCGCGAGCAGACCCACTCGCACATTCATAAACGCGCGCGCACGGAGGCGCAGCGAATCATGGCGTATCATTGGATGTTCCTTGCATCCCAAGAAACGGCGCTCGCCGGATCCGAATCGTGGGCTGCGTCCCGGCCCGCTAACGCCGTGCAGACAAGCGCGCCTGTTTAGCGCTGTATAGCTGCGCTAGTTGTTCGTCAAGCATTGCAGCTGCCGAGTGTGACGACGGATAACGCTATCGGGTTTGTGCAAAATCAGATCAGAGCGGCGTCCAACTGGCGGGAATGACGATCTAGTCGGGAATTTGAATGCTTCCATCTTCGGCGATCGGGAAGGATGGATTCCACGCGACCTCCCACAGAAAGCCGTCCGGGTCAGAAAAGTAGCCGGAGTAGCCGCCCCACGAAGCTTCCTCCGCAGGTTTGAGAATTCTTGCACCAACGGTGGCGGCGACTTCGAGCACGGAGTTCACTTCAGCTCGATTGCGAGCATTGTACGCCAGCGATATTCCCTTGAAGCCGCCGCCCTCGGGAGCGACATTCGCATCCTTAGCTAGCTCATCTCGCGGAAACAGCGCCAGAGCCATCCCGCCCGCCTGGAAGAACACGATGCCATCGGCCTGGACCATGGAACGGCGCCACCCAAGGCGTTCATAAAATTCCCTGCTGCGCTCCAAATTTTCCACGCCCAGCGTGATGACGCTCACGCGCTGTTCCATCTGGCTTCCCCTCTCCCCGAGCGCGCCCTGCCGGGCGAATCTACACCTTGGCCTCGGCTTCCGCGCCCCAAGCGAAATTTTCTTCGCCCAGCGCCAATTCCAGCATGCCATCCACGGGCAGCACGGCGATCGGCAAGCCGCCTTCCCACAGCGCGACGCTCAGCAACAGTTGGCGGCGCCCGCGCAAATCAAACAATTCGCGCGCCATGGCCACCTCAATGATCTTGTCGAATGCCGCCGTCACCATCGTTTCCGGATGCAGCAGACACGCGCCGCCCTGCTCCACCACGCAGCCGGCGAATTTCCGCTTGGCCGCGCGCACGGTGATGCTCGTTTCGCGCGAACCCCACAACGTGAGTCGCAATTGAAAATCCGGAATCTCGGCGATCGCTTCTTCCACCGGATCCACGCGCAGGTAA
>Ga0209275_10000022_pt1 | contig 44916 bp, 42 predicted proteins | sample HubBroMetageREF2_FD_188344 | JGI IMG/M metagenome (GOLD analysis project Ga0209275, IMG submission 188344) | Reference soil microbial communities from the Hubbard Brook experimental Forest, New Hampshire, USA - Hubbard Brook CCASE Soil... | ecosystem: Environmental > Terrestrial > Soil >... | reverse complement strand
ACCCCAGAGGTCTTCGCTCCGGTCTGGGTTCTATTGTCCCAGCCCATCAACGCTTAATCGACCTCATCCGTCCCACTCGCAGGCACATCCCGATTTCGCCGCTTTGCGGTTCGCTTTCGCTACGGTCTGTCGAGTTGCTCGTCTCCCTGGCGGATCTGACCGGGTTTTCCCCCAGCCAACGGAGACTTTTACCTCCGAGCTTTCCACCGGGTCGGTCGCCCTCCCCGACGGTCGGATATAACTACGGTGGCCACTGAGCAAGCTCCACCGATGGGACTCTCACCCATTGGAACGTCAGCTAGCATCGCTGCACAGGCTCCTTCCCTCCACCAGAGTTACCCGGCTTCACCAGTACTACGAGCCTCTCCGCCATCCCAGTCGGCCCGGCCTTTCTCTCACGAGCTGCCAGTTGATCCATACTGCAATCACCGCTGGGACTTCCCGTGTTGCGTCTGATCCCCTTTGCCTGCATGCCGTCGCTAATACCCCGGCAGGTCCAATGGAAATTTGTTCGCTCGTACATTCCCATCGTCTTCGGCCTTCCCCGAATCGGAGGCGGGTCGGCCCCTGCATTGTCGGTTTCGAGGCCTGTCCGAGTAGAGGAAAGCGCGACTGGCTGTAGGGGTTCCTTGGCTGTATCTGTCGTTTCCAGCTTCGTGCCCGGTTAGGTTCCCCATGGCGTCATCGGCTCTCCCCCCTCGCAGACCCCACCGTGCAGATTTACCGCAGCGGGTTCGAATTCTGCGCATGAGGCAGAGCGGAACACTGGTAATTGCTGGCCTTCGGCAGGGGCGGATTCAGGCTGATTCCTTTTCTCTTCTTTCGCGGCATTTCGAGCGTTATTGGTTACGGCTTCGACAGCTTGGGTGACCGCGTCCACTCGCACTTCCCACCAGCTTTGCCGTAGACATTCTGGGTCACGTCGATATCACGTGACCCAGAATGCTCGGACAATCTCCCGCCTTGCTCCTTCGCGGAGCATACGGCTGGAACGCATGTGCGGAAGCTCTGGAAATACCTCTTATTGCTGGAATCGGCCGGGTCCGAGTCTCTGCAAAGAGTGGCTGCAAGCGTTCCCGTGTAAAATGGAATGTGGGTGTGTACGTGCGAAATCTGCCATCGAGGCACCTATGCGTCCGTCTACGGGGGTCAAGAGATAGGCGTGAATGTCGCCCGCATGGGGCCCGGTTTGCACCGTTGCCATACCCGAGATTTGTCCGAGCTCATTGATATTGCTAGCGGAGATTATGAAGAGGTTGGAATCTTCGGGAATTAGCGTGTTAAGGTCCGTTATCACACCATCCTGCCAGATGAATCCGTGGAACCAGTCGAACTTCGAGTCAAAATCGTTTCCCACCACTTGGCCCCGGTTGTTGATGCCGGTGGCAAAGGCGGCAAAATCTCCCGGCAGAGCGCCGATGTTTGTGACTGCGCCGTCTGCGCCGTCCAGCCAAGCCGCGGCATAGAAGGTTGTGCCGTCAGCACTGCCGACTTGCCCAGCGATTTGGCCCTTGTTGTTAATAACGTAAGCGAAATTGGAACCTGTACCTCCGAGATCCTGAAGCACGGAGGCAGTGTTGTCTTTCCACATTACGGCGTGCGTCGCTGCGACGCAGTTTCCCGAGTAGCCTACGGCTTGGCCTCGATCGTTAATCCCGAATGCGAAACCGTCTACATCGTTACCCACCAAAGGAAGGGCTTCGGCGGTGCCTCTTTCCCACAACGCCGCCAGCGCAATCCGATTGTTGGTTATGCCGGCTGGGCATGTGGAGTCCACAGCACCGTCTTCGGCAAATCCGACGACTTCTCCGCGGTTATTGATGGCGCTGGCCTGCCCGTTATTTCCGCCGAGTGTCGGCAGACCGCTCATGTGGCCGTCTCGCCAAAGAAACGGAACGCACGTAAGGTGTGTGCCGAAGCTGCAAATGTCTTCGCCGTTCGGATCTGGAGCAGCTGTTTCGGACATACCAACGGCTTCCCCGCGGTCGTTGATCCCGCCCCAGTTGATCCAACTGTTGCCGTTGGGTTTTCCAAGCGTGCCCAGGTCGATGTTGAATCCGTAGATGCTTATCACCGCGCGGCCCCTGGAAACTGTCGTAGATGTACTATTCTCGGGAGGGTTCACGGTCCCATCCATGTTCTCCGCCCAGCCCTGATTATTGAGGCCCATAGCCATGCTGAAGTTGTCCTTGCTGTTGTTAATGCCCAAATCGGTAATTTTGTAGCTCTGTTGAGCGAACACATTGCTGAAGCTACCCAGAACAATCGTCGCAACTCCCGGTATCCAGAAATTCCGCAACCGTCTTAGTCCACTCATATCTTCTCCTTTTGGTCCGAGCAAAGACTCCGTGCCGAGACGCCTGGCGATTTGCGTCGGTTACCGCCCGGCGCTCTGACAGTTAGTGTGCAATTGAGAGCAGAATTGGCTCACAACTTCACAAATTCCCGCTGAGTGACAACTAAACGCAGCACGTGGTGTTCTACTTTCACAACGATTACGTGACACAACAGGCCCAAGACTTCAGAGTTCGAAAACAAGTGGCGGACTAACAAGATGCTTGGACGATCCCAAAACAACTAGAGCGACTATTTCTCCAACTTCTCATACACACACTGGCGAAAGGCTACAAAATTCCAGATTTCCGAGCAGCCGAGAGTCAGGAGTTGTTTTCGATTGACTTTTCAAAGGATTTAACATACATACTTGTCGGTATGTTAGGTGATCACAAAAGGAAGCGAAGGTTCCGTGATCCGGAGCGTACACGAGAACGCTTGCTGCAAGCGGCTTTTCGGGAAGTCCACAGATCAGGATTCCAGACTGCGGGCATCGATACAATTCTCGCCGCCACCAACGTCACCAAGGGAGCGCTCTATTACCACTTCGACAGCAAGGAAGCCCTGGGATATGCCATCGTCGAAGAGATCATCGCAAAACTTGTCCGCGACAGGTGGTTGCGTCCTCTTCTTAGCGACGGGCAAACCATCGACATTTTGATCGGCATTGTCCGGGGATTACCAGCGCGGCCCGCAGACGTTCGAGCCGGCTGTCCACTGCTCAATTTGGCACAGGAGATGTCTTCACTCGACGAGCCATTCCGCAAGCGACTGGAGAGGATATTTCTTGCCTGGCAGCACGGCGTTGCTTCGCTTTTGCGGAAAGGGCAGTCTCAAGGAACTGTTCGTCGCAACCTGAATCCAGACGAGGCTGCCAGTTTTCTGATCGCGATGGTTGAGGGCTACGGCTCGCTAGCAAAGAATGCTCAAGATGCAAAGGTGTGGGAAGTGGGAGTCACAAATATCGTGGGGTGGCTGAGGACTCTTCGGGCGTCTCGCCAATTTCGGAGAGGGGGACGACGTGCCACGAATCGCGTTCAAGGCAAAGGGTAGCATCCTACTCTTGGATTTGGCCGACATCTCGGCAGTGCAAGCCGAAGGTAATTACGTTTCGTTGCAACTTCGACCTAATCCCTATTTGGTGCACGAGTCCCTTTCTTCCATGGCGGAGAAGCTCAAACCCTACGGTTTTATTCGCATCCACCGCTCGGTCATCGTGAATATTTCGGCGGTGGAGGTGATCCAACCTTTACCGACCGGGGAGTACAGGCTGCGTGTAAAAGGTGGGAGAGAATACTTGGTAACGCGGACACACAAACACAACCTCAGAGATGTTGCTCAACTGTGGGTCGGCTCAGAGCGGCTTTGCGGCTAACAGCTAGCAAGATTCCAAAACGATTCGCACGGTGAAGGGAGACGATCCGATGTTGCGTGTGCTTATGTTGGCTTTTGTCTCCGCGTATATGACCTTCCCGGCCTTCGCTCAAACGACAGACGTTGGCTATGCCGATGAGTTGTCGCCTTCGCTGGCGGGCGGTGCCAATGCGATGCACGCGGCTATTCGCCGGAATCTAGTAGAGGCGGCAGAGAACATGCCTGCGGATGAATACACCTTTCGACCAACGCTGGAGCTCCGGACCTTCGGTCAGATTATCAGTCACCTCGCCAAAGCGAACTTCTTCTTCTGTTCGCAAGCTGTGGGCGAAAAGTCGCCAGCAACCGTTGACTACGAGCAAATTACTGCCAAGTCTGCACTCGTTAAGGCGTTGAACGATTCGCTCGTCTATTGCGATCGGGTGTACGCAGCGACCACCCACGCTAACTTCAGTCAGCCGGTGCAGATTGCGGATGTTGTGGGCACGGGGTCGCGCAATACCGTCCGGGGCGCTGTGCTGATGTACAACATCACCCACAATAACGAGCATTACGGCAACATCGCCGTTTACATGCGGCTGAAGGGCCATGTTCCGCCCTCAACAGCTCGGGCCCAGCAGCGAAAGAATTAGTAAACGGATACAGACAAGAAAAAACAGCCCTCCGAATCGAAGCTCGAATGTAACTCGAAGCAGCGTGAATGCTCCCTGTCAGACGTTGTAACTCTTTAGGACTGAACTGATCGCGACTATTGATCCACTTCTGGAATTCGTAAGTCCCGATTCGGGTTACCGGACAAGTTCGTACGGGTCCCACGGCGATTTCCGATAGCACTTACCAAGCATTGGATGAGCAACTCTTCAGGCCCTCAGGATGATGCTGAGTAACTTCGCGGCCCGAAACTGGCCAGGGCTTGGGCTTCATCGTCAAAGCTTGGGATAACGTCTAGCAGGCGAAACACATTCAGCACCTGCAGTACCCGACCGCCCGGGCTTAGCAGTTTTAGGTCGCCGCCGTGCCGTTTGAGGGAAACGTACGTCTCTATAATGATGCTGACCGCAGAACTGTCTACCTGCGACAGGTCTCCTATATTCAACAATAGCTTGCGCACACCCTTGGCAACCAATTCTTGTAGATGGCCGCTCAATAGCTCGCTTTCGCCGCCGCTGATGGTGGACCTTCCCTGTAGGTCCATTATGGTGACATTGTCGGATTCCCGGACTGATATATGAAGGCGCATAAAGTCTTTTGTTCGATGCGGCATGGTGGTGGTCGTTACTTCACTCGGGAGACCAAGCCGCCTGATCTGACGAGAATCCGGTTCGGTTAACCGCAGAGAAGAGCGGTCGAGTTACCATGAGCGGTCTCATCAGCATTGCGGATGACGGGAAGGTCCGGGTCGTAAACGACGTGACCGGGCGTAACGCGAAGAGCGAGAAAATCAAGAGTTATACGGTCTACGACAAACAATAGATCCTACCGGAAGTATAAGACTACAAAATCAAATGCCACCGAGTGACGCAGGGGGCTAGTGAATTTGGCGGGTACTACATGAGCCGACCTGCTTGAACTAGTCCAGCGGGCGTAAGAGAAAATCACTCTGTAAAGGAGCTGGACATGCCGACGAAGCGGTACAAGCCGGAGCAGATCGTTCCCGTTGGCGATCTCCATTTCAATTTGCCGCAACAGTGTTACGCCGGACATCTGCACTGTCACCAAGTCTGCTGTCCGTAGAATTCTCTGAGTCCTTCGAGTATTTCGGGAATTGAACGATAACCCTCATGCAGAGTCACAAAAATATTCCGCATCGCAGGCCGACGCAATGAATGCGCGAATATACATCCGATGCGGGAAAAGGATGGTAACGGTCTTTTGTATTACCGGTGTTCTAACTGAAAAACCTTTCATACTTACTTTATGGTGTATTAACGAATCCCTCATTCGTTGTTCACAAGCTTGCCATTAGCATCGCCGGACCAAGCAGAATGACGAACTGCCGAGGCCCTTCTCCTGGAAGTTGTCTCTGCGACCATAGGTCGGTTGCGACAGGAATCGGAAGCAGTATCCCAGCCCTGCCGGTGGTGTCTTCGGAGGACCAATCATGCGTACTATTGTTGGATTCGTATTCACAACTTTACTTCTGTGCACCCTATTTTACGCCGAGCCTCTCACAGCCCAGCAAGGATCGGGAACCGTTATGGGGACTGCTAAGGATTCGGCTGGATCAACTCTGCAAGGTGCGCTGGTTGAGCTTCTTCCCGTGGGCAAAAAAGCCGTGACGGACGAACTGGGACAATTCCGCATAACCAGTGTGGCTCCGGGAGAATACACGCTGTCAGTTTCCTATGTGGGATTCCAGGTGAGTAATAAGCAGGTAACGCTTGAAGCAGGAAAAACCGAGACAGTTGAGGTTGTGCTGCAAGTTGCGTCGCAAGTCGATCAGGTCCTGGTGACCGGTGAGCGGCTGCAAGGTGAAGCCGAAGCAATCAACATCACGCGTACTTCCGATGACATCGTCCAAGTGCTGCCGGAGAAGGTGATCACCAGTTTGCCTAACACCAACGTCGCCGATGCCGTTGGTCGGTTGCCTAGCGTTTCCCTCGAACGCGACGAAGGCGAAGGTAAATATGTCCAAATTCGCGGCACCGAACCTCGCCTCAACAACACCATGATAAACGGTGTTAACGTACCTTCCGTCGAAGGAACCGTTCGCAACGTGAAGTTGGATGCTGTGCCGGCAAACATCGTCGAACGAATCGAAGTATTCAAAACTCTTTCCGCCAGTCAGGATGCCGACGGCATCGGTGGCACCGTCAATCTTGTAACCAAGACAGCAGGTGAAAAGGCCACCTATAACTTTGGCGGTGAGGGTGGGTACACTCCAATCCAGAATGGTCGCTGGCTCGGTGGGTTCGACGGTACTGTTGGGAAGCGTCTCGGCTCCGAGAAGAAGTTAGGCATCCTTGTGTCGGGAACATTCGATCGCAATGATCGTGGCATCAACGATCTCGAACCGACGCAGACCGCGTTGCCTGCCGCGCAATCACCCAACGGCAAAAATATCGCTTTTGTGAACGGCGAGGATTTGCGCACCTATGCGTACTATCGGACCCGCTTTGGCTTCGCGGGCGGAATCGACTACAACCTGAAACCGGGAACCAACCTATACCTGAAAGGACTGTTCTCAGACTTCCACGATTTCGGAGACACCTGGGTCTACACGCCGAACGCCGGCGCACTGGTGGCGGTAAACGGGTCGCAGTTTATCTTCGACAACACGGGTTCGTATCAGTACCGCCACTACATCCGGCGGCCGGATCAGCAACTCTTCAGCATCCTCACCGGCGCAAGACAGGACCTGACGAATACTTTAATCGTTTACGAGTTTGCCGGATCGCGTGGACACAACATCGGCGGGCAAGATTTCCCGACGACGAATTTCAACGGAAACTCGGCGGCGCTACAACTCAGTCTCAGCGATCCGTACCGGCCCAAGTTTACGGCTCTGGACGGCTCGAATCTGTACGATCCGACGCAATACACCGTCTCTAAAACAATTTTCCCGATCTACCATGCGACGCAAGTGAATTTCCAAGGGGCCATTTCCGCGCAGCGTCGTTACAAGCTCAGCTCGCACTATGGAACATTTGAAATGGGCCTGAAGATTCGGGATTCGCATACTACGCAGAACGAACACGATTCGATCTATACACCAACCAGTAGTACCGGCCCATTCACGCTTTCCCAGGTTCTGGGAAACTACACCAACAATGGTTATTATGACGGAACCTTTCGAATCGGTTCGCTGGGCTATGGGCCCACGTCCGATTACGGGAAAATCCAGCAGGCTCTCGCCGGCACGCTGAACCAATTTCAATACCAGCAGCTCGCCAGCGTTCAGAAGTCAGAGGGCGCTTTCTTTAACGCCGATGAGCGAATCTATGCCGGCTATTTAATGAACACTATCTCGTTGGGAAAATTCCGCGTGCAGACAGGCGTACGATTCGAAGGGACGGATACGAATTTCACTACCCACCACGTGGATGCGACACAGATTGATTCGCAAGGGAATCCGCTCGTCACGCCGTTTAGCCAGTCTTCCGGCTACTTTGAGGCCCTGCCAAGCGTACAAGTTCAGTACCTCATCGAGAAAAACACCACGATTCGAGGGAATTACAGCATGGGAATTTCGCGTCCGAACATTGGTGACCTGGTACCGACGACGATCATCGATCCGAACGCCAGTCCAAAGAGCGTAACCCTTGGCAATTCTAATTTGCAGCCGACCAAGGCCAACAATTTCGACGTACTCGTCGAGCATTTTTTCCAGCCCCTAGGCGTGCTGCAAGCCGGTTTCTTCTACAAGCGACTGTCGGATCCCATTTATCCAACTGCGGTATCAATTTCCGGAGGTCCGCTGGACGGCTACTTGCAGACGCAATCGATTAACGGACCGAATGCGCATATCGCAGGCTTCGAAACAGCTTGGGAGCAGCGATTCTCGTTTCTGCCAGGACTCGCGAGCGGATTTGGAGTGGCCGCGAACTACAGCTATACCACCTCGCAAGCGACATTTCCCGCGAACTTTTCCAATGGAAGAAATGACCAACCCGCGCTTCAGCGACAAGCTCCCAACAACTGGAACTTTGGCTTGACGTACGACAAGGCCCGATTCTCCATGCGCTTCGCCATTTCACACAACGATTCAAGCATTTTCCAGTATGCCTACCAGCAGAACTCGACACCAACCGACCCGATCCTAGGACTGAAAGGACCGGGTGGCGACATCTACCTCTACGCGCACACCCAATTCGACGTGCAAGGAAGTTACCGGTTGCACAAAGGATTGAGCGTCTTCGCGTATGGGCTGAACCTCAGCAACGAGGTGTTTGGCTTCTATCAAGGCAGTGGAATCTATCCGATCCAACGCGAGTACTATCATCCCACTGCGGCGCTAGGGTTGCGTTGGACATCTTCGTCTGAATAGCAAGTTTGCGCTTCAGCCAAACAATTCGAACATAGCCCTGGAGGACTAATGTTAAAAAGAAATTCGATGAGCCGGGTTTACTTGGCGTTCCTCTTTTCGTTCTTCACGACTATCAACGTTGGGGCCTGGCCTCAACCCAGTGGCCCTTCCGGTTATCATCTGGTCAGAAAGATTAAACTTGGGGGTGTGGGCGGTTGGGACTATCTTGAAGTTGACCCGGCCACCCATCGGCTATTCATTACTCGCGGAACGCATGTTATCGTCGTCGATCCTGAGCAAGGCAAGATCATCGGAGATATTCCGGATACTCAGGGAGTCCACGGCGTCGCCTTTGCCAATGAGTTTAATAAAGGATTTACGTCCAACGGTCGCACTTCGGATTCAACGATCTTCGATCTGACGTCACTAAAGACTCTCGGTACCGCTAAGACAGATAAAGACGCGGACGCCGTGATTTACGACCCCTTCTCTAAGCGCGTCTTCACTTTCAATGGCGATGCCAACACAGCTTCCGCGATTGATGCCAGCTCTGGGAATAGGGTGAAAACTTTTCCACTGGGTGGCGGACCAGAATTCGCCGCTTCCGACGGAAAAGGCAAGATTTTTGTCAATCTTGAGGACAAAAATTCGCTCGTTAAGTTGGATGCGACCTCACTCACGATCGAAAGCACTTGGCCTCTTGCCCCATGTGAATCTCCGTCTGGCTTGGCCATAGATGGGGCTCACGAAATTCTGGTTGTCGGGTGCCACAACAAAATGATGGCCTTCGTCGATGGCAATTCGGGCAAGATTCTTGGCACCGTTCCGATCGGCCAGGGCGTAGATGCCAACCGCTTCGATCCAAAGACGGGCTACGCTTTTGCCTCATGCGGGGACGGCACCTTGACTATTGCCCACGAAGACTCGCCTGGCAGTTTTTCCATGGTGGAAACCGTGCAAACGCAACGCGGCGCTCGCACCATGGCTCTCGACTACGAAACTCACACGGTCTACCTGGTTGCAGCCGAATTTGGTCCTGCGCCTGCGCCAACGAAGGAAAATCCGCGCCCCCGCCCGCCCGTGCTACCCGATACCTTTACAGTTCTAATCTACGGGAAGTGAAATCGCCGAAGCGTGGCTCAAATCAACCAGCCGAATTCCGAAATCCTGAATCTTGCGCTGATACGCCTACTCATCGCGAGCTGTCCCCTGACGGTTTACTTTCTCTACCGAGCGAGGGCCGGAAATCGGAATCGCTGTTAATGGTCTGTTTAGGAGTGAGTGAGTAGTTTCCGTAGCGAAATTTGAGCGGGGCCGTTCAGCGAGCTGCTCGCGCGCGATGCCTCTTGGTTCGCGGTCAGGACTTTTAATATAGCGATGACGATTGGAACTCTGTACGCCGAGGAACTCAGAGCCGCGATGCGCGGCCGCTTCGCGTTGGTCGGTGCGGGCGTTGTCCTGTTGGTTGTTGGGTGCGTGGCCACGGTGGGCACCCAAGACACCTGGCTCGATGGGTATGGCATCATCGCGTACTTTCTTGTGCCGCTGACATTTATCCCGCTCGCTGCCGCCTTCCTTGCCAGCCCACGCGCGAACCGGTTCGTGGAAAGCGTTTTCACGGCTCCAGTGGAACGCCGCAATTGGTTGACCGCAAAAATCTTGGTGTTGGGCACGATGGCCGTCACGTATTACGTGGCACTGGTCCCGATGGTGCTGGTGTATACGCATCACGTAGGTGTACCGCTGCTTCTGCAGAAGTTGCTGATCTGGGCTCCCTGCCTGCTGGTGGCGAGCATCGCGATAGGCACGCTGATCGGTGTGTTGTTTATAGGCGAGAGCATCGCAGCTCCTGCTGCGACGGGTATGGGCGTCCTGCTTGCGTACGCGGGGTTCGTGCCACTTCAGGAGCTTTTGGTGGCGCAGGGTAACGGCGCTACGCGCACGGGCCATCTGACGCTGGCGAGTCCCGCCGTACTGCTCAAGAACGCCTTGGGCTTTACGCTGGCCGTCGGAAGTATTCCCGCCAACACGACGCGGACGTGGATTAGTCTGGTGGCAGTGATTATCGTTGCGTTCGCGCTCGCCGTGTGGGTTTTTCTGCGAGCTCAGGGCGTGGAAACGTGGGAAGCCAGCCGCGGCCAACGTTGGATCATCGCGCTCGTGATCGTTGCGATTATCGTGCTGCCGGTTATATTGGCCGATACCAACTATGACAAGCCGGCTCCCCACGCAACCAACGCGCCAGCGATCCAGAGGCTCTTCTCGCGTGCCGGCAGCAGCCTCGCGTTAACACGGCCCGGTGGTCAACCAGCCGCGCGGTGTTGTAGCACGATCCTTAATCGAGATGAGTGGCCGCCGTTAGGTATAGACGAGTCGTCGCGGAGGGACCTGCTGGTCTTGCTGCCGGTGGATACCTCACAGCGGGTCACGGACGTGCATATGCAGGTGGTGGGAGAAAACGGTCTGGAAGCTACCGCCTCTTCAGAGACGCTTGCACCCGCGTCAGAGGCTCTTGAGACGCGCACTTACACGAATGATTTGGGTCCGGCGGCGGCGGATGGCCACCACGTTGTAAACGGCTGGGTGGTACGCATCCCTGTAACACTGACTCCGACCAAACCATGGGACATCGGCGGCCTGCGCTATCCGTTGCGGGTAACGGGCACGTATCAAGTGGCAGGCGAGGGCGAGACGCGAACGTTCAGCGGGAGAGCGGCCATCGACGCGCAAGTGTCGAAGGCCATCTACGAAATGGGCATATCATCGTTGATTCTGCCACTTCTGTGTTTTGGAGCGGCGTTCAAACGTTGGAGGCAAACGCGGTGAGCTCGGCGACGGTAACTACGGAAACGGACTATGCCATTGAGATGAACGGCCTCACTCGCCGTTTTGGCGACTTCGTAGCGGTAGACCACGTCACGTTAAATATTCCGAAGGGGCAGTTGTACGGATTCCTAGGACTCAACGGCGCAGGAAAGACGACAACCATCCGAATGCTCACCACGTTGCTCCCGCCTAGCGGGGGCAACGCCAAGATTTGGGGACACGACGTGATGAAGGAACCGCTCGCTGTCCGGAAGCTTGTGGGACTAGTGAGCGACGAGACGAGCGAGAGTCAATCGACCTGGACCGCGCGCGAGTACCTTTCGTACTTTGCTCGTATTCGCCACTTGCCGAGCCCTGATACGGAGGTTGAACGCAACCTGGAGGACGTCGGCCTTGACGCCAAGTTTCGAGGCAAGCTGATCTGCACATATAGCACAGGTATGAAACGAAGAGTCGAGATCGCACGGGCACTGATGGGCCGTCCGAAAGTGTTGTTCCTCGACGAGCCAACCCGAGGGCTAGACTTGCCAGCCAAACGCGATATGTGGAGCCTCTTGCGCCGGCTCGCGGCCACGGAGGACGTGACTACATTCTTGAGTAGCCATGACGCCCAAGAGATTCGCAGCCTGTGCAGCGAGATCAGTGTGATTGCGAAAGGCTCGCTTGTTCACTCAGGTGCAACCCGCGAGTTGGGCAACGACATTGATGCCTTCGAGGAACGGCTTATCGGGATGCTAACGCAGTCGGAACGGATCGAGACTCCAGGATCACACTTTGAAAGGTAGCCTCGGACCTCGGTACATGCACTACGAGGTTATTCGGAGCCGACATTGTTATGCAATCAAGTCTGGGCACTAGCCGGGGTTTAGGTTGAAGGTTCGGCAAACGCCGCTAGAAACTATCGGCAGCACATCATCGGCAAGATGATCCCTGAAACGATGGTGTAGTGTAGAACCGCTTGTGAGCCGACGGTGGATAGTGGGTCCTTACTCAAGTTGCCGAAGACAGATAACAGGAATTATGGAGCGGGCGATGGGAATCGAACCAACCTCCGAAGCTTGGGAAGTCTTCTGACGTCTGAAACATCGCGACGAGATTCTGTGAGACGAGGCGCCCGAGTGGACTCGGGCGCCTCGTTTGGGGGACTACTCGTCGGCTTGGTACGCGTTCGCTGTACCCACAAGCGGGGTGAAGGGGATGTCACTCTCCATCTGCCCCGGCTTCTCGTTGGCATCCTGAATCGAAACAACGGCGTTCCATTTCTCGATCACTGGCTTGGTATACTTCATGGCTTCATCCTCCTAAGAATTGGTCTACATTCAATCCAAAAGGACTGAATCTTTTGGTTGGCGTACTGCGCCCTGAACCGCGGGACTTTTTCTTTCGACTGCCAAGTTCGTCGCAAACTGGTGGCGGAGCCACGCTTCTATGGCTAAGGTTCGCTGGAGAAGGATGAGCGGCACTTCGTGACCACCCTGAAGTTCCTTAAAAGCAGTCGACAAAGAAGAGTGGTCCACGATCCCAAGGGAAGAACTGATCAAGTTCTGACTTTGGCGAATTAGGCTGGCCCACTCGACGGATACCGAGGTCATGGAAGATCGAACGACATATGCTTTTCTCTTCCTCTGTAAGATTTCAGCGGGAACTATGCCGGTCAATGCCCGTCGCATTAGGGAACGACGCTCCCCTGGCCGAACGACCTGCTCACGCGGGACCGCGAACATGAATTCCAATAGCGTGCGATCGAGGTAGGGATAGCGCTTCACATAGAATGGCTCCGAGGGCAAAACATGGCAGGCCAGCTGTCTTCGCAATACCTCGAGCGTCGAGATGTTTTCCTGGAAGCTTGGTAGGGATCCAAACAGCCTCGCCCTTCGTTCGTAGCCGCCTAAGGCTCTCCGATTCCGTTTGACGAACTGAGGAAGGAGCCACGCGGCTGGATGTTTATGTTTGGCAATACCCACGAGATCCATGGGGAGAAATCTCCGTATGGCGTCCATGAACAACTGGAACCACGGTCTTCTCTTATTGAGGGCCCACAGTTTCAGTTGGTAGACAAGCCTTTTGAATTGAGCAGTGGCAATGAGGTCCTCAAGTTCAGCCATGGGGGTGGGCACTCCCCCCATGACCTCATCGCCACCAAGACCGGAGAGCACCACGCGACTTCCGTGCAATTTCACACAAGCGGCATACCGGTTGGCGGCTTCTGTTTGACGCACATGTGAGGCGGGAGTGGCAGCGATCCGGTCACTTTCATAACCGAACGTGTAGATTTGGTCCGGTGCAGCGTTGATGTGGTGGCCACGACGCCCGCGCTTTTCTTCGACCTTCACAAAGTATGGCCGCTCGTTCCAGGTAGGCTCGGAGTCGTCATAATAGGAGACCGTATCGAGGCGCGGTGTTTCAGCCGAACCGCGAGCGATGAGGATGTCTGCCATGCAGACGATAGCGGAGGAATCCATTCCACCGCTGAGATCCGCGAGTACGGGGCTTTCGGAGCGAAGCCTACGCCGGACGGATTCGGTGAAGACGGTGCGGAAGTGTTCTTCATACTCAGCATCGGTGTGGTAACGGATCTTCTTGCCAGGATCAAAATCCCAGTACTTCCGCACCACACATGATCCAGGACGGATTAGTGCATAGGAAGACGGCGGAACCGAATTAATGCCGACATACGGCGTGAGGTGGGCCGAAGGGAAGAATGAAAACCAGCCGGCGACGTATTCCTCGTTGAGCGCGAAGGAACGACGCGCGAACAAGACGAGCGGCTCAAGGTCGGTGCTCCATGTGACTTCGTTCTTGTCAGCGAAGTAGTAGAGATGACGTGTGCCAATGGGATCTTTGACCAAGATGAGAGAACGAGAGTCTGCGTCCCAGATCGAGAGAGCCCAGTCACCAATGAGCTTGGCGAAGCAACCCGTGCCCCACGCTTTGTAAGCTGCGGCGACCAGTGAAACATCAGTGGAGCCACTTGTCAGGGAGTCGCAGAATTGGGAGATGATCTCTTCTCGATTGTCCAACCGGCCGTCCCAAGTGATGACGGTGCCGGATTCCGTGGTGTGCGGTTGCGCTTCGCGGCGGGCTTCCTTGGTTGTGTGAAGAGCACGATACAACATGCTGATGCCGCCACTTGTGTAGCAACCATCACCATCCGGACCATATGCAGCGATGACGGATTTCACGTTTTCGAGATAGGCCCGCTCAACTGGAGTTCCATCGATATTCCATCTTCCAAATTGGACGCTCATGACTGTGTTCCTTCGACTTGGATCTTCAGCCCAGCCCCGTTAACACCGGTCCAGAACCACGTACATCTCGGGCGTGTACGGCTTATCGTTGACGACGCGGCCACCAACTTCAACCCAGGCGTGGGCCTTAAACGGCGTATGGTGGGCACCAATGACCATTTGTGCGGATACGCCGTACAGTTTCAGGAGACATGCTGCGGCTGCAGACCGCTGCAGACAGAGAGCCTCCTTCCAATACCAAATGCATGCGAGGTCCACGGCTGAGCAGATACGCTCGACTGTGTTAGGCGCAGGTGCCTTCGCTGCGATTGGATAGTTGCGAACTGAGTCGTAAAGCGCTGCGAAATTGCCTTGCGCCAAGTAAAGGTCGAAATGAATCAGTTTCAAGTACGCTTTCAGGGCAAGAAGCCGCATGACGAATCCCCCTTCTCACGCCGGCAGTCGCAATTGATCGCAAAGAAAGGTCATGCGATCCGTTAGCGCTTCAATCCGTTCGGTCAAAGGAAGCACCGGCGAGTGCCCGCGAAATTTGCTGTAGTCGAGGAAGATTGGGTTTCGCGAAACATTCGCGGCCTGCAGCCGGGCTGTCATCTTGCGGGCGTGAAGAGGATTGCAATTCCGGTCCGCGTCGCCAGAGACGATCATTGTTGCGGGATAGGCTATGCCCTTGCTGACTCGGTGGTAGGGTGAGTAGTTTGCGAGGGCGGCGAAATCTTCTCTGTCATCTGCCGTGCCGAATTCGTCTTTCCAGACATGGGCGTTGTCGAATAGGTGGTATCGGAACATATCTAGCAAAGGTGCGATGCAGACTACCGCTCGAAACAAGTCCGGGCGCTGGGTCAAGGCTGCTCCGACGAGGAGACCAGAATTCGACCCACCAAAGATGGCAAGTTTCTCTGGCGAGGTTCGACCCTGTTGGATCAGCCACTCGGCGGCGCGAAGGTAATCGTCGTACGCGTTCTGGCGGTTGCGCCTCTTGGCTGAGTTATGCCATTCAGCGCCGAATTCTGATCCTCCTCGAATATGCGGGAGAGCAAACAGGCAGCCGCGCTCCATGAGGAAGGCAACGAACACGCTGAACTTCGGCGTCATCGAAGCCCCGTAGCCCCCATAGGCGGTCATGATGGTCGGGTTGTTATGTCCTTCGAGAATTTCGTGCCGACCGACCAGAACCATGGGCACCATGGTTCCATCCTTGGACGGGTAGGACACTTGAAGGTGGCCGTAGCTCACAGAATCAATCGGACTGTTTCGCTTAGACCAAGGCGTTCGCGCGCGATCCTTTGAAGAATAGCGCACGATGCATGTCGGTTCCGTGAACGATTCGGATTCGAGAAATGCTTCGTCGTTTTCTTGGGCACCTCCGAGGATACGAACTGTTTCGTCAGGTCGCATCGGTACCTCATCCACTTGTCGCCCGGTGAGATCAAAGATGAGAATCCGGCGACTCATTTCGCGCTCGTATGTGACGAACATACGGTCGGCGATTACGGTCCAGTGGGTGATTGTAGCCTCGCTCTCAGGAACAATGTCGATCCACTTCGGTTGATGGCAAGGGCTCAGGCGAATCTCCACGATTCGACGGTTCGGGGCATCCCGACCCGTTACGGCAAAAATCTTACCGTTCACGAGGGTTGGGCTCAGAATGTAATCAATGTCGAGGAATACCAGGGGCGGTTCGCTTCCCTCTACGCTTTTCACGTAGATATCCTTGATTGTGTTCTCCATGAATCGATAGACAATAAACAGGAGAGAGTTGCTATCTGAAAAGAGGGTGAGCCGAATATTCTGGCCTTCTCCCGCGACAAAAATTTCTTCATCCTTGTCAAATGGTGTGCCCAAAGCATGCTGATAGGCAGCGCGGTAGAACGAGCGCTTTGCATCAAGCGCTTCGTGAACGTAATAAAAGCTCTTGCCATCTGACGCGAAGGCGAATCCCCGCAAATAGCCACGGGATAGAAAATCGGGGAGGCGGCTTCGAGTTTCGATTTCGAGCAACTCAAACGTTCCTGTTCTCTCTCCTCCTTGCTTCACTTCGTAGAGGAGCAACCGGCCGTCAGGGGAAACACGTAGAGGATTGACGGCAGTGAACGGGCCTGTAGCTCTTTCGAGTGGGTTGATCAAAAGTTGATCCTCGCTGTCCGCGCCCTCGCGCATGTAGATGCAAGGCTGCTCCTGGTGCGGCAGACGCTTCCGGAAGAAGTAGCGGCTGCCGTTTTTCAGGAGAGAGTCACAGGTTTCAACGTCAAGCAATTCCCGGATGCGCCTGCGGATGAGTTCGCGTTCTGGAATGGCATCCAGGTAGCTGCGGGCGTAGCGTGTTTGCTCGGCGATCCAAGCGCGCGTGCGAGGAGAATCCTGGTCTTCGAGCCAACGGTATGGGTCGGCTACGGGTACGCCATGTAAGAAATCCGTGACGACCTCGATGGGGGAATGAGGCGGAGGCTCCATCAACTTGGGCATGACACGCTCCGTTCCACGAGTGCACGGGCTTCGCGGTGCATCCGCCGCGTAAGACTGCGCAGATAACCTGCACTGCGTGGGTCATCAAGTTTGCGTGGGGCCGTCCACACATCGTATCCCGCCGCGCATGCGAACACGGCCACGAGGGGAGTAACTTCTAAAACGCTGCGGATGTCGCGCTCAGAAACAAACGCATGCCACGGGGAGGTGTAACTGCCGACAAGCTGTGTTTCCTGTGAGTTGTCCGGTCCGAAGTTTTGCCGGAAATATTCCCGCAAATATTCAAAGGTGAGGTACGGATGCCCCACGAAGGCTTCGGCCCAATCGAGAAATACGCAGCCGGTGGGAGAACAAACTATATTTCCGGGATTGAGATCCAGGTGGCCGAGGGTCGTTGGAACACCTGTCTCGTCAAGAACAGTGAGGGCATCGCGGACTCGTGCGGCGAGGCAACGAAGCTCCTCGCGGGAGAGCGCGGCGGGCGGAGTCTTGGTCTGGAGTTCCATCAATTGGCGCATGGCGCTAAAGAAAGGCTCCACAAGGGCTGCGAGCGCGCCTGCACGCAGGTCGCGGGCGCCGGAGTCGAGGAGGTGCAAACTCCTACCGAGCGAATGTATCTGTAATTCCGCAAGGTCTCGGGCGGCTGTTTCCCAGGACTCAAGCGTGGAGCATTCGAGAAGCAGTGGTCCCTCGGCCTCCCGCGCAAGCCAGCCGTTCGACTCCGGTCGCGTGGCGATGATCTGCGGCACGAAGCGAGAAAAAGAACGGGCAAGGGCAAGCGTGATGGGATATTCGCGTTGGTTTGGGACACCGGCGGCTTTGAACCAAACCGCCGGCCCATCGGTTTCAAAGCGGATCAAGCTGAACGTGGGGCAGGCATTAAGCTGTCGGAACCCGCCGCTGAGATGAAACCCGTGTGCTGCGATTTGCTCTTCGACCCACTGCTCGAGATTGGAGAACCACCCAAGCGTTCCAAACGGTCCGATCGACGTGCCGTCCGCGCGGGCCGTCGATTGCGCGATGGCTTGTCGCAGCGCTTCGAAGTCACGAGGATCCCGGAACGCACTCGAGACCAGGGAGTCGATAGCCTCCCAGCGCTTTTCCTGCGGAGTTTTTTCGCGTGGACGGCATGGTTCCATGATTTCGTAGCGGACTTGCGCAGAATGTGAGTCAGCGGGAGAAGCATCCAGCGAAGCCAGCGAGATGGCATCAATGCCGCAGGTATCTTTGAGAGCGGCGGTCAAGTTCTCGGCGACTCTTTGCCAGGACGGAATAACGACTTCGGGAAGAGTCCATTGCGTTCCCGCAAATCCGAGAAGAACCTCGGGAATCTCTCCCTCGTGGAGCCTTAGCAGAATGATGCGGCGGCTCTCGGAATTCTCGTTCAGGGTCGTGCTCACGGCGTTGCTCCAGGTTACGAGAGAGAATTAGCGTCGCGCACTGTCAGGAGTTGGTGCTTCACAAGGGTTTCGACAAACTCACGCACATCTGTTTCTGCCGTAGCAGGCTCGACGCCGAACTCGCTAGCGAGATGTTTCGCGATTTCGGACTCGGCACGGCCCTGCTTCAGAAGTTCCAGGATTTTTGATCCGACGAAATTTAGGCGGAACATCTGGCCGTGAAGGATGTCGAGGACGACACCGCCATCCTGGCTGTGAGTGGACCGGACGTTTTCTGCGACTCGCACGATCTTGAGTCCTTCCCGCGATTTGCGGCTGGCTCGATTCCACGCACATTGCCACTTGCGACGTCCGATAGCCACAAACACGCCAAACTATTCAGGAATCCACCCTGGGAAGCGATTTCCCCAAAGCGGACAATGAGATCCGGATAGTTGTGGATGAATCGAGCTTTGCAGAAGTGCGCAAATTCCGGCCCTATCGGTGGCCAACATGGGGTGACGCGCTTGCAGGGCAGAAGACGGGTCCAGGATTTCGAGACGGAAACGCAGGAACTCGCGGCGTGTAGTGTCCACACGGGACGAAGCGCGGTCGTCCTGCGATGGCTCATCGACCGCGTCCTTCCGGATCGAGACGCATGGCTGCTCGTCAGCCAGCGGAGTTCGACGGTGATGAGATTCGCAAGCAAGCGAAAGGAAATGGGATTCGTCTCCTTGCTCGAGACAAGTATGGGAAGAGTTTCTCCGAAGGCGGTAGAGCGGGGGAAAACCGCGCAACGATCAGACATCTTCCTAAATAATCCCGAGAAAAGATGCGAAAGAGACGCGCACCAGCTTCGAGGGAGTGCGCAAAAGAAGATCATCGAAGGCGGCGGAACAATCCCGTGACCCTGCCGACCACCTCCGCATCCACGCCATTTCGAAGCATCTGGGGGCGAAAAGAGCCGTCCGCAAACGGGTGCACGACGAGGGTACTGCCTTCGAGGCTGCAGCCCGTCAAGAGGTAGGTCGCGTCCCGCAGCAGGAGGACGTAGATCGGCTGCTCCAACAGGGACTCTCGTTTCAGGAAGACCGGCTTCTTAATGCGGCGATTCACGGAAACGAAAATAGTATCCCTCAGATACGGATGGAGCGAATCAGTCCTGCCTCCGGTCCAGAACACGTCGCGAAGGGAAAGGCCAGGAAGGCCCACGACGGTGGGCAACGAGTTGCGCAAGAAAAGCGGAATCTCTTCGAACTCGGCGATCAGAGATGACAGAAAACCGGTCCGTTTATTGTCCCTGTTCGTTAGCTGGGGAGAATCCGTTGTATCGCGGCCGACAAACTCATCCGGAATCAATTCGTGACTACTGTCGTCGATGTTCAGACCCGCGGCGGCAAGTAGTTCCCAGAATCCGATTGAATACAGAATACAGACGGACAGGATCTTGTGAATATGCACGGGGAGTCGAGGACCCGTTTCATAGTTTGTGAGCGATCCGGAAGCGCAAAAATATCTCTCCTCACGAAGTGCCTTGGCGATCCAGCGGCTTTTCTCGGAAGCTTCGCGGAAGGAAAGTGCGCTACGGGATCGGGCGCGTTCAAGAAATTCGCGGAGCCCCAGCCCGGTCCCGGCCGCGCGGAGGCGCTGTGGTTTTAGAAACTGCATGGAAGCCGTTGGGACTTCGGGCCGCAAGACCTTATAAGGACGGAGTTCCCAGTCCAGGACCCCGAGGATGCGGGCTTCGGACCCCAAACGCAACTCGGTTTGCGCATATGGCAGTGACTCCGCGCGAAGAGTGACGCTGTCTTCCGTTTCGGCATGCAACCGGCAACACACAAGGCCGTGGCCGTATTCTACGAGAAATAACCTGTCGGAGCGTTTGCTGAGCATGCACATGAGTATCTCCTTGATGCCGCGCCTGTCTGCTCTTACGATGCTTCCCGGCAACAAGTCAGGAAACGCGAACGCGTCCTGCCGCCCGACCTTGGCATACAGAAACGGCGAGGGTTCAGGAGCAAGAAGAGAATCAGCTCGGCGAGGGTGACCGGGAGTGAGAAGCTGGCCGACCGGCGCGACAGCCGGTAGATCGGAAGAACGGGCTGCGTCGCGAAACCAGTCGATCCAGGCGTCCTGGTCAGAGGTGTTTCGGTCGAGGAGGGCCGTTCGCGGCGAGGGAATCTCGGTTTGGAGCCGCGATATGTCATCCAGGTGGAATCCGAAGACGGTCAGCCAGTCGGCAAACCGGTATTTGGAAATACGACTGAGTGCGAGGATCTGCTCGATCTTCGGGCTGTATCCGGGAAGTCCGAGATAATAATAGAAATTGTGGGGAACAAAGTAGTGCGGCAACCCTGCGTAGCGCAGACCGATCTCGCGTGAGGCCTCGGAGAGCGTGAGGTTCCGGGTCGCAAGAATCCGCTGGACGCGCTCGGCGATGCCGAGACCAAGGGCGCGATCCGAGAGAATGGGGGAGCGTGATGCCCGGCTTCCTTCCATGTCGGGAATCCTTTTCTTGCCCAGAGCGAAGAGGCACCCGGGTTCGCTGCTGGTCGAACTTCTGCGAATTGGGCTCAGGGTTGGTAGGGAAAGTCAGTTTGGCCGGGATCCCGGCCAAACCTACCGGCAAATGGGGTGAGGAGACGACAAAACCTAGGATGAATGGATTGAATATGCGGCTACGATTATTCGCTAGACAATACTTTCAGAGGGCAATTATTATGCGAGGTAATGGAGCCCAGCGATCCGACGCGTTCTGCAGGTGCGAAGCTGAAAGAGTTGCGCGGCCGTCTAGGCCTCACCATCCGCGAGGTCCAGGAGCGCAGCATGGCCATCGCAACCAGAGAGAACAACCTGGAATATGTGATCTCGCACGGTTGGCTGACCGGCATCGAGAACGGGGACGGCGTGCCCAGCATTTTCAAGTCTTACAGCCTCGCAGCGGTTTACGGCCGCTCCGTGAGGGAACTCGTGGGCTATTACAACGTGCGCATCGGGGAACTCGGACGGGAGCACGCGAGGTTTTCTGCTCCAAGGACGCACCTCCTCGGGAATGCAGATATGACGGATTCCGAGACCGTCTCCCTTCCGCTTCGTTTTCGCAATGACGGTGTCCTCGACGAGACGAACCTGCTCTCGAAGCTCGTCGCTATCTGGGGAGATATTCCGGTGGGCCTGGTTGAGTGCCTGAGTCCACAGCGCGCTCTCTACGGATACGTCGGGCTTAAAGACTTTACTCTCTATCCGCTGATCAGGCCGGGAACGTTCGTGCAGATCGATGTGAATCAGAGAAAGGTCCTCGCTGCTCCCGCGCACACGATGGAGGAGCGCCCAGTCTATTTTGTGGAATTACGCGATGGGTACGCTTGCAGTTGGTGTGAAAAGAGGCAAAGTCTGCTGCTGCTCGTGCCCCATCCCCTGTCTCCCGTGAAGACGCGGCAGTTAAGTTATCCACTTGAGGGGGAGATCGTGGGCCGCGTCACCGGTGTGGCCATGCGCCTCGCGGAGATGGCACCCGCTTCCTCGTCTTCGGTGAATCCTTGAGTGAGGGAGAAAATGGCGGGTCAGTCCTCGAGTTTTCTGCCTTCACGGCGGATACGTTGGAATGCGCTGCATGTAGTTTCTATTGCAGGCGCTACCGGATCACGAACAGTCGCAAGCAAGTCCCGAACGGACGGAGAAGTTTGGGAAGCCCGTCTCGCCGGGCTTCCCGAAGAAACGATCAGTCCTGCGCGGTGATCGCGGCGATGATTTTCGGCGCTGGCGCGCTGAATGTGTCCGAGCGATTCGGTGAGAAGATCCTTGTCGCCCGTGTACAGAGAAATATATTCGGCGCACGAACGCATGGCCTCTAGGCCGATCGCTTCCGATACCACGAAGGCAACAGCCTCGGCCTCGGTCTCCCGCACGCGCTTGGTTAATTCACGACGCCGGTCTCCGAAGTGAAGCAGAAAATGACCTTATGTTGCCCTCAACATAAGCGCATTTATGCGGTGCTGAAATTTATGTGGCGCACGCTTCAGAGACCCGCGAATCCCATCGACAACTAGGGATACAGAAACATCGAGCATTTCACTCCCGGCGTTGGCAAAATAATCTTAGCTTTAGTTTCGCAACGAAATTTGCATTGGCCAACGGCGTGTTTACGTTCTTTACATGAAAGGCCAAACCGAAGGCCGGAGTCATTTCCCCTGGTGACAAGGACTTTGCACCGGCACCGGACGAGACCTCCACATATCCGTTCCAAGCGCTGACTTCAGGAGTCTCGACAAGTTCGATTTCACCGAAGTCTGACTTTATATCCTCGGCCTTAAGGTACAGCGGGCCCTGCACAGGGACGCTGCTCCTGTTGCGAAGAGAAATCTTCAGTGCGATCGAGTTGGTCGAAAGATCGAGAGCCTGCATTCCCCCGTATAACACGCTGAACTTATCCGTGACTTCTGTGAGTGAGCGTTCCGGATCGTGCGATTCAGGAAGCCTTGGCTTCGAACCGACCCGCACGGCGCTGGTCCGTAGCTCGCCGAACCCGGATCCCGTCGACGACCAGATCGGATGGAACGCCCCATCGGCCGTCGAAATCATACTGACTCGAGACAGATAGTCCCTTATTGTCAGCACATCCAAGCGTGCCGGCTCGGCAAGCTTGGATTGTCGAATGTGGGTCATAAGATACGCGGACGACTGCGAAGATAGAGAGTCAAGATTGAGACACGGAGCAAGCGGAATCGTATCGTCCTGACTCTTTCCATCGCGCAACGTCGAGAAATACCAACAGTCAGGCGAATACTGTGATTTTCCTCTGGATAGCAGTCCAAGGATTCCGTCGCGATTCACCGCCAGTATCGGAAAGTAAATCGGAGTAGCGGAGTTGGTGCCGAAAATTTCGGCAGGACGCGACCAGGTACTACCATGATCATTGGAACGGGTGAGTAACAGCGCGCAATGACCGTAAGAGATATCGTTGTAAGCCACATAGAGGAGATCCTGTCGCTCGTCATAGGCGAGACTATTCGACAGAGACCCAGGGCACGCCGGATGATCGCTCTTGAAGCTGGGCGACGCAACGAGACTCGGCGCGGACATACCTTGAGACGTCAGTCGGACGACACCAATGTCAATGTCTCGAATTCCGCTGCCCGATGTGACTGTCCGATTGGCATTGAACAGCACGACCACGGTCCCATCCTTCAATACCGCGGTCGAACTCGGGTAAACCCCCTGATAGTTTCGCTCCGCCATGCCGGGAAAGGTTTGACGTTGACTCAGCTCTCTACCGTCTTCGGACACGGAGAAGAAATCGACCGTGCTTCCAAGCTTATCCCGAGGACTGTATTTCGAATCGCCGTTGTAGAAAACATACAGCCGCTGACCATCTGAGCCGCCCTGAATCGGAGCCACAGCAGAGACGGAAAAATCTGCCCAGCCCGTTTGCGCGCGCTCACTCCAGGTCTCACCCGAGTCGGACGAGCGGAAAATTCTTGTCGTCCCTAGGTCGTGATGAGCATCTCCGTCGATGACTTTCGATGCTTCAGAAACAAAAAAAGCCGTGTGACGTCGGCCGAAGGCACAAGAATGCTCCGTCACCCAACTGGTGGCATGATCTTCCATCGCCACCCGCCAGTCCCTTCCCGTGTTATGCGAAACATAAACCACACCGTAGAACGCATTTTGTTGGGCATTCCATTCCGTCCCGCAAACGATCAGATGATCGCTGTCTTCCGGGTCTACTTTCATTTCAAACCAGTGTGAAACCCTTCCCGGTGGAGGCGTCACCGCCACATTCCATTCCATCGTCAAAGGCTCGACAGGAAAGGACGAACCCACCTTTGGGCTTCCGCCAAACAGCAGGCACAAGACCAACAATCCGATTCGGAAACTTTCCAAGAGGACGCTCCTTGATTGGCTTTCCTGTAATTTGATCGAAATTTCCGAAGGCCAGAAGAGAATTCTCAAAAGTCCAGTCTCAAGGAGAGCTGCAAGGAACGAGGCCCCCCCTCTTGAAACAGTGGATTCAATCCCCCCAGCGAATTATTCAGTGTCATCCCAGAGAGCAAGGAAGCCGGTGCGATGTTCAACAGGCCGGAAGGATTTGAGAAATTTGGATGATTCAATACGTTGAATGCGTCGGTTCGAAACCGAAGTTTGAGTCTTTCGGTAATTGGAAACGCCCGGGCAAGTGAGAGATCGACCTGCGTCAGGTTGAAACCCCGAAGATCGTTTCTCCCCTCGGTGCCTTGTCTGGCCGTCGAGGGAATCGAGAATGCGTTGGGATTCAAACCCTTCCCACCGGGACAGGATTGCCCCACTCCCAATACGTTCAAAGATTGAAATGTCGTGGCGCAGGTGGCCCCATAAAGGTAGACAGGCTGTCCAGCAACGCGATCCGGGCGAGAAAGTGCCAATCCCTCGGGATCGAGAGAGGCGGAACGAATCGTCGCGTTGAAGGGAAAGCCCGTGCGCACGACGATCACCGTGTCGATCGACCAATCTCGACTGATGCGCGACAGTATCCGGTATTTCGAGACCCCTGGAATCGCATAGCTAACCGCGGCTGAAAAGCTCTGCCGAACATCAAAATCCGAGGAGGAATAGTCGTTTGCAGCCGAGATGATGGTATTCGACAAACCGGTCACGACGTCATTCGAGGCATTGTCGAGAGAATGCGACCAGGTGTAGTTCATGAGAACCTGTAAGCCGGACGCAACGGGCCTGCGAAACTGCAATTGCAGTGCGTTGTAATTCGAGAACGCGTCTTCTTGCCACAACTGAAAGTCACCCGAGAAGTTGGCGTTCGGCTGAACCAGTGCTTGCTGCCTCAACAAGTCTCTCCCGGCTTGGCCAACGTAGGTCGCCGAAATTACCTGGCCCCCTCCAAAGGACTTCTCTAGCGCTACATTCCATTGGTAGGACCGTGGTAGGCGCAGATCCGGCGAGTATCCCTGAACTCCGGAGGGAGGATAGGGCGGTTGGCGTGAGAGAGGTGGAAGAAATGGCGTCCCATCAGAAATTGGCACAGGCACACTAAAGTAGAATTGGTCAGCGAAGTTAGGAAAAACCGTTCCGAGCTGAGCGGCTTGTCCGACGCCGAGGTCGTAGAACATTCCCCCACCTACCCGCACTACAAAATCTCCCGGTTCCGTCAAGCGATAGGCAATTCCAAGGCGAGGCGCGAAATTGTGGTAGGTGGTTTTCCAAAGTGGCGTACCGACGGGAGCAAGACTGAGCTCTGATGGATTGTCTACGTTGGTCCAAGCCGCTAACGTCGTCGTTCCCCGGGCCGAAGGGGCGGGGCTCAGTTCCCAGCGGACGCCATAAGTCACAGTAAATCTCGCAGTCGCCTTCCAGGTGTCCTGCGCGTAGAGCGAGAGTGCCCGGCTCAACAACTGTGCTGGCTTTGCGGTTTGTCCCTCCAACAAGGCCGCTTGTCCCGTCGTGACAAAGTCCTGGACGGAACTTGCAAAATACTCCAGACCTTGTTTGTACGGGTTCAAATCGAGATATATGGCCCTGAAGTCTCCGCCGAATTTCAATTGATGAGATGCTGCGCTCCGGGAGAAGTCATCCACAAGATTGAATTGTCTTGTGCGGTTCGCGGCTCCCGTCCCTAAGAAGTATCCGCTCGATAGATCAAAAGGCTCAAAGAATCCAAAACTTGTCGTTGGTGGTAAATTGCCAACCAATAGGGCGGCAGGGATGGGCGCCGCACCACCTAGCGAATCCATTGTGAATTTTAGGCTGGAGCTCTGCGAAGAGTAGTTCGCCCTCAATGCGTTCGCTATCGCCGTGCTGAACTGCGTGTTGAGTCCCCCGGTCAAGGTGAGCGTATCGACGCTGACCGTCTCCGGGTTGTTCGGGATGCTCACGTCCCGCATGGTGATCGCCGACGGGGCATCGTTGAAGCGACCGAAAATCGAAAAGTGATCATTCAGGGTATGGTCGATACGGATGCTTCCGGCGTCGAGCGTCGCTGCGTTTGAAAAGCTCCCCGTGAACGGCGCATTATACGCATTCGGAGCTGTTGGCTGCCCATTCGCTAGTGGATACGCATCCAGAAACGGAGCGAGTGCCGCGGACGCTTGCGTTCGCGCAAACGCCGAGGGCACCTGGACGACTTGCGTTTCGGGCAACTCCAACCGAGCACCCTCATAAGAAACAAAAACAAAAGTCTTGTCCTTACGAAGGGGAAACCCTAGAAAACCTCCGAAATCATTGTGATGCTCCGGGGCGCGCGGCAATCTGTTTTGATTGTTGAACCAGTTGTTCGCATCCATAACCGTGTTGCGAAAGTATTCGTAGACTCCGCCATGAAATTCGTTGCTTCCCGAGCGAGTCGTCATGATTACTTGGCCACCCGGTGAACGCCCGAATTCCGGCGCAAAAGAAGAGGTTTCGATCCGAAACTCCTGAAGCGCCTCTACGGAAACAAGACTACTTGTTCCACCTAAGGCGCTAAAAGCCTGGGCGGTGCCCGTTCCTGCCCCTCGGCTAATAAACGTCGCGCTCGCCCCAAAATTCGCGGATACACCATCTACGGTGAAGTTATTTCCATCTGTTCTCTGTCCGGCAATGCTGAACTGCCCTGGACTATCTTGACCCGCAGGAGCGATCACCACACCCGGCGTCAATTGGAGCAACGTGTTGAAACTGCGTCCGTTGAGCGGGAGGCTCTCCACAAAATTGCGGTCAATCACTGTACCTACGGACGCGGTTTCCGTGTTGATCAGTGGTGCGCCGCCCACCACGGTGACAATCTCGGAAGCTGCGCCGATTGGGAGCGTAAAGTTGATCGCGAGTGCGTCCTCGACGTGAATCACAATGTCCGGCTTGATGATCGTCTTGAACCCGCTGTTGGAAACCTGAATGCGATAGTTTCCCGGAGGGATATTCGGTACCACGTAATAGCCTTCACTGTTAGCTCTTCCCGGATACTCGACTCCCGTGGCGTTATTGATGATCAATAGGTTGGCGCCGACAATTACGCCTCCTGAAGGATCGAGGACGATTCCGCTGATCGTTCCGTTCGGTGATTGCGCCACGCTCAAACTCGCTACAAGAAGTAGACAAACCAAAAGACCCTCGCCCCGGTTCACTCGCACGAAAATCCTCCTAGCGCGTAATGACACGCCCTTGTTAGGGTTTTCATGCGAAAGAGAATTTTCTTGCCGCCGACTGTCTTTCGATGGGTGGGTTTCTGCAAGGAGGGCCGGAAACTTCTCGCTCAGGGATGATTGGGATTGACCTTCAGATATGCATAGAGGAAAGGTTTACTGCTGGGCTTAGGGCTGCCACCATTCGGTTCCACGGTCACGAACACCGCATCGATCTGCGCGAGCTTTTGTGGATCGTCGAATTTCAAGATCCACCGCTTCTTCGAAACGCTATCTTCGTAGAGCACACCCAGGTTTAAAGCCTGTTCCCGGTCGGCTCCGCGCTGGCCCCAGACCTGGAACGTGTTTGCGTTTTTGACATCCGGCTGGCGGTCGAGATCGTAGGCGTAAAAAATTAGGGACTTCCCTTTTGTGAAGAAAATGCGCCCGTAAGACTTCTTCGTTGCTGCGTCTTTTCCAACGTCGAAAACCTCGGCAACGTAGAGTTCCCGCGCCCCCATCAGTTCCCGAATGTCCCTGTCGTGATCGAGCAGCTCCTTCTGTTCGGCAAGCTGGGTCTGCTGTTGTTCGACGGTCCCTTCTCGGCCTTGGAGTTGGCGGGTCTGAGCTGCAACCGTTTCATCACGGGCATGGAGTTGTTGGGTGAGGTCTGCCACCTTTGCCTCAAGGGTCGCTGCGCGCGACGAATCCTCAGACCGCGCTTTTTCCGCGGCATCCAATTTCCTTTGCGAGTCGACAAGCCGAGCGTTTGTGCTTGCCACTTCTTCCGCCGTATGGCTTTCCTGCTCCTTCTCGAACGCAGCCGACTGCTCTACGCGATCCTTCTTTGCAGCTGTAAGCCGCTGCACTTGTTGTTTCAGATCGTCAATCGCTTTGTCGCGCGCGGCAAGCTGTGCACGGAGAGTCTCGCGGTCGTGACTGAGATCACTCAGTTGCTCCTCAACTGAATTGTTTCCTTGTCCATGCGATGCGGGCACATTCGTGGCAACTTCTACGCCTTTGCGGATACCCACACGGTACGCTGAAATCGCGAGTGCCAAGAAGAGCAAAACGGCGGCGGCGTACGTCATCCAGAGCTGCCCCCAGCCAAACCGGAAGGGGAAGTAGCCACGATGACGGGACGGCCCCGAGCCATCGATTACATCTTTCGGAATTTGTCCTAAATCGGGTTTACGGTCCTCTTTGGCTAAGCGCTCAAACAGCGCAGCCTCCGCCTTGTCCTGAGACCAGTACTTATCCAACTCTGGCTCATTCGGAGGGAGTCCGGCGGCGATAGCTGGGACCGCCGTTTGAACCGTTTCCTGGAGCTGCTTCAAAACCTCTCGGCAGCCAGCACACCCCGACAAGTGCTCGTGAAGCTTGCGGCTCTGTTCCTTGGTCAATTCACCAGCGGTCGAAGCCGCGCATAGTTCTAGAAACTCTTCATGCGGACTCATACGACACCGCACCTTGGCTTTCTAGTGACGCCTCCATCTTTACCACATTGTTTAACGATCACGCAATTCACTGACGAAGACACGCTTTCTCAATCGGTCGAGGCCCCGGTAGAAATGGTGGTATACGCTGGCCAGCGTCTGATTCCTCATCTGACTAATCTCGACAAAGGTGTAGCCTTCATAGAAATGCAGCCGGAAGATCTCCCACTGATCGGGGCTCAGGCACTCGACCAGCTCCCGCCAGCGAGCCCTGCCGAACAGTCCCTCGCCGGACCGGTCGTATTCCAATATCCGGGGAGCTGCAAGCTCGACGCCTTTCAATTCGCCAAGTTCCATCGACCCATAATGTGGCCGCGTGCTCAGGTGAACCCTGCGGCGCAGCGCCTGGTAGTAACTCGTTTGTACGATCCAGGCGCGCGCGGGTCCTTTCGAAGAGTCGTATAGGTGCGCCTTCCGAAAAAGGTGCAGAAAAAGCTCCTGCACAAAGTCCTCCGCTTCGGCGGAGTCACGGAGGATTCTCTTGCCGATGCTGTGGACCAGCCGACCATACCGGCGGAACAGAAGGCCCAGGGCCTCCTTGTCGTCCGTGCAAATCCGGTCGAGGAGCGACTCGTCGGACAATTCTCCACTGGGCACAATCGTGTCCTTATCTAATGGCTCAGTTATCGCTCGACCTTTACGGAGCGGAATGACTGGGAAGCGGGCGGCTGGGAAGGAACTCGACACCTACCGCCACCTTGTCTGAATGACGAGTATTCTCCGTGGGAATATACTCGTCGTAACAACAAAATAATCTGTGTTATGCGGGCGAAGAAAAAGCAAGTTCAACCTCGCTCTGGTCCGGAAAGGGCTTTCGGGGAAGTCTTACGAGCGCAGCGCAAAAAAGTTGGGCTTTCACAGGAGAGGCTTGCTTTGGAAAGCGGATTCGACCGCACGACAATCAGCTTGTTGGAGCGTGGTCTCACGAGCCCAACCTTAAGGACCATGACCCGCCTGTGCAAATTGATTCGGTTGACTCTGATTCAGCTCGCAACACGAATCGAATCGTCGCGCTACTACTAGCAGCAACGGTCCAGACATCGGCCGGTGCGCTCCGTGGACGGGGAAGTCAGGACTATTCTACATATAACGTCGGATATAGCAAGTAATATTCAACATTTGCCGACCTACAGTCCGCGGGTCTTTTCTCGTATTTTTAGTCATCAATGAGCCTAAGCATCTCTGAACGCTTTCGCATAAGACTTGCAATGCTGCGAAAACTTAGAGGTCTGACGCAGCAGGAACTTGAAAAGAGAATAGGTAAGTCTGATAAGGAAGCGGGCTACATCAGTCGCCTGGAAACCGGCGCCATTGAAACCCCACCCTTCGAAATGATTCAGACAATCGCTGATGCTCTCCAAGTTGACGTCGGGGAGTTCTTTTTTGCCGAGGGCTTAGATGAAAGTCCGGAGGAACTTATGGCCGCGATCAATGCGATCCTTCCGCAAAGTGACTCCAAAGAACTCCGAAAAATTTATCGCCTCATTCTCGTTAACCAAGAAAAATACTCCAAGTAACCGTCCTGTATTTTATCGATCACAGCACACTGACTAGTGCATCGACTCAGCACTAAATCGGATTGACACTCCCTAGTACGATAGCCATACTGACGACATGGAACTCCATCTCAAGCCGGAGCTACAAGCGCGAGTTGACCGCGCTGCGAAACAAAACAACAGCGGCCCTGAGGAATACGTTGAGCAACTAGTCGAACACTACGTTGAGCATGACGTATGGTTCAGGGAGCAAATAAAAAAAGGGTTGGACCAACTCGACCGCGGCGAGTTCCTGACCCACGAAGAAATGGGCGCTCGAATCGAGAAAATGTTCCGCTCCCAAATGCAAGTTCGCTGATCGCCTACGGCCGCCGATGACCCATCCCGCATATTTGAGTATATTCGCCAAGAAAACCCATCCGCCGCAGAACGCGTAGTGAGAACAATTTACGAGATCTCTGGCTCTCTAGCATCCTTTCCTAATCGGGGGAAAAGAGGCCGTGTGGAGGGCACGCGTGAACTCCCCCGGAACATGCCGTTGAAGTCACCAACGTAATCCATGGCGCACGACGCTGGCCGCCGAAAGATTGATTCCAAAGCATCAGCCTCAAGTCCTGTAGTCTCGTCTTGACTCTCTGGAACGACGGCGCGTAGCATGGCTACCAAACGTCCTCGAGACCAAAGAGGAATCGTACACAATCCCTCGATCAGGTCTTTGTGCCTCCCTATGGCTTCGTTCCTTCCCGAGACGCGCTTGCCCACGAAACCTCCTCCCCGGTGGTTCTGGATCACCTCCCTCTCCCTTCTGCTCCTCGGGATTGTCTTCTTCGCCTTATCCCTGGTTGTGGCCGACCAGCAATCCCGGCTCTTTCTCGCTGTCATTCCGCTCATTCTCGTCTGCACCCTCGCGCTGCATGCCTACTACCTGCTACATGCCGGACGGGAACGCCATGTGGCCGAGGCCTCGTTGCGCCAGAGCCATGAGCTCCTCCAAGAAGTCACGGACCATGTGCAAGAAGTGGTATGGATGCTACGAGCGGACACTAACGAACTCATCTTGGTCAACAATGCCTACGCGGCCGTCACCGGGCACTCCCTCCGGGAGATCCGAGAGAATCCTTCTTCGTACAAAGACTTGATCCACCCGGAGGATCGCGCTCGTTTCCTCGCGAAGCTCGAAGAGGCCCACAGCACCGGAAAGTTCGACGAAGAGTTCCGCATCGTGCGCGCCGACGGAGTTTCCCGCTGGATCTGGTGCAAGGGGACCGCGGCCGGTCGCGCCGGCGAAGTCCCTCCGCGCCTAGTGGGCATCGCGCAGGATATCACTGAGCGCAAGCAGGCCGAGATGGACATCGCCAAGCACCTCGCGGCGGCCGAGGCAGCCCGCGCCGAAGCCGAGGCGTTGCGGCTCTCGACCCTCACGCTCACAAAAAACCTCAGCATGGACACCGTGCTCGATACGCTCATGGCTTCCTTGCTCGATGTTGTCCCCTACGAGGCCGCCAGCGTGATCCTGACAGAGGGCGACTGCCTCTACGTTGCCCGCACATCGGCCAAGACTGTGCAAATGCTCGAGGGGCAGCGCAATACTTTCCTTGAACGCGTCCGGATAGTGCGAAAGAGTGTCTTCGTTCCCGACACGGTGGAAGAAACGGGTTGGGAGGATACGGGCATCCTCCAAGGTGTGCGCTCCTGGATCTGTGTCCCGCTCATCGCCTCAACGGAGCGCCCGTCGTCCGAACGGGTTTTGGGCCTGCTCTCCGTCGGCCATTCCCGTCCCGGTGCCTTTACAGCGGAGCACTTCCGCGTCGCGGAATCTCTCGCGATTTCTGCGGCTGTGGCCATCCAAAACGCGCGGCTCTACGAGCGCGCGGAAATTTATGCCGCGGAACTCGAAGCACTCATCGGCAAGCAGGGGCAATGGCAGACACGCAAGGCGAAGGGCGATGCCTGATTGCCACGGAATTCACGTTCAACGATCCAGCTCCTCTTCCATTCCCAATATCGTCATCCCCGCGGCAGCGTTCACGTGGCCGAGCGCCGTCTCCACTTCCACGGAAAACTCCGTCATGATCGTCCGCACCGCGGCGCGCATCAACTCCTTGGTCCGTTCCCACATGGCATCTTCTTTTCTCTCGCGTGCAATCTCCGCTTGCGCCTCTTCCTCGCTGCCGTAGACGCCTACGATCTCCTCGTCTGAGTCGATCGCAACGAATTTCTCGCCTTCCCGCTCGATACGATATTCGAGTTTTGCTTCAGGAGTCATCATAGGTCTACCCTCCCGCCCAGAAGATACCAAAGAAATGGATGATCTGGAACTTTGCACAGCAGCGTCAATCGCAGGCAGGAGAAGAGCGACGCTTGATTCGTCTACTGTCAGCGATCGCTGACAATGGCAAAATGTCGCCGATCGGTTACACTGCGCTCCTACCCTTCCACTCAAACAAGCGCCCCGCAGGTTGTGCCCCAGGAAAATGGGGCCGAAAATGGAGCATCAAAAGTCATGTCCTACTTAAACGCGGTAACTCTCGTCGGGTTTGTTGGTGCCGACCCGGAACAACGCCAAGCGCGGAATGGCAGTGCGAAATTCACCGTCCTTTCCGTCGCCACGCAGCGCTCCAGGAAAAACGCCGATGACGAGTGGAGTTCGAAAACCGAGTGGCACCGGGTCGTCCTGTTCCGGCCACGCCTGGCCGAGCGTGTGGCGGCGACCATCAAGAAAGGCGCGCACGTGCTCGTCGAAGGCGAACTGGTCAGTTCGACGTACGAGCGCCCGAACGGCAAGGGCAAGAAGTCGGCGACGACCAAGATCACTTCGTGGTCTATTCGCGCCGACGTGGTGCGCCAGCTCGATCGCGGCGAACCCCAGCCCGAGGCGGTTGCTCCGACTGACCCGGGGCACGCTCCCGAAACGTCGGACGAAATTCCGTACTAGCGGCGGCCATCCATTAGGCCTCCCGGCTTCGCCGGGAGGCCTTTTTTTTGCTCTTTGGCACAGCCTTGGCCGGGATACCGGCCAAACTGCGGAAACGCAACACGCGCGGCACCTTACTACGCACGATGGCCACCCCGCAGGATGCCGGCCCCCGCATCCCGCGAAGGGCCCATACGGCAGAACCCGTCCCCCGGTCTGTCACCGTACTCCCCGAACGCCTGGAGACCGGTCATGAACGAGAGGCCGAACTGCCGTTGCCTCCTTTGTTTAATCGAAGACAAACTTCGCGCGGAGCTTCGCGACCCCGGCAACCAGGAAAGCCACCGCCTCGTTCTCGGCTCCACTCCGCATCTCGCCGCCTTCCCAACTGCTGGCGATCTCCTTTCGAACCTGCAGTCGCTCAACGGAAACGCCTCGTCCGATCCGCTGCTCTTCGCACTGCTCGAAGCGCGGACCGCGTTTCCCGGCAAGATGGCCGACGTCGTTTTCGTCTTATTGTTCCTCCCGGTGCTGCACGCGACCCTTCGCCGGGTGCGCCAACGCTATCCCGCTCTCACCCGGGAAGACGTCGCGCAGCAAGCCCTCGGCGCGCTCTTCGCCTGCCTCGCTTCCGCGCGTCTTGCGGAACGCCACAGCTTTCTCGCGCTGGCCATTGCCCGCAACGTGCGGCGCGCTACGTTTGAGTGGGCGGCTCGCGAAGCCAAGTCTCCGCTTGAAGCGCCCCGGTCCGAGGATCTCGGGGAAACGAACTTCTCCGAATCCGCCGGGGACTCCTTCGAACGCGCTGCCCTCCTGCGGCATTTTTTCGGCCGCGCGGTCGAAAGCGGAACGCTCACCTCCCGAGAACTCGATCTCCTCATTACGTTCAAGCTCGAAGGCGGAGCCGAAAACGGCGCGTTCTCGAATGCCGAACGTCAGCGGCTCAAGCGCCTTCTCGGCAAACTCCGGAGACTGGCCGGTGGGAGAGACCGGACCGCCCGGTGAGATCCTTCTTTTTCAAAAACGTGTCGCGCGAGCCCCGCAGTTTATTTTCACTTCGGCGCGACACGTTTTTCCGTTCCTCCGCGGATTAGGTATAGAGAGGGGAGTTCACACGCAAGTTCCTTCGGAACCAGCCGAGGCCCGCAGCGCCGGGCTCCCCGGCGGGATCGCTCGCGGCATCTGCGGAAGCCGGAGGAGCGGGGAAACCGCGCCGGACCCGAGTGTTCCGTCGGTCGTGTGTGAATCCCCCCTCGGGATCGTGTGCTTCGAAATCCATTCGGGAGGTTCCATGAAAATCAGCCGCATTTCTCTCTTTGCCCGCGGTGCCATCGCTTTGGTCGCCGCCCTCGTTGTCGCCGCACCTCTCTTCGCGCAGGCCAATTCTCCCTGGGAGAACGCCGTCACCGTGCTGCAGACCGCCTTTACCAGCACCATCGCGCGCGGGCTCTCTCTGGTCGCGATCGTCGTGTCGGGCCTGACTTTCGCGTTTGGCGAGGGTGGCTCGAAACGCGTGCTCGCGGGCGTGCTCTTCGGCGTGGGCATGGCCATCGCCGCGGTGAACTTCCTGGCCTGGCTCTTTCCGGGATGAGCGCGATTTCTTTTTGTTTCGAAGAAAGGACAACCATGCCAAACCCACGCCGAGTGAATTTCGTCCATCGCTCGCTCTCACGCCCGCTCACGATTCTCGGAGCCGAGCGGAAGCTGTTCTTCTTTGCCATGTGCTTGGGCGCGGGCACGTTCAACCTGCTCGGCAGTTTGCTCGGCGGGGTGCTGATGTTTTTTCTTCTCTATCTCGCGGCACGCTGGGCGACAAAGACGGACCCGCAGATTCTGCGGTTCCTGCTCACCGCCGCCACGCTGCGCCGGGAATACGATCCCGCCAAGTTCACTCCCATTTCGATCCGGTGGATGCGCGATGCTTAGACTGAAGCGCATTTTCCAAAATTATGACGAGACGGGCTCACTCAACGAGCGGATCAATCTCTACGGATTCATCGATGCGAATGTGTTTCTTACGAAAACCGGCGACCTCGGTCTGGTGCTCGAGGTCCCGGGGGTCGATTACGAATGCCTGGGCCAGGACGCCGTCGACGGACTCACCAAGCGCCTCGAATCGGCACTAAAGCTCTTCGACGAAAACTATCGCGTCTATCAGTACCTCTTCAAACGCAACAGTCCGGCCATCCCTCACAAACTCTATGGCAAACCCGTGGTTGACGCAGCGATCTCGAGCCGCATCGCTTATCTCGCGGGCAAAGCGGACACGCTGTTTTCCGTTGCGATTTACTTTGTGGTGTTCTTCGAGGGCTTCGCTTACGCGCGAAACCTTGCGGCTGTGTTAGCGGAATTCTCCAAGCGCCCCAAGGAAACGTTGCGCGAATTGCTTGGTTCGTTCTCCACCCGGAAGCAGACCGTGCTGATGGAACGCGAGGTCCAACGTGCGCGCGTGGCGCTCGAGCGCAAGGCGCAGAGTTTTTTGTTGCAAGTCTCAGACTTTTTGCCGGCACGGCTGCTCGAGAAGCAGGAAGCATTCCGGGTGCTGCAGCGCACTCTCAATTTTGCTTCGCCCAAAATCGAGTTGGCCAAGCTGCGCTACGACGCCTTTCTCGATTGGCAGGTTGCCGAATCGCACCTCGAATGCCATCGCGGCTATCTGCGTGTCGACGACGACTACGTCAAGGTCTTGACCCTCAAGGAGCCCTCCGCGCAGAGCTTCCCGTTGATCTTCAAACGGTTGCTGGATGTCCAGGCCAATTATCACGTCGTCACCGAATGGAAAAAGGAAGATTCCGGCAAGACGCGCCGCGTCATCCAGGCCAAACGCCGCCACTTCCACAACACCAAGCACTCCTTCTTCAGCCAGGTGAACCTCAACGATACGGCGCCGCACGATGTGCTGCTGGACGATTCGAAGGAGTCCCAGGTTCGCGAACTCGGCAAGGCGATCGAAGAAATTGAACTCTTCGGCAATTACTTTGGCCAGTTTTCGCTGACTGTCGTCGTCTACGACCGGGACCTCGCCAAGGTCGAGAGGGCGTGCGCGGACTTTTATAAAGTGTTCAGCGTTCACGACGCCCAGCTGTACGAGGAAAAATACAACCTCCTGAACGCCTTTCTGGCCGCGGTTCCCGGCAACCACATCTTCAACCTGCGTACCCTGTATCTGCTTAACACCAACTACGCGGATTTTTCGTTTCTCTTCACATTGAGCTGCGGCGAACCGCGAAACCGGCACCTGAGGCAGGAGTACCTCGGGGTCCTCGAAGCCAATCATGGGACCCCGTACTTTTTGAACCTCCATTACCGCGATGTGGCCCACACCATGGTGCTCGGCCGGACCGGGTCCGGCAAAAGCTTTCTCTTGAATTTCCTGATCACCAACCTTCAGAAATACGATCCGTTCACGTTTATTTTCGACCTGGGCGGCAGCTTCGAAAGCCTGACGCATCTTTTCGGCGGTTCGTATGTGCGGGTGGGCCTTGAATCTTCGGAATTCAAGATCAACCCGTTTTCGTTGCTGCCCACTAAGGCCAATCTCGACTTTTTGGCGCTCTTCGTAAAAGTCCTTCTCGGCGCCGCCGCGACGCTCGATCCTGCCACCGAACGGACGCTCTTCGAGCAGATCGAGAATCTGTACTCTCTCGACCCAGCGCTACGTACCCTCGACGTACTGGCGAACACCCTGCCGAGGAATCTGTCCGATGCCCTCGCCCGGTGGATGCGCGGCGGACAGTTCGGATTTCTCTTCGACAACGCCGAGGACACGATTTCGTTTTCCCATTTCCAGTGCTTCGACTTCCAGCGCATGAGCCAGTATCCGGAGCTCCTCGAACCGCTACTTTTCTACATCTTGCATCGCGCCAACGCGGTCATCGCGGATCGCCAGATCTCCTCCGTGTTCAAAGCCTTTTTCATCGACGAAGCCTGGGTGTTTTTGAGGAATCCCAGCATCCAGCGCTACGTGGTGGAGGCCCTGAAGACCTGGCGTAAACACAACGCCGCCATGGTGCTCTCGACGCAATCGCTCGACGAACTCAAGCGTTCCGACATCCTCGACGTCATCATCGAGAGCTGCGCCACGAAGATCTTCCTCGCCAACCCCGATATGGACCGCGATCTCTACCAGCGCCAGTTCCATTTGAATGACACCGAAGTCGAACTGATTTCCGGGCTCATCCCTAAACAGCAATTCCTGATCAAAACTCCGGAATTGGCGAAAGTCGCCAATCTCCATGTCGATCCGAAGAGCTATTGGCTTTACACGAATGACCCGTACGACAACAAGAAACGCAAAGAAGCGTTTGAGCAGTACGGATTCGAACGAGGCCTCGAAATTCTGGCCGGAGCCCAACTGTGATGTTGGGATCCTTTATTGGACCGCCGATCGAAGGATGGTCCGCTCTGCGCATTCCTGTCTTTCGCCATCGCGGGATTGACGACCGCACTCATCCTCGGCGTCCATTCGTTCCTCGGCCTCCCCTCGCATCCCGGACAAATTTCGCGCTTCACCCATCCATCTCAAAAGGAGCATCCCGATGAAACATCTCCGTCACGTCCGGCGGCATAGTCTCTCGCTACAGAGCCTGGTCGTACTCGTTGTCAGCGCGTGTGCGTTCCACGTTTCGCCCATACGTGCCGCGACCGAAGCGGCAGCACGCGTTGTGAAGTATGCGAAGGAAGACATTGTCCCCGTTCATGCCAAGCTCCGGTTTTCTACGCTCATTGTCCTGCCCGATGACGAAGAGATTCTCGATTTCACCACCGGAGACAAAGAATTCTGGGTCATCAACGGTGCGCATAATCTCTGTTACGTCCATCCCGCCCAGGCCGGCATCCGCAGCAACTTGAATCTCATCACGGCGAGTGGTCATGTCTATTCGTTTCTGCTGACCGAAATCAGCAACCAACCGAATGCCGAACCTGATTTGAAACTGTTCGTGGAGCCCAAAGAAGGATCTGCCGCCACCGCAAACAGCGGGTTGCGTGGGTATGTCAGCGCCGGCGAGGCCCAGGCGTACAAGAAGGAGCTCGAATCGCTCCGCTCCCAGACAACCGAGCAGATCCACGCTGCGCAAGCGCAGTCCGCCGAGCAGATCAACCAGTTCCGCGCAAACTACGCCGCGAAGCTCCAGTTCGACTACCCGCTCGACGCGAAAGCCTCTCGCGAGCCATTCCTTGTCTCCGCCATTTACCACGACGATGCGTTCACCTACATCAAGTGCGGTGCCCGGGAGAAGCCCGCTCTGTATGAAATCAAAGACGGCAAACCGAACCTGATCTCCTTCCAGGTCGAGAACGGTGTGTACATCGCACCAAAAATCATCGACACCGGCTACCTCGCCATCGGCAAAAAGAAACTGTCGTTTGCGCGGCATACGACAGGGAAGTAAAGGGGCAAGCCATGGATCAACCGACAGCCCCCGCTTCGATCGAGGAAAAGGCCCCGAGACCTCCAGGCCTACTTCCAAAAAACGTCCAGTCCTGGCTCCTCATCGGGCTGGCGTTTCTCATGGTCGCCATCATGTGGCTGACTGGCGCCAAGAAACCGCAGACGGCTGCGAGGACCAGTTCGGCCCTCATGCCCGTGCAGGCGCCCCTTGAAGTCAACGAGGCCAAGATTGCCGAGATGCAGAATCGCATTCAGGATTTGCAGCGCCAACAACTTCTCGCACAGACCGCACTCGCGCAACAAACCCGTCAACTTGGCGCGCCCGAACATGACACAGCCGAGCCTCAGGAAGGCAGTGCCCACGGCACGGCTGGCCAGCGCTCGCCCGAGGACCCCATCGAGGCGGAGCGGAAACGGCGTGCCTACGTTTCCTTGTTCTCGTCGAATGTTGCACTGAGTTACCGGAAAACTCCGGCGAGTCCGGCCGTCCCAGCAAGCGAAAGCACTCCTGCCGTTCCTGTGACCCTTCCTTCGCGGTCCGATCTGCTCCCGCCTCTCTTGAAGGAAATGCAATCCGTTTCGGTTTCTTCCGCGCCAGCGCACAGCGATTCCGCGGAAGCGACCAAGGATCGAAAGGAGGAACCCAAAAATCCTGCCGCCGCGTCGGCCGCCTCCACCAATGCGGCGGCAGGAAAAACCTACGTTCTATTTGAAGGAACCATTCTCGAAACCGTTCTCATCAACCGGCTCGACGGAGGTTTTACCGGCCCCGTCGAGTGCCTGCTCTCAACCGATGTCTATTCCAACGACCGCCAGCACCTGCTCATTCCGGCAGGATCGAAACTGCTTGGCGAAACCCGAAAGGTGGACACCTTCGGCCAGACGCGCTTGGCCGTCGTCTTCCATCGCCTACTCATACCCGACGGATATTCCGTCAGTCTCGACGGATTCAAGGGGCTCAACCAGATCGGCGACACCGGGTTGCGGGACCAGGTCAACAATCACTACCTGCGTATCTTCGGTGTCTCACTCGCTGTCGGTGCGCTTGGAGCCGTCGCCGAGGCCGGAACCTCCGGCGCGCTCACCGCGAACGGCGGTGACCTCATGCGCCAGGGATTCGCGCAAAGCACCGCGCAATCCTCTGCGCAAATCCTCGACAAATTCTTGAACGTCATGCCCACGGTGACCATCCGCGAAGGCCACCGCGTCAAAGTCTACCTCGCGGGCGATCTCGCGTTGCCCGATTACCTCAACCACAAAATGCCTTCCGACTTGTGAAGGCAGCAAAGAAAGGATGGAAGTTTGATGAAGAAAAAGACTCTAGTTTTCCTGCTCGTCATGGCGCTATGCGTCGGGACCGCGTCCGCGCAGCTCGGAAGCGGGGTCGTGTTCGACCCGACCAACTACCAGAATGCACTTCTCCGGTATTACCAACTCCAGCAGCACCTCACTGAACTGCAGAAGAGCTACGCCCAGATCACCAACCAACTCAACCTGGCCATGCAGATGGCGCAATTCATCAAAAACATGCCTGCCCGCTACCGCGCGATGTTTTCGCAATGGCGGAACGTGACGGCGCTCAATACCTTTGGAAATACCGGCTCTTGGGTCAGCGGCATCAACTCTGGCCTGCTGCCCACGATCAACACCGGTTACCAGCAGTCCACAACGCAATTGCTCCCATACAGCACCGCTCAACTCTCGAGAATGGATCCGTTTGAGCTGAACCGCGTGCAGTCGCAATACGCCTCCGTCCAACTCGTCGATGGCGCAAACGTGAACGCTATGGCCACCATCGGCTCCATCCGTGGCAGCGCCCAGGATATCCAGACGCAGATCGGCAACCTCGAACAGGATTCGTTCTCGGACGACTCCGGCCTCAATACCGAAGTCTCCGTCCTCAACAAGATCAATGCCGCTGGCGTGCTGACGCTTCGCACGCTCCAGGATTCCAACAAACTGCTCGCGTCGCTCCTTGAACAACAGACCATTCTCGCCAAGCAGCAGCGCGAGTCCACCACCAACACCATCAACGCCGACATCCAGCGCCAAGCCAGCCTCGCCGCGAACCTGCAACAGGTGACCGGCACCCTTACGAATTCACTTCAAACTTTCCGTATGCCGTAAGGCGTGCGGAGACGGACGCCCGGGCGTCGCAGGAGCTGACGGCAGTGCAAACCGACTATCTGCAGTACATCTTCCAAGCCATCAACACCCTGCTTACCCAGAACCTCGGCTTCTTCGACGCCATGGGCCAGAATCTGTTTCGCTCGTTCGCTACCATCCTCGTCGCCTGGTACGGGATCAAATCCGCTCTCTCCGCCGCCAGCGGCCGCTACGCGTTCCAGTTCGATCACTTCGCGAGCCTGCTGCTGACCATTAGCTTTGGCTTCGCGATGGTCAATTACTACAGCACGCCGGTCCCCGGTGTGGGTACGAGCTTTCACAACCTCGTTACCAACGAGGCTCAGTTCCTGTCGAGCCAGATCGATCAGGCCCAGCTGCAAGCGGTGATCCAGGGTGTGGCGGATTTCGAATCTCGCATGGATTCCCCGACATGGGGAGACGTTCTCGGCACTGCGATCTACGTTCTAATAACCATCCTGCTCGCCACGGCGCAGGCCGTCGCCTTCGTGGTCATTGCTTACGGATTCATCGCCACCGCGGTCTGCGTGCTGGTGGGCCCGGTCTTTGTTCCGTTTTTTATCGTTCCCAAAATGGAGTGGCTCTTCTGGGGTTGGTTCCGTTGCTTTATCCAATACGCCTTCTATCAGGTCATCGCAGCAGCCGTCGTGTTTATCATCGCAAACCTTTTGCTCGGCGCATTGCGGCTCCTTCCTGGGGGCGCGCTTTCGACGGTGCAGCTCATCACCTGGCTGCCGGTCCTTTTTATTACGCTGCTCGCTTCGATCTACACGCTCCTGAAAGTACCGGCACTGACCAACCACATCTTCAGCGGTACCGCGGGTGGATCTTCCGCAGGACTCATCCAGAGGGTCTTCGAATGAACAACGATCAGAGCTTCCACGATGCCAAGCGACTCTATCTCGAATCGTGTGGGGATCCCATGGTGACGAATACCTATCTCAAGATTGCACTCGTTCTTGTTTCCCTGGTAGCCCTGGGTCTGGCGCTTGTGGATTTGAAGACGATTCGCACGTTCCAAGACTTTCGCCCTCTGGTGATCCGCATTGACGACCTCGGCCGGGCCGAAGCCATCAACTACCACAATCTCGAATACAAACCCCAGGATGCCGAAGCGAAATATTTTCTTTCGCAGTTCTGCACGCTCTACTACCGCCGCAATCGCTACACGATTCAGGACGACTTCTCGAAGTCCCTTTATTTTCTCGACGGCAAGCTGGCCAACGGCATTCTCGACGCCTACCGGAAGGACGACATCATCAAGAAATTCATCACGAACACCGCCGCCCCGGAGATCGATGTGGACGTGAAGAAAGTCGCGCTCGAAGAAATGCAGACTCCGCCTTTCCGAGCGCGCGTGGATTTCTACCTTGTCTATTACTCGCCTGCCGATCACAGCGAGTTGAAGCGTGACCTCTACACCGCGAACTTTGTCTTTGTTTTCAAGAGCCAAGTGCCGAATGAACTCATTCCGATCAATCCCTTAGGGCTAAGCGTTACGTATTTCCGCGAAGACGAGGCGTTCAAATGAGAAGACTCTATTCCTCCTTCAGTACAAGAGTCGCGAGCGGACGCCTCGCATCCTCGGCCCAACCTCCGCGCGCCACGTCCCCCGCAGCCCATCGACGTTTGTCCCGACCCACGCCACAGCCCTTCCGGTCGATCTTCTTCCGCGACCCATCAGGCGCGCTGCTGGAGGGCCTCCGGTGCTTTCCGGCTTTCCGCCCACTCCCGAATCCCCGAAGCGATGGACGGAAAAACCATCGCATGCTCGTGCCCCAAAGGAACCAGGAATGATCGCCAACGCCCTGTTCCTTACCATTGCTCTCCTGCTTGCGCTTGGCTTCTGGCTTATGGGCGAACTGAAGTTTTTCGTACCGTACAAAAGCGTCCTCCTTCACGCATACGGACAATCCATCCTTATATATATGGTCGTTCTGTTCGTGAATCTCTTTGCAGCCACGCTAGCTCTGATCCGCAAGTTTTTCCTCAAAGACACGGGGCGTAAACTCTCCCATCTCGACAAACAGCTGCATCTCGGTGAAACCGAGGTGCCATCGCCATGGTTTGAAGAGGAGCTCGACTGAAATGACACGCGGTTACGAGCCCGACGAGTTCATCGACACGCGCGACGTTTCCGAGGAGCGCGAACCTAAAGCCCAGCGGCCATCCCGCAGTGCTGAGCCTCGTGACCAGGAGCAGAAAGAGCGTGCACAGGGGTCGGGCTCTCTGGCAAGTCCCGAGGAAACGCGTTCCCCTGAGCCTCGCAAAATCTACGAAATCCGGGGCCGCACCTATCGCCTGCGGACTTCCGAAATCGCCGCGATGGTGGAAGTCGGCAAATTCCGTGTGATTGGCATGGAAGACCTGCGGGAATTTGCTTACGGCGGTGGCAAAGGCCGCCTGCGTCCGGATGTGGAAAACCTCCTCCGGCAAGGCCTGATCCAGATCAAGTCCGTTCCCCACGAGGAACGAGGCCCGCGACAACTGCTCGCGCTCACGAAAACCGGCCATCGCTTGCTCAAGGAAGCGCAAATCGTGCGCAAAGATCAGACTCTCTACCACGGATTCACCAAACCACGCGAAGCTCACCACGACGCCGACCTCTACCGGCTCTATCAGAAGGCCGCGGGAAAAATCGAGCGAGCCGGTGGACGGAATCTTCGCGTGGTCCTCGACTATGAGATGAAGAAACGCCTCTACCACGACCTCGCGAAACTCGATCCGGATCGCGCTTCTACCGAGAGCAAGCGCGCCGTCGCCGAGCGGCATGGGCTTCAAGTGGTGCGCGGGAAGATTCCGCTTCCTGATGTGCGCATCGAGTACGACTCTCCTGACGGCGAACGAGCCCGGGTCGACCTCGAACTTGCCACGAGCCACTACCGTCTTCGCAATCTTGCGGAAAAGGTGCGGGCCGGGTTTTCCATCTACGCCCATGCCAACGACGTTTCGAATCTCCGGCGGGTTCTGGACCAGCGGGAATTAACGGCGGAGATTCTGTCGCTATGAACTTTCCGGCCGAACACATCGAGCGCATCAAGGAACTCGGCTATACCGAATCGGAGTCGCGTTTTCTCTACATCGTGGCCGTTCACTCCGGTTACTTCACCCTCGGCCAGTTCCGCGCTTTCACCAATACCAGCTACGGGAAACGCCCGACGTCTTTTGCGCAAAAGTTGTTGAAGCAGGGTCATGCCACCGTGCGTGACTACATGCGCAGGGGCTCCATCTTTCATCTGTTCTCGAGGACCGTCTATGGCCAGATCGAAAAAGACAACCTCCGCAACCGCAAGAAGCATTCGTTTGATTTCATGCGTGCCAGGCTCGTGCTTCTCGACTTCATTCTTGCCAACCAAGAGTTGACCTACTTCGAAACCGAGCAAGAGAAGGTCTGTTTCTTCTGCGAGGAATTGGGCATCTCGAAGGACTCCCTTCCGGTCAAGATTTATGTGGGCGGCCCTCACTCGCAACCAACGCTCCGCTATTTCATCGATAAGTTCCCCCTCTTCCTGGCCCCTCCTTTCTCAGACGCGCCTCCTGTGGTCACCCTGTCTTACGTCGATTCTGGTTTTGAAACGCCCTCGAACTTTGCTGCGCATCTTGCCGCTTATCAGGGGCTCTTCCGCGAGTTGAAGAGTTTCAGATTCCTGTATATCGCTGCCAAGGACGCTTATTTCCGGAGGGCAGGAGAACGTTTCCGGGCGGTGGTGAAGACGCCACTCGAATCCGATGTGTCGAGCGAGATTCTGCGCTACTTCCAAATCCGGGCGAGGTGGGAGCGGCACGAGTACGTGGTG
>Ga0209275_10000021_pt1 | contig 46172 bp, 48 predicted proteins | sample HubBroMetageREF2_FD_188344 | JGI IMG/M metagenome (GOLD analysis project Ga0209275, IMG submission 188344) | Reference soil microbial communities from the Hubbard Brook experimental Forest, New Hampshire, USA - Hubbard Brook CCASE Soil... | ecosystem: Environmental > Terrestrial > Soil >... | reverse complement strand
AATCCACAGTGACGCGATAACCTTCCTTCTTCTCCGTCCGCGCAAACAGCTCGTCAATCTGTTCGTTCGATAAAGTCACAGGCAGAATGCCGTTCTTGAAGCAATTGTTGTAAAAGATGTCCGCATAACTAGGCGCCAGAATCGCGTGAAATCCGTAATCCAAAATCGCCCAAGGTGCGTGCTCGCGGCTCGACCCACACCCAAAATTCGCCCGCGCCAGAATCACCGACGCCCCCTTATAACGCGGCGCGTTCAAAACAAATTCCGGATTCGGCTTTTCCCCTGGCAAATATCGCCAATCATAAAAAAGCACGCGCCCATATCCCTGACGTGTCTGCAGCTTCAAAAATTGTTTCGGCACCATCTGATCCGTATCCACGTTCACGCGATCCAGCGGCGCCACCAGTCCCGTATGCTTGATGAAAGGTTCCATCGTTACTCCGCCCCGTCCACATTATTCCACTTGCGGATGTCCACGAAGTGGCCCTCGATCGCCGCCGCTGCTGCCATCACCGGACTCACCAGATGCGTGCGCCCGCCCTTGCCCTGCCGTCCTTCGAAATTGCGATTCGAAGTGCTCGCCGAACGCTCACCGCTCAGCAGCACATCATCATTCATTCCGATGCACATGCTGCAACCCGCATCGCGCCACTCAAATCCCGCCGCGACAAAAATTTTATCCAGCCCCTCAGCTTCCGCCTCCGCCTTCACCACGCGCGAACCCGGCACCACCAGCGCCTGCTTCAAGGATTTCGCTACGTGCTTGCCCTCAACCATCTTCGCCGCCGCGCGCAAATCCTCCAGCCGCGAATTCGTGCACGAACCGATGAACACGCGGTCCAGAGAAATATCTTCCATCGCCGTCCCCGGTTTCAAATTCATGTAAACCAGCGCTCGCGTCGCAGCCTCGCGATCCACAGGGTCACTAAAAGAAGCCGGGTCTGGCACGCGCTCAGACACCTGCGTCACCATCCCAGGATTCGTCCCCCACGTAACCATCGGCGCCAGATCGCGCGCATGCAAGGTCAAGGTTTCGTCGTATTTAGCATCCGTGTCGCTCGGCAAAGTCTGCCAGAAGGCCACCGCGTCCTGAAATTCCCGCCCGCGCGGAACAAACGGCCGCCCTTCCATGTATTCAAAAGTGGTCTCGTCGGGTGCCACCATCCCCGCACGCGCCCCGCCTTCGATGGACATATTGCACATCGTCATGCGCCCTTCCATCGAGAGTCCGCGCACCGCTTCGCCCGTATATTCGAAAACGTACCCATTACCGCCCGCAATCCCGATTTTCCCAATCACCGCGAGAATAATGTCCTTGGCCGTCACGCCGCGCGGCCGCTTCCCGCTAATTTCCACTTTCATCGTTTTCGATTTGAATTGAGTCAGGCACTGTGTCGCCAGCACGTGCTCGATTTCGCTGGTCCCAATCCCAAAAGCCAGCGCCCCAAACGCCCCGTGCGTCGATGTGTGGCTGTCGCCGCAAACAATCGTCTGCCCCGGCTGTGTGATCCCCAGCTCCGGCCCGATGATGTGTACGATCCCTTGGTTCTTGCTGTTCATGTCGAACAAATGCACGCCCGTCTCCGCGCAATTGCGCTCCAGTGCTTCGAACTGCCCGCGCGCGTCCGCATCCAGTACCGGCAGCAGGCGATTCTTCGTCGAGACGGAATGGTCCATCACCGCAAACGTGAGCTCCGGCCGCCGCACTTTGCGCCCGGCGGCCTTCAGTCCCGCAAACGCCTGCGGCGAAGTGCCCTCATGAATCAAATGTCGGTCAATATAAATCAAGGTGGGCTGCCCCGGCTCTTCCCGCACCACATGGGCATCCCAAATTTTTTCGTAAAGCGTCCGTGCGGCCATTCGTTTGGTTTCCTGCCTGGGGAGCTTCGTCCCGGTAACCTGGATGAGAGCCAGCCACAATCAGCCAGCCAGTCTCTATTGTAACAATTCCGTCATCTTCCGCCAATCCCTCTAGCTGTCGTTCGTTTCCATCTCTTCCGCGCTTGCCGGAAAAGTGAAACACCGCTTAAGATAATGTTCGGTTATCCTATAAGCCTAAAGGGGGAATCCATGTACGCAGTAAAATTGGAATACCAACACCGCACGAACGGTCCGCAAGGCCGCACGATACAAGTCGATACCGGTTCCATGGCAGCCGCCATCGGCAAAGCCGCCAGGGAATTCTTGAAGAGCTTGGATCGCAAAGAACGATTCGACGCCAACAAGAGCGGATTAACCATCGTTTGCACTAAAGCGTCTGAAGAGCCTCAAGACGCGGCTGCTGCAAACGCTTAGGGGCGCCTGGCGTCGAGCGATGTCGCGTAACCAGAAGTCCGGCGCGGCGCCGATGGCCAATGGCGCTGCCGCCCGACCTGGAGGGCGTAACGCTCTTGCATGAAGCGATGGGCCTGGTTCAAGCGCGAACGCCGACCCAGCCTAGATCTTCGAAATGCTCAGAATTCTATCGGCGGAAGTGGGTCCGCAATCCACTCGGAGGTTTGGTGCGGACAAGCAGCCCTCGAACTTCAGCGGATACTCGTGAAGCACTTCAAACGTTGCCAGTGAAGCCCGTCGGAGCCCGTTATGGCATCAATCAGGTGCCAATTTGAAGCGTGCTGCCGGGCGAAAAAGTTCAGACATTCTCACCTTGTATCAGTGGGGTTTGAATGTCTTTCCTGTCTCAAGCAGCGTCTTGAGGCGGGAAAGAATCCGTGGCCATCCATCGGCGCAGGCGGCGTAAGTAGAGTCATCCTCGGCCCACTCGTCATGCGTCACCGTTACTTTGGTGGCTTCGGTCTCGGGCAGCAGTTCGATCGTTGCGCGTGATGCTTTTTCATTTTGTCCCATCGCAAAGGTGTACTGAAAAACTTTTGGCGGCTCCGAGCGCAGCACTTTCCCATGAACGTAGGTCATGGGCTTGCCATCGGGTCCCGGTCCCACCCATGCGAGCGAGCCTCCGGGCTTAAGGTCCGCTTGAAAATCCGCGCCCGAGAAGATGATGCGGTTCGACTCTGCCGACACAAAACCTTCCCACACCTTTTCCGGGGTGGCGGCGATGTAGAAGATAAATTTCAGTGGTGCTTGATGGGCCATGATTGCTCCTGACTTTCCGGCGCCATCTTATAACTACAGGCAAAACCCGACAAGCCAGGAGGGCCAGCCGTTCTGCCCGATTGCTGGCAACATATGAAATTCTCGAACCCTTTGAGGGAATACGGCCTTTTATCAGACTTCGAAGCCCACTGCCAGCATGTCGGCCGCCTGTGGCCCGCCGCGATGCCACGCGAGTGTCGCGAACCGATCTGCTCCCGACACTCGTATCGACCTCCACTAATCGCAAGCGATTCTCCCGCCCATCAGACGGAAGCTTCGAAGGTCCTGGCTTCAGTTTATCCTGAGGCCCCGATTGAATCAGGGGCGAAGGGCCACGACATAAGCGAAGACGATTTGCAGCGGCTTCAGCCCCGGAAGTACAGATCTTGTGGTTCTCCCTCGGACTCTATAGCCCCTGAATCCTCCGAGACCGCCGCTCAATGTTCAAGCGCAGGGCCAGCCGTACCATCCGACCACTCGCCGACCGGAATCAGAAGCACGGTCAGCCGAGCCTCTTTGTCCGTAAATGCCAGAACCGGGGAACCCGCCAGATTTGCGCCCCAAAGCGCAGTCTCTGTTTCTGGAACGAAGAACATGACGTGCGGATGCCAATGCTTGCCGCGATCGCCTAAATATTGTTGCTTCGACAGCATGTAAGACATCGCGCCGGGCTCCAGCGCTGGCAATTCCTTCTTCTCGAAGCCGGTGCGGATATCCTCGAACATCTGCGCCTTGGATCGTCCTGCCAGTATCGACTCGGTTTTCTTGATCGTTAGCGGCAGGTAAGTTCGCGCGGCGGGTGGGTTGAGGCAGATCGGCCCCCGCAGCTTAGGATTCCAAAAATCGGGATCGTCGGTCGGAGCGGTCCATGATCGCTCCACAACGCACACGAAGCCGTTCGTGCCTTTCGCAGCGATTTCGTAGCCGTGCCGCCCCATCACCATTACCTCGGCATCCTTCGAGATGGATTCCGGCGCAGCAGTGCGCGCCAGCGCGATCTCGGCATCTCGCTCCATCATGTATTGCTCCACTGCCGCCATGTTCGGATAGAGCGTCTTAGTGTCCTGCGCGTTCGTCGGTCTCGCCGCCACCAGCCCGAAAAACAGCGCGCAGCCAATCAATGGGATCGTCGCAAATGGTTTCCGCGTCATTGGTTTCTCCTTCGAATGCCCATCGTTACCCTTACGTCGTGCTGGCCCACAGCTATTCAATCCGGCGAACCGCCGGCCCGTCCTTGCTTCCCGGAGTCCGCGCCCCGTGCTCCTGCAAAATCGCCGCTCCACGATTGGCGGCTTGCTCCGTAGTCGTTCGCACGACAATCACCGCGCCGCCCTGTTCCACATGACTCGCGTAATGTTCCTGCTCGTCGATGTATTCGGGCATCATGCCAGATTCATCGCGCACCTGGCGCCTTTCCAGCGCCCCGCCCTCACCAAATAAACGCGCCATCCATCCGCGCCCCGTCTCGCCGGACTTCGTCGCAGGCTCACCCGGCGTGTTCGCGGTCCGCGCATCCTCGTCGATCTCGCCGATCACTTCCACTTGTCCGCCCGCGATGCCGGCGACTTCCAAATCCTGCACCGCAGCCTCCGCCTCTCCGTAACTATCAAGAATTCCGACGATCACAAACTTCATAATTTGGCCCTCCCTGAATCCACGCAGCTCAGCAAAAAACTTTCCACCGCAAGCGAACTGCCGCACTCGCGAAGCAACGTTATTTTTCCTTCACCGCCAGCGACTTCGAAAACAACCACGGAAATAATGTTGGTTCATCGTACGCCTTGTCCCAGGAAGCGTGTCGTATCCCGGGAAACTCCGTGTAATGCACGTCCGCGCCGATCGCTTTCATCGCCGCGTACATCCGCTGCGATTCCGTCACCGGCACAATATCGTCATCCGCGCCGTGAAAAATCCACACCGGAGTATTGCCCACTCTCGCGGCCGCCCCTGTATAGCTCTTGGGATCGTCCGCCGGAGTCCATTTCACCAGCTCGGGATCCGCTTTCAGCGCGCCCGCAGGCGGTCGAATCCCGCCGCAAATCACGACCAGTGCCGCGAACCTCCCCGGATATTTTTCCGCCAGATACCAAGTCCCGAACCCTCCCATGGAAAGCCCAGTCAAATAAGTGCGCCGCACGTCGCCGTGAAATTCCTTGATTGCGGCATCCAGCGAAGCAATCGCCAGATCATCCATGGGCGGCTGCATCCACCAAACGCCCGGCCGGCACTGCGGCATCACCACGATCGCTGGAATAACTTTGCGGTTGCTGCGAATCGCCGTCCCGATGCCGACGTCCGTTTCTTGCAGACCGTCGTCGCCGCGTTCCCCCGCGCCGTGCAGGAACAAAATCACAGGCCATTTCTGATGCGGCGTCCACGTATCCGGAACGAATACCTGATATTTATACGTCGTGCCCTGCACCGTGATGCTGCGGTCCAGGAATCCAGTTTCATGACTTTTTGCGTGAGCCGGAATTGCGATTGCCAACCAAAATATAAATAGCTCAAGAACTTTTCGCGAAACAACTGGCACGAGTCCCTCCGAACCCCAAACTTTAGCATGAGTTTTCCGCAATCGTTCGCCCGCATCTGCGCTCTCGCCTATATCTGTTAAGCTGGCAGCGCCATGCATTCCGAGCAACCAGCAACCGCCGCCAATCGCCCAGCGTCTAAATCAGTGATGGGACGCCGTCTGGAACTCGACGCCGCGCGCGGGCTGATGCTCGTCTGGATCACCCTGACGCACTTGCCCACGGCCGCCAGCGCCTACGTCAATCAACCCTTCGGTTTCATCTCCGCCGCCGAAGGGTTCATTTTCCTCTCCGCGCTTTTCACCGGACGCATTTATTTCCGTCTGGCCGAGCACGACGGCTACCGAGCCATGGAGCACCGGCTGTGGTCGCGCACCGTGCGCCTGTATTGTTATCACGCGCTGCTGCTGGCCTTCGCATTTCTGGTCGCAGTGCCCATCGCCGAGCGTGGCAATCGCCCCGGCCTGCATAATCTTCTGGATTTCTACTTCATGGCTGGGCCGAAACGCTCTGTCATCGAAGCCTTCCTGCTAGTTTATCGCCCGCCGCTGCTCGATATTCTGCCGATGTACATCATCTTTCTGATGTTCACTTCCGCCGCGCTCCTCCTCGCGCGCAGAATGGGTTGGAAGCCCATCCTCTGGACTGGTTTCTCCCTCTGGGCGCTAGCCCAATTCGGCCTGCGCGTCGATGCCTATAAAGTCGCGTCGAAAATTATCCCCGCGCGCATTCCTCTGAACGAGATGGGTTCTTTCGATCTATGGGCCTGGCAATTTTTGTGGATCGGCGGCGTTTGGCTGGGAGTGCGCTGGGCGCAAAATAATCTGCCCATCGAAAAGTGGGCCAAACGCGTCGTAATTTCGGCGGCTTTAATCGCTGTGGCTGGTTTCATTGTCCGGCGCGCCATCGAACACGGTTTGGTGCTCGGCCCCACCGAATTCCTTTTCGACAAATGGCACCTCGGTCCGCTGCGCCTGTTGGATTTCACCGCGGTCGCCATGCTGCTGATCGTGACGCAAAAAGTTTGGAAGCCGCTGGCGGTCGGCCCGCTGGTCCTCATGGGCCAATCGTCCCTGCAAGTATTTTGCGTTCATCTGCTCTGTTGCTTCGCAGGGCTGACACTTCTAGGCAACGCTTCCAAAATTAGCGGCTGGAAGCAGATTGCGCTATTAAGCGGCACGCTCGCGGTCATGCTCCTCACCGCGAAAATATTCGCGAAGAGCGAAGCCAAGCACGAACGCAAACCGAAGACAGAAAGCTCTCCCGGGCCACACCCAGCAATCGCGCAGACAACGTATCTGCCACTGGAAAGGGAATCGAAGGAAGCGGAACGCTCTCGCTAACCACGGTCTCCACTCAGACTGGAACCAATGTCGTAAATGCCGCAATCGGAAGGGCGGGGCTTCAGCCCCGCCGTGAAGTTTCAAGGAACCCGGGGGCTTTAGCCCCTGAAGCCAGGTTTTCGACTGTGGCACCAATCTTTTTCAGTCTGGCCTTGCGTAAATTCAGAAAGTAATTTCTATCAATGCGCGTGATGCTTCATCGCGCGCTCAATATCCACCGGAGCATACGGCAGCGCCGGATTCAGCACTTCGTGCCCCGCAGCCGTAATCAGAAAAGTATCCTCAACAAAAAACGCCTGATCGCCCGCGGTCAGCTGCGGCTCGTAACACAACACATTCCCAGCCTGAAAAGTTTTCGGCGCGCCCTCCGCCATATCAATCCCTAGACCGTGCAAAGCGTATCCTTTCCGTTTCAGCGCGTCAGAAGCCGCGTCCTTAGCCGTCGCCGTCTTCAATTCACTCTGATGCTGCGAAATGTATGCCAAAGTAGCCGCGAAAACATCCTGAGAACTCCCACCCGGCCGCAACGCATCCACACCGGCTAAATACGCGCCATTCAAAAGCTCCATCGTTTCGCGCTGCCCCTCGTCAAAATGTCCTGACACCGGAATCGTGCGCCCGAAATCTCCTTTGTACATCTGGAAATCACAACCCAAATCGAGTCGCACCACTTCGCCAGCCTGCATCCTGCGATCCAGATTGTGATAATCCACAAACGGTTCAAACAAAGTATTTTCCAAAGTGTATGGCCCCGACCTCACCCACGGCCACAGAGAAGGCCCGTCAGATCCAGCCGCCAAACAAGCATCCAGCACCGCGCCCTCCACCTCTCGCTGCGTTTTTCCCGGACCGATCGCGCGCACGCCAGCCCAAAATCCTTCCGCCGTCACCGCAGCCGCCCGCCGCATCCGCGCAATTTCCGCCGGCGTTTTCACCGAGCGCACTGCGTCCAGAATGCCGAACGCATTCTTTACTTCCACATCAGCCCAATGCGCACGCAACATATTCGTCCACGTCACATTTGGGTTTTGCACCGGACCGAGCCCCGGAGGAGTCCCCAAGCTGTCATCGCCAGCCATCCAACCGGTTTGCCCGCCGCGGTCGGTATACAAAATCAGCTTCGGATTATCCTTCTGCCGCGATTCGACCAACGTGACGAACTGGTCCCACGCGACAACGTGATCGATCCCGAGTTCCTTTTCACTCTGCGCGCCCGGGTCGAAAAAAACCGCATCGAACCCGTGCAGGTCCGCGCCCAAAGGTATTCGCGGGGGCAGAAACAGCCACGATTCTTTCTTCGTACCGTCCAGCGCCAGGATCGCAGCGTGCGCGTTGGCCAAACCGGTGAAGTAGTAGAAGCTCGGGTCCTGGTGAAACCCAGATTCATCCCAATGCTTTAATCCCCAGGCCGAGCGCAGCAAAATAATTCCATCGGGAACTCTTTCCAGCGCCGCACGACGCCGCGCTTGAAACTCCGGCGCATCAATAGCAGTAGCAACGGTAGCGACCTGCCCGTAAGCAGCAAATCCCAAACTCAAAAACGCCAGCACACCCACGCACACTGAAGTTTTCATAAGCCGCTCCCAAAACGCCCCACCCCCAGATCGGCCCGTGATAAATCCAAACCTTGTTTCAGTAGCGCCGGCGTCTCGCCGGTTCCTTTCTCGTTGCGAACCATCAAACCAGCGCCGTAGGTGCGACACAGCAGTTGCCACTGTTGCCATCGCGCACTGCAACTTCGCCGCTGCGCACCCCACTACTCGTAATGCAACGCCACCATCGGATCCACGCGCACCGCACGCCTCGCCGGCACGTAACAACCCAGCGCCGCCACCACCACCAGCAACAAGGAAGCCGACACGTAAGCCAGAGGATCCAGCGCCCCCGTATTCACCAGCAGCGTCGCAAGAAATCGCGAAAGCCCCGCCGCCAGCGCCACTCCAACCACCAACCCCGCCACCACCAATTTCAATCCGTGTCCAATCACCATGCCAAAAATAATCCGCTTCTGCGCGCCCAACGCAATCCGCACCGCAATCTCGTGGATCCGCTGATTCACCGCGTACGAAATCACGCCATACATTCCCACCACCGCCAGCAGCAAGCTCAATCCGCCCAGCGCTCCTGCAAAAGTCGCCGCCGTGCGCATAAAGAAGTATCCGTTGCCGCCCTCCAACGATTCCGTCATCGGCAGCACATCGAATACTGGCAGATTCGGGTCCAGCGCGTGCACCTGCGCCTGCACCTCGCGCGCGATATCACCCGCAGGCAACAAACTGCGAATATGCAGCACGCGCACAGAAGAATAGTTCTGCGTCAGCGGTACATAGTAATAAGGTCCAGGATCCTCGGCGATAAACACGCCCTTGCTGTATTTCGCCACGCCCACCACTTCGATGTCCGGCGCGTCGTCCATCCCGCGCCGGAAGTGATGCCCGATCGCGTCCTGCCCCGGCCAAAGTTTCGCCGCGAGATATTCGTTCACCACAGCCACCAGCTGCGCCGTGCTCTGGTCGCGCTCGTCAATCGGCCGCCCGCGGATAATTTCAATTCCCATCGTGCGAAAATAATCCGCGTCCACTTTGTTGAACCCCACCGTCGGCACCTGGCTCGCCGACACGCCGTGCTGCGATTCGTTCCACAACGGATTGCGCCCCGCCGTGTAGTAGCCCATCGGCACGGAATAAGCGAACGCCGCGGACTCCACTCCCGGCAAAGCGCGCACGCGGCTGCCAAGTTCTCGATAGAAACTCGTGCCACGCTGCTCGTCGTACCCCAACTCATGCACATCCATCGTAAGATTCAGCAAATGCTCCGGCTTGAATCCCAGATCGGCCTTTTGCGCGTGCTGCAAACTCCGCAGGAATAGTCCCGCCATGATCAGCACCACCAGCGACCCCGCCGTCTGCGCCACGACCAGCGCACTACGCAACCGGTTCCGCGTGGTTCCGCCCGTATTGCTGCGGCCGCTTTCGCGCAGCGTGTCATTCAAATCAATTCGCGTCGCCCGCCAGGCCGGCACCACGCCCGCCAACAGCCCGGAAGCCGCGGCCAGCCCACCAACAAATAGGAACATGTGCCAATCAAAAGATTGCGTCGTGCGCAATGCCGTGTCGCCCGGCAGACGAATGCTCTCCACCCATCTCATCAGCCAGACACCGATGAACGCGCCTCCCACAGCGCCGAGCCCAGCCAGCAGCAAGCTCTCCGTAAGTAGTTGGCGAAACAGCCGCAGCCGCCCCGCTCCCAGCGCCGCGCGCACCGCCATTTCCTTCGCGCGAATCGAAGCGCGCGAAAGCAGCAGGTTCGTCACATTCACGCAAGTCACCAGCATCACCAAGCCCACCAAGCCCATGAACACCGCAGCGATCACCGGCCAGAAACTCGCAGACGCCGCTTCCGGCCGCGCCAATTTCTCCGCAATCACATCCATCTTCAATCCCGCGTCAGTCTGCGGATACGCCCGCGCCAGATTGTCCGCGATCACCTGCAGCGAAGCGCTCGCCTGCGCCATGGAAACGCCAGGTTTCAAATGCGCCAGCACCCGCAGCTGTCTCTGCGTGCGATCCGTCAAAATGTCCACCGACCCGGCGCTGCTCGCAAACATCCCCAGCGGCGCGTACGCGTCCGAATCCACAATATAAAACGTCCCGAAAAACGCCTTGGGCGCAACTCCGATAATCGTCACCGGCTGCCCGTTCAAATTCACGCTCTTGCCCACCACCGACGGGTCGCCGTTGAACCGCCGCATCCAATACGAATACCCCAGCACAATCACCGGATCCGCTCCTGCCGTCTCGCCCTCGCTCGGCAGAAAAAGCCGCCCCAGCGCCGGCTGAATCCCCAGCGCCGAGAAATAATTGCCCTTCGCGAACGTCACGAACACCCGTTCGCTGCGATTCCCCGTACTCAGCCCCGCGAAGTTCACCAGAAACGCCGTCATGTCAGACGTCACTTGGCTCTGCGCTTCAAAATCCTGCAAATCTGCGTTGGAAACTTCGTGCGGAAAAGCGGCCTTGGGGTCCTCATAGGCCATCACGATCAAGCGTCCCGGATCTCGCACTGGCAGCGGGCTGAACAGGAACGAATTCACAATGCTGAACACCCCCGTGTTCGCGCCAATCCCCAGCGCCAGCGTCAAAATCACCACCACGCTGAACCCGGGATTCTTCAGCAGCATGCGCGCCGCCACCCGCACGTCCTGAACAATCGTCCCCATGTCGCCTCCAGAATGTTCGTCGAGAATGCAGCTAACGCGGGAAATGGCCTGGCCCATACGGAGCATCTTCGCTTCCAAATTGTCCGCTTCGCATAACGCTGACCACACATGAGTTATTTTGAGTGTTGAGAACCACACCGAAGCAGGATGTCCGCACATGGGACGCCCCGTAGCGTGAATGAACAGCCGCGAATTAAGATCAGGGGTATGGCGTGGAAAAATGTTTGGAGACGCAGTACCGATGCCGTGCGAAACCGCGATATCCCCACCACAGCATTCTGTTGAAGCCTGGCAGACTGAAGACCGCATAGAGAGGCCAAGCCCACCATATTCGGCGGGTAACATAAAGATATGCATCCGCGCCTGCCACGACCTGGCCGTCCGGCGTGAGCACCCGTATGTCGTCCAGTAGATTCTCGCGCGGAACGCACAGCAAGTTTTCTGTTGAGGCGGACTGAAGGTCCTTGAGAGCAAAACCTCTTTTTGCGATGGCTCGTTCCCACATGTGGACCCAACGAGTACAAAACCCACACTCGCCATCGTAAAGGAGCCAACCCTGCTCCGGCAGCGATTCGCCCCCAGCGTTCATGTGATTTTCCGCCCGGTGTGCACCAGCACCGGCGAGCCTTCGGCGATAAAAGCAGAATCAGGCGCACGACGCAGAATTTCGCCGAAGCCGGAGCCATAAAGCGCGCCGCCGTCGCCCTCAAATCCAGCATCCGTGCTCACCCACACGCGCCAACGATCGTGCGACACATGGTATTCGATACTCTCGCCCGCGCTCTTCGCCGAGTATCCCCAGTAATGCTCAGTGATAAAGTTCTCGAGCGTGCCCTCAGCCACCAGCGATGGCGCGCCATCCGCCCGCGCGCTTAACCGAAATTTCCCTCCGCGCCACTTCCACCCATATTCCGCCGCCAGCCCCTTCGCATCGCGCGCGACGCGATGCCACAGCGGACAAGAATCATATTTCTCGCCGTACATCAGCCGCGCAAACCGCGCGACCGCCATCCGCGGCACCAATTCGCGCACAAACACCACGCCCCGCCGCACTTCGCCGCCCTCGCGCCGCCTCACGTAAAAACGCAAATTCACTTCTTCGAAATTACTGTGGAAGGGAACTGCGAGGAATCCGTAAAGCTTGGTACGCAGAAACCGAAACCCCACGAGACTGACAAATGTCCGCCCCTCGAACGCATCCAGTTCGACACCGCGCGGAACGAACGTGCGCAAAATCCCCGGCGCAACTTCGTAATTCAACATCACCAGATCGCGCCACTCCGCCGACAAAAAGACCCGCTGCTCCGCCATCAGTACGCGACAGTGAACCGCTGCCCCTGAAAACGCGGTTTTTCGATTTCATCCACCACGGCTACCGCGAAATCCTCAGCCGAAATGTAGCTCTTGCCCTTGTCGTCCACCAACAACTGGTCGGTCCCAGTGCGATACTTTCCGGTCCGCGTACCCGGCTCGATTAACGCCGCCGGACACACCGCCGTCCAGTCAAATTCCGCCATTCCCGCCTTGCGATAAACATCCAGCGCCTCGCGATGCGCCAGCGCAATCGCCTTCCACTCTGCCGGAAAATCCGGCGCATCCACCAACTGCACACCCGGTTTCACTTCCAGGCTTCCCGCGCCGCTCGCCGCAATCAAACGAATCGGCTCCACGCGCGTCAGCGCTTCAATCAACGCATGCGCCGCCTTCACCACCAAGTTCGGCTCATCCTTGCCCGGTCCGTAAGCGCTCACCACCACATCATGGCCCACCGCTGCCGTCGCGATGGTCTCCGGCCTGAAGATGTCACCCGTGTGATAGTCCAATTCCGCACGATGTTCCCCGGTTCCCGACGTGTCGCGCACCAGCGCCGTCACATGATGCCCGCGATTCAGCGCTTCATGCAGGATGCGCTGTCCGACCATTCCGCTGGATCCGATCAGCATTATTTTCTTCATAAAATGGTCCTTCGCTTCGGCGCCTGCTCCGTACCAGCATATACGATTGCGGGAATGGCGAGTCGGTTATAATTTCACGAGCCGGAAATCACGCGCGAGAGAAACGCGGCAAGGGAATCACGGGCTACGCCAACCCTGCTTCCGCTTCGCTGATCGTCGCATACGTGTCAAAGAGCGGCGCAATCCCCGTCAAGTGCAGCACGTTGTGCACGCGATGATTCAATCCCACCAGCGCCAGCCTCCTTCCCGTTTTGTGGCACGAAACAAACGCGCGCACCAGCGCCCCCACCGCCATCGAATCCAGCATGGGCACCTCAGTCAAATCCAGAATCAAACGCGGCGCATCGGCGGCCGCCACCGCCTCCACAAAAATCCCCGACGCCGTGGACGTGAACGCGCCTTTCAACACTAAAATCTGCTGTCCCGCACGAGTACTCGGCTGGGAAGCCACCCGGAACGTTTCAAGCGACATGCCGCGCATTCTAGTCCACTTCCGCCGCGCGAAGCAACGAACCTCCCGCACGGATTTCGTTGCGCTCTTCCGACTCGAGTACGCCAGTCGCCCAACCGCTGATCGCGCCAGAAAAATAACCTCCAGCAGCAATCAACAGTTGGAAACTACTTAATTTACATCTATAGTTTTCCCGAAAATCCCTCGCATCATGCTCCGGCAGAGCGCTGGGAAAAAAGAGGGCGCATGAAATTACGAATCCTGCTCCTGAGCATCCTCGGCCTCGCACTGGCCTTCGCCGCCGCGGCCGACACGCTTCGCCTCACCAACGGCCAGGTAATCTACGGCCAGTTCGTCACCCGCATTCCACAAGGGGTTCAATTCACCGGCCCGGACGGAATCACAAATTCCTATCCTCCCGACCAGGTAGCCTCGCTCACCTTCGGTCCCGTGCCCACTCCGCCGCCGCAATCCGCGCAAATGGTCACGCTACCGGCCGGCACCGACATCCTGATCCAAACCACCGACGAGCTGGACACCGACTACACCCAAACTGGCCAGGTATTTTCCGCCACGCTCTCCACAAACCTCGCCGTGAATGGATACGTCGTCGCTCACATTGGCTCACCCGTCTACGGCCAGGTGCTCCTCGCAAATTCCGCCGGCCGCGCCACGGGCAGATCGAAATTAATCCTCCAATTGACGCAACTCGTGATCGGCGGGAATCCCTATCCCATCGTCACCACGACTTTTGACACCGAAGGTAAAAGCTCCAGCCACCGCTCGGCATTCCGCCTGTTCGGAGGCGCGGGATTGGGCGCAGCGATCGGCGCCATCGCTGGAAATGCGGGAATGGGCGCGGCCATCGGCGCCGTCGCCGGCGGCGTCGGCTCGGTCGTGCAGAAAGGCAAGCAAATTCAAATCCCCGCCGAAACGCAATTGCAATTCACTCTGCAGCAACCAGTGACGCTCCCGGCCCTGCCTTAAATTCAGCGCCGCCGCGTCCGCGCAACACAAATGAAGTTTTGGAGGCTCTTATGAACGCACTTACGAGCGCACTTGCGTACACTCGGGTCGCTGCACTCGCCATGGCTCTGGCCGCTGCGACCAGCTTGTGCGCGCAGGGAACCCACGTTCAGGATCCCGCGCGCAGCAAAGAACTCAACACCCAAGCCTACATCCAACTTCTCCACGCCGACCTCAGCGCAAAAAAAGAACAAATCGTCCGCGAAACCATGGAACTCAACGACCAGCAGTCCGCCATCTTCTGGCCCATCTATCGCGAATATCAGGCCGCGCAAACCAAGCTCACCGCCGACAAGCTCGCCATCGTCGCCGACTACTCCCAGAACTTCTCCACCATGACCGATGAGAAAGCCGACCAGCTGGCCCAGCGCGTCATGCAGCTCGATGAAAAACGAATGGCCCTGCGCGAAAAATATTACGCCGCCATGAAGAAGGTCCTATCCTCCACCATAGCCGTGCGCTTTTTCCAAGTGGAACATCAACTGCAACTGATCGTGGATTTGCAAATCGCGGCTAATCTGCCAATCATCGAGGAGAATGATTCGAGCGAGAAGTAGAACTTGAAGTTGAACCGAAATGCGGCGAGCAGTTATAGGTTTTACTGCGCGGGAGGCGGCGGAGCAGCAGCCCCGCTTACGGCTTCACTCTCATTATCATAAATCTCAAACACCTTGCTCAACCGCGTCAGCTCCAGCACTTCCCGCGGGTGCTTGTTCAACCCATACAACGCGAACCCGCTCTTCAAACTGCGCGCCAGTTTCAATCCTTCCACCAGCGAAGCCACGCCCGCGCTATCAATGTAATTCACTCCGGACATGTTCACAATCACTCGCTGCGTACCTTTCTTGTTCAGCCCGTCCATCAGCGTTTTGCGAATCTCCGGCGAATTGTATAGCGTCACGTCGCCGTTGATATCCACGATGGTTGCCGTCCCGGATTGGCGTGTGGAAATATTCACGAAAGATGGCCCGTGCTGTCTGGTACCGTTGCGGCTGTAAGCCCGAGCTCGTACCCGCGCAAAGCGAAGCGAGCAACTCTCAATTATTAAAACTCCACGGCGCCTGAACGGGGCAGGGGCAACCCTAGGCCTTTTGCAGCATCACATCCGTGGACTGCACCACTACCGCAACCGTATCGCCGACTTGCAAATTCATTTCTTCCACGCTGCGCCGCGAAATCACGCTCTCCACTTGGTGTTCGCCTACTGTCACCACCACGTGAGCCATGAGGTCGCCGATCTGCAATTCCTCGATCTTGCCTATCAGTCGGTTGCGTGCCGAAATTCTCATGCCGCGATAATACCTTGTGCGCGAGAACCTGTCGAGGCCGAGATTGGGCGCGAAAGCAATTTTTCCGCCACGGCCTATTTTGTAGAATATTCCAACAGCGCGATGCCGCTCCCGTACACCTTGTGGCCGGTCAGTTTCAACTTGGTATGTTTCGCCGGAGGCGGCAGCAGCGGGATTCCTCCGCCCAGTAGCACCGGGATTACCGCGACCTCCACCGTGTCCACCAGCCCCGCGTCCAGAAAGCTGCGAAACAGCAAGCCGCCTCCGAACAGCCATATGTCTTTGCCGGGCTTCGCTCGCAGCGCGGCGACCGTTTCATTTTCCTTATCGGCCACAATCGTGACGTCCGGATGGTCGCGCTGCTGCAGCGTACGCGAAAATACGATTATTTTCGTGCCCGGCACCGTTGCTTGTCCGTGTTTCACCATGAACTCAAAGGTCGCGCGCCCGACCAGTAGGGTATCGAACTGAGCGAACAGCGCAGCGAAGTCGATGTCCGGATCCGAAACGATCCAGTCGAATTCTCCCTTAGGACCGGCGATGTAGCCGTCCAAACTCATCGCGACTTGATAGCGGACCTGTCGCATGGCCACCTCCCGCACGGTTGCGTTACCGCCAGCCGCGCGATTATCCGCCCCTTCGCCGAAATCTGCCACAATCCGTCTCGTAAATGGCTCGCCGGAAGGGCAGGGCTTCAGCCCCGCCGTCGAGTGCGGAAGAAAAGCGGGCCTGAAGCCACTCTTCCTGTTCATGGCCAGACAGCGGTTGATAGGCTGCGTGGATTTTCTTGCGGTTGCGATCCTGCCGATTAACGGACAACCGCCCCGGCCATCTCCCCCTTCCGCAATACCTCTCACGGCACACCCCGCCGCTAACCGTTGAGAACCCACCACATACTTGCTACCGTTGTCCAGTGTCCATCCACCCAGACGACTTGCCGCCGCAGAATCGGCGCCGCAGCAAACGCGTCCATGTCCGCATTCCCGTTTTGGTGCGCCTGCAGGACTCCAAGAAGAACTCCGTCGAAGAAAAGACCCACACGATCATCGTAAATTCCCACGGCGCCCTGATCCTGTTAGCCACCAAGGTAAACGTCCAGCAAATCGTCCGCGTCGAGAACGTCAACACCAAGGAAGAGCTGCTCTGCCGCGTAGCCTGCCTCGGCTCCAGCTTCATGGGCAAGACCCAAGTAGCCATCGAATTCATAATGCCAGCCCCCAAATTCTGGCGCGACCAACCCGCCACCCCCAAATCCGAATCCGCCCCCGCTAAGCGCTAGAGACAATTTACCTGTTGCTTTCCCAAAGGACGTGTGTCATCCTTCCTGTTGGGAACCAAAATGGCGGCGCGATGAAAGAAAAGACAGATGTCCCCCAAGGCACGTTAGCGCTGATGGTCCTGAAAACCCTCGACGTCCTCGGCTCCCTCCACGGCTACGGCATCGCCCGCCGCATCGAACAAATCAGCGGCGACCTCCTCGCCGTGAACCAAGGGACTCTGTATCCGGTCCTCTTGAAGCTCGAACAAGAAGGCGTGATCGCATCCGAATGGGGCGCCTCCGAGAATAATCGCCGCGCTCGCTTTTATCGCCTCACGCGCGAAGGCCGCAAGCAACTTCAGATCGAAACCCAGGATTGGCAAAAAACTGCCGCACTAATCGGTCGTTTCTTCGCAGCCAAAGCGGAGGACTTGTCATGAAATCCGTGCACTCCATGAAGCGGTTTTTTACCCGTATGTTCAACTCAGCCACCACCCGCGCGCACGATGACCGATTAAAAGAAGAGATCGAAGTACACATCGCGCTGCAAACCGCTGAAAATATTCGCTCCGGCCTATCACCCGTCGAAGCCCGCCGCCAAGCCATCCTGAAGTTCGGCGGCAGGGAAGCGATGAAAGAAGACTACCGAGCCGAACGCGGCCTGCTCTTCTTCGACAATTTCGCGCGCGATTTACGCCTTGCTGTCCGCATGTTGCGCAAGTCTCCCGGCTTCACCGCCGTTGCCGTTGTGACTCTAGCGATGGCCATCGGCGCGAACGCCGTGGTTTTCGGCGTACTGAATGCGCTCATCCTGCACCCGTTGCACGTGCCGCAAGCGGAGAGCCTCTACGGAATCCAGCATGGCAACGACGAGTCCTCGTATCAATCCTATCCGGACTATCTTGATCTGCGTGATCGCAACCGCAGCTTTGACGATATAGCTGCGTACGACGCCGCTCAAGTCGGCCTCGACGCCGGCGAAGATCCATCCCGAGTCTGGATCTTTCTGGCGAGTGGAAACTATTTCGATGTCTTGCGCCTGCAGCCGTTCCTCGGCCGTTTCTTCCACGCCTCCGACGAGCATGGCCCAAACAGCGCTCCCTATATCGTGCTCAGCTACTCGTACTGGCATGCGCATTTTCAGGACGATCGCGGCGTGGTCGGCCGCGTCGTTCAAGTGAACAAGTATCCCTACACCATCCTCGGCGTCGCGCCGCCCGGATTCAACGGCACCTTGGTATTCTTCAATCCCGGTTTCTTCGTTCCGCTCGTGGATCAGGAGCAGGTAGAAGGAGTGAACGACCTGAACTCGCGCGGAAAGCGTTTTATCTTTATGACGTTGGGGCATCTGAAGCCGGGAGTCACGAAAGCCCAAGCCATCGCGGACCTGAACTCAATTGGTTCCTATCTGGAAAAAACTTATCCAAAGGACGACGACCAGAGAACCTTCACTCTCGCTCGTCCCAGTCTGTACGGCGACTATCTGGGCAAGCCGGTGCGCGCCTTCATGACCGGATTGACGCTTCTCTCGGCGCTGATTCTACTGGCCGCATGCGCCAACCTCGGCAGCCTCTTCGGCGCGCGCGCCGCTGACCGGTCGCGCGAAGTCGCTCTTCGGCTTGCACTCGGAGCGAGCCGAGCGCGCATCCTGCGCCAACTTTTTACCGAAGCGCTGCTGCTTTCACTGATGGGCGGGACTCTGGGACTCTGGGGCGGCTTCGTGCTGATGGGCGGGCTAAGTGCGTGGCAGCCATTTTCCAGATGGCCGGCCCAACTTCCCGTGAATCCCGACGCAAATGTTTACGGTGTGGCTCTATTCCTCACACTGGCCAGCGGATTTCTGTTCGGCGCCTTCCCGGTGAGGCAGGTGTTGCGCACGAATCCTTACGAGATCATCAAGGCGTCATCGCGTGGCATGACGGGGGGCCGAGTCACCTTCCGAGACCTGGCGCTGATTGTGCAGATCGCCATCTGCGCGCTGCTCGTCACTTCTTCCATCGTCGCCGTTCGTGGATTACTACGCTCGCTGCACAGCGATTTGGGCTTCGATTCACGCAACGCCATACTTGCCGACACCGATCTCAGCATGGCCGGTTACAGCGGCACGCGTGTGCCCCAAATGCAAAAGCGGATGATAGAGGCCGTCACGGCGATTCCCGGGGTAGAGTCGGTGGGATTAATTGACTCGGCGCCACTCGTCAGCGGCAGCGTCATGGGCTCGCCGGTCTTTGCCGACGCAACGACAGACTTCAGGCCGTCCAACGCTGCTGCCGATTCCGTCTTTTTCGGCGTCTCTCCCGATTATTTCCACGCCGCGCGCACCGCCTTGCTCGCGGGAAGGGCATTCTCCTGGCAGGACGATGAAAATGCCCCGCGCGTCGCCGTGATCAATCAAGAGTTTGCGCGCAGAGTCTTCGAGTCCCCGGCAAAGGCCATGGGCAAGTACTTCAAACGGCCCGATGGCACGCGCCTGCAGGTAGTAGGCATCGTCGAGAACGGAAAATATGCCAGCCTCACCGAGGATCCGCGCCCCGCAATGTTTCTCCCGTTCCTGCAATCGCCTTCCGGTCAGACCTATCTCGCGGTGCGTTCAGGCCGCGATGCGGCGCAACTCTCCGCCGCTATCCGCGCTACAATGCGAAACCTCGATGCAAGCCTGCCCGTTTACATGGGGCCGTGGAATAAAGAGCTAGACACCACTCTGTTTGGCTCACGCATCGCCGCCATAACACTCGGCGTGATGGGCGTGATCGGCGCGATGCTCTCAATCACCGGCATCTTCGGAATGGCAGCATACTCAGTCAGCAAGCGCTTGCGCGAGCTAGGAATTCGCATGGCGCTCGGCGCGCAACGCAAGGAAGTATTGCAAGCAGCGTTGGGCCGCGCGCTCAAATTGCTCGGCATCGGCTCCGCCGCGGGCCTGCTCCTCGGAATTCTAGCCAGCCGCGTGCTGTCTGCCATCGTCTATCAGGCCACTCCTCGCGATCCAATCGTGCTGGCGGGCGTAGTCGTAGCGATGCTGCTGCTCGGCCTAGTAGCCACATGGATCCCAGCCCGCCGCGCCCTAGCAATAGACCCGGCAATCCTGATGCGCGAAGACTGAACCACCGCGCAACCACCGCTCGCCACCCACCCGCGTTCGCCGCGACAACTTTATACAATCATGCTAGAATGAGTCTTCCGCTCTTCGAGTTTTGCAGTCCTTGCGCGCCTCCTTGAGCGTGTGTGGCATCCCGGCATCGCGCGATTTATTTTCCTTTCGTTGCACGAAAGCAGCTTAAGTTTTTGGTTCGCGCTGCTCGAATAGCCGAAGCGACGGTTGTGCTGTGCTCAGGAGAATCACCATGAAGAATCTCTTTGTCGGCAACATGAGCTTTCAGACCACCGCGGAAGATCTTCGCGCGCTCTTCGAGCCGTTCGGCCAACTCGCCCGCGTCCACGTCGCCACCGATCGCGAGACCGGCCGCGCGCGCGGTTTCGGTTTCGTCGAAATGCCGAACGACGCCGAAGCGGCCAAAGCCATCGCAGCTCTCGACGGCAAAGACGTCGGCGGCCGCAATCTGAAAGTAAATGAAGCCCGCCCGAAATCCGAATCCGGCGGCGGTCCGCGCGGTCCACGTGGCGGCAGCGGTAGCGGTGGTGGCAAAGATGATAATCGCGGCAACAGCGGAGGTCCCCGCGGGGGCAATACCGGCGGCGGTCGCAAGGAAAGATTCTCGAACGAGGATTATCGCGAAGTCGCGCGTCAGCCGCGTGAGCCTCGCTGGTAACGCCGCATCCGCGCATTTCGCCGGATGCGAAATCGTCCATAACTTCTACCCCTTCAGGAGATCGCAATGACGACAACATTCAAGAAGCGGCAAAAGGAAATGAAGCGCCAGGATAAAGCGCGCGCCAAGGCGGAACGTCGCCTCGAAAAGAAAGTCGACGGAGTTCCCGGCGGCGTCTCTGACGACGGCATCGCCTGGGACGAAGGCGTCGGCACCCCCGGCGGCCTCCGCGTCCCAGAATTCCTGGACACGCCCGAGGACGGCACCGAGCCCGAAACTCAACACTAGATCCAGCCCATGACCACGAGCACGCAAGCGCTCTAACGCCCCCGTAACAACATACGGATGTCTCTCGCAGTGTCCCCGCACCGCTCCAAATTTCACTAACCGACGCCCAGTTTTCCACTCGGCCGTTGTCGTTGACTTGGCAGCGGCCGCCTGCATTCGAGGCGGGCGCCTTTGACCTTCGCTGCGGCCTCTGCGCTCCTGCGGCAAAAGTCGTTGCTGTCTCAGATTTTCCTGAGCCTTTCCGCTGTGCCCTCTGTGTAAAATCTTCTGACTTCCTCTGCACCCCCCCTTAATCCTCCCCCGTCGCCGCCACCCTTATCTCCAAGAGCAAGCCGCGACTCCCCGCGCATTGCCGGGTTGAATCGCGTGGTATATACTCTGTTTTCGGCGCACTCCATCAGGTTTTGATCTCCGCCTTTCGAGCAGTCAAAGATTCGCAGCGCACAAGGAGCACCGGAATGGGCATTGAATTTCAGGAATTATTCAGCTGGATGCGCCGCCGCAAAATCTTCGCCACGCTGCTCGTAGTCTTCACCCTCGGCATCGGCATCATCATCGGCACAATAATCTCCGGCCGCGTCCAAGCCACCCACGACCAGACCGCCACCGGCGCCACCCTCCTTGCCGTGCCCGATCCCATCACCCTCTCCAACGCCTTCTCCACTATCTCCAAAAAGCTCGGTCCCGCAGTAGTAAATATCTCCACCACCCAAGTAATCGAAAAGCCCAAAGGCGGGAGCAAGACCCCCAAAAAATTCGGCGATCCCTTCCAGGATTTCTTCGACCGTTTCTTCGACGCGCCCGACAATAGTCCCGACGCCGAACGCAGCCTCGGCTCCGGCGTGATCGTCGACAAAAAAGGTTTCATCCTCACCAACGATCACGTAATTGATCAAGCCACCAAAATTCAAGTCGCGATGGATGGCGATTCCACCAAATACAGCGCCCGCGTAATCGGCTTCGATAAAGACACCGATCTCGCCGTCGTAAAAATTGACTCCGACCGTGACCTGCCCGTCGCCAAACTCGGCAATTCCGACGGCGTGCAAGTCGGCGACTGGGTCCTCGCCATCGGCAGCCCCTTCGGCCTGAATTCCACCGTCACCGCGGGAATCATCAGCGCGAAAGATCGCTCCAACGTCGGCCACCAGTTTCAGCGCTTCATTCAGACCGACGCCGCCATCAACCCCGGCAATTCCGGCGGCCCGCTCGTCAACATGGCCGGCGAAGTGATCGGCATCAACACCGCCATTTACACCGGCAGCCGCGGTTTCGAAGGTGTCGGCTTCGCGCTGCCTTCCACCACCGTAATCAATGTCTACAATCAGCTCATCACCAACGGCAAAGTCACCCGCGGCTCCATCGGCATCACTTTCCAGGAAGATCGCAGCAATAATCCCGTGCTCATGAGGGATCTTGGTGTCCCCTACGGCATCGTCGTCGAAGCCGTCGAGCCGGGCAGCCCCGCCGATAAAGCCGGCCTTCAACCCGGCGATGTCATCACAAATATCAACGGCCAACCGGTACACACCGGCGCCGACCTGGTAAATCCCATCGCGGAAACCGTCATCGGCCAATCCGTCCAAGTGCGCTACGTCCGCAACAAACAAACCAAAGACGTCGCGCTCACCGTCGCTGACCGCTCGAAAATATTCCCGCAAATCGCGCAAGCCGCGGAAGATCAGCCCGGCGAATCCGACACCCCCGGCCAATTCGGCCTGCACGTCGAAGAACTGACCCCCGACCTTTCGCGCAAGCTAGGCATGTCCAAAATCACCGGCGTAGTAGTCACCGAAGTCGAACCAGCCAGCTTCGCCGAAGACGTAGACTTCGCCCGCGGCGACGTGATCACCGAAATCAATCACGTCCCCATCAACGGCCTAAGCGACTACAAAGCCGAAATGGCCAAGCTCCATCCCGGCCAAGACGTCCTGTTCAAAGTAGCCCGCCACAGCGACAGCGACCGCGTCCTAACCCTCTTCCTGGCAGGCGCAGTCCCGACAATCCTCGCGCAGTAGCGCCAAGCGCAGTTGCCGTTGAATTTGTAGCGGCGCACTTCAGAGCGCCATCCGCGTCAGGCTCGGCTCTCGTGGCACAGCCACTCCTGGTTGCGCGCCGTCGCTATTCATCGAGCTGGCGCACAGAATCGTTAATAGAAGTGAAAACTCAGCGTCACTATTTCCCGCACCGCCGCCACTTTCCCGTCAGGCCCCGTCGCGGGCTTAAATTTCCATTTCTGCACAGCCGCAATCGCCATCTCTGTCAATCCATCAAGCATCGCTTTCTTAATCCTGATGTGCCTCGCGCGCCCGTTTTCATCCACCGTAATGTCCAATTGCACCGTGCCTTCCACCACCCGCCCCAACGGTCGGCCGGTGTATTGCGGCTGCGGACAGGAAACACAAGCCGGCGAAGAGTACCCGTTCTTGCCGCCCCTCGGCCAGTTCGCAAATTCGCGTGGTGCACTTCTGCCAACAAGTTGCTTCAACTCGTCCGTCAGCGGCACGGTTGCAGCGAAATCCGCAATCGGATCAGCGTCTCGCACGCGAAAGGCCTGCACGCGCACGCGCAAACCGCCGTTATCGTTTGACACGCTGCCCAAAATCGCCGCATTCACATCCGAGTTCCGCAGAAACCATGCCGCAGTGTCTGCGTCGTCCACGCTCGCGGACAAAGCGCTCGTTCGCCCGAGTATCTCGAGCAGCTGCGAGCGCTCTTCCACCCGAAAGCTGTGCGCCGACTTCGCCAGCGCCATCTGAAAATCGCCCGCGAGCTTTTGTCCCAGCGCTTCCGCGTCATCCGGTCCAAGGAATGCAAAAACCGCAACGCTCTTCTGCTTCGATTGCGTGAGCGAATCCGCCATCCGATGCGCCAAATCATCCAGCGGCGGTTCCTGTGCAAACGCTGCTAGACACACCGACAAAGCGACCAAAGCTCGGAGCGAAACGCGAACCGTGTTGGAGAAGTCTGATCGCATTCAGGCTCCCGTGCACGATAGTGTAGTGCGCGCAGTGCTTCCCGAAATTCGCGTCGCCCTCCCCGGCAGCAAATCGGCAAATACAAACCCATCGCGCTCCACAATCTCACCCACCGTGACCGCCAACTCGGCACTGAACATTGGCCCCGCACAAGCGAACGTGTGAAACTCCCCATTCTCACCGCAAGGATCCACCCCCGCAGGCAAATCCGCCAGCAACTCTGCATTGAATCGCCGCCCAGCAAATCTGCGCTCCAACTTCCGCGGATCAACGCACGTTAAATACGCAGAAAGCCCGCCCGCGATCATCTCCTCCGCCAACGCGCGAGTCTCCTTCCCCCACAGCGGAAACACGGGAGTTATTCCACACAAAGCAAGCTGCTTCTCCCGGTAAGTCCGAATATCCTCCAAAAAAAGATCCCCGAAAATTACCTGCCGCACGCCCTCATCCCGAGCCTGCACCATCGCCTCGCTCATCGCGGCTTCATAGATCTCATTCGAACACGGCGAAGGAATCGCGACCTTCACCAGCTTCAGCCCCGCCGCCTCCGCCTGCATCTCCAGCAAACTCTCCCGTACCGCATGCATCGCCACTCGCCCGTGCGTGCGATTCACGGTGGTAAGCAACGCCATTACATCAAATGAGCCAGCCTCGCGCACGCTGTGCAACGCCCAAGCACTATCCTTCCCGCTGCTCCAAGCCAGCCAAGCTTTCGGCCGACCAGCACCATCGCGCGAAAAAATCTCATCAGCCATCAGTTTCTCCGAGCGGCCACGAGCCAACCGCAATTGCCCCGCGCCATCATACGGCCAACTCTCTTCCTTCGCGCGCCACAAAAGTAGCGAACACCAATCGATCGCGCATGTTCCTCACATGTCCGCTGGCACGGGCGCCCACTTGTACCAACGTACAGTAACCGTTTGAATCACCATCGCACGTTTGCCGCACCTCCCTGCCACCGACTCCTCTACTCTATAACTCCAGTCTTCAAGGGGCATCCATGGCGAACCCTTCAGCTGCAGGCAATCCGTACCGCGCAGCTCGACGTAGCACACGTCGCGATGAAGCTGTGCTCGTCACCGTATCGGGCGTTGACGCGCGCCGCGGACCTTACAGCGAAAAGGTCTCGACGCTCACCATCAGCTGCCACGGCTGTAAGTATCCGTCCAAATATCAAGTTCTCCCCGACGCGCTCGTAACCCTCGAGCTGCATCCCGAAACCAACGGCTCCGCGAGAATCTCTGCCCGTGGCCGCGTGAAATGGATTCAACGCGACGCCGAATCCGGCGGCCCTCTCTACACCGCCGTCGAATTCGAAAATCCGCAAAATATCTGGCCGATCTCCGCGCCTCCCGCAGATTGGCTGCAGTTCGCTGAAGAAGAAACACGCAAACGCGGCCCCGAACCTGTCCAGGCCAAGACCATTGCAGTCCTGCGCCCCGAAATCGCCCTGGCCACGAGGAAACCCGAACGCGCCAGCATCATCACCTCCAGCGAACCTCCGCGCACGCAACCTCTGCCCACCGGGAATCGCGCCATTGCTCCCCTGATGGGCGGATTCCAGCAGCAGATGGAATTAATGATCTCCGAAGCCGCGGCCTTAGCCGTGCGCGAAAAAACCGCGTCGCTCGTAACCGAAATCCGCGCCGGCCTGCGCGACGATGCCAAAACCATTCTCGTCCAAGTCGCCGCACAGCAAGCCGGTGACTGGGCCACGCAGTGCCTCAAGCAGATCCAGCAAGCCAGCCAGGAAAGTGTGCAAACCCTGCACTCCAACTGGACCAAAAAAGTCGCAGCCGATTTCGGTGATTCTCTTCAGCGCATCGAAACGCGCCAGCGCGAAGTCGAGGTGCTCTCGGAAACGCTTTTCGCCAATTCTCTCGAGCGTCTGCAACGCACCCTCGAAACTTTCCATCAGGACGCCGTCGAGCGCCTCGTCGTCCGCCTGAAAGACCGCATGGCCCCTGCCTTCAAAGACGCCAAAGAAGTCGCCGGCAGCCTCGCCAAGCGCACCGAAGAGCTGGAAAAAACCCTGGCCGAATCATCGCAGAAGACCGCAACGAAGATTGAAGAATCCTGCGAGCGCCTCGAAAAACAATTCGAAACCGTAATGCGCGCCCGCCTCGACTCCGCCCAGGAAGAACTCGAACGCCTCGCCCACGGCGTAGCCAGTTCCACCATGCAAAATATCAACGTCGCATCGACGCGCCACGAAAAAGAAGCCCAAGCGCGTCTGCGCCAGGAATCCGACCGCGCCGTCGAAAGCGCGAAAGAATCCCTGGAACAAAAAGCAGCCGCCACCTCGAACGAATTCGCCAACGAGCTGACGCACTACAGCCGCAGCCACCTCGAATTCGTCAGCGGCGCCATCGCTGAATTAGCCAAGGGTATCGGTAAGCGCACGAAAGACTAGCAGGGAACTAAAGTCGGGCAGGGATCTCGGAATGCTTTGCAGGTCGTGGGTTGAGCCACGACCTAAACGCGAAAAGAGCGTAGTAGCTAGCTGTCATCCCGAACGGAGGTCCGCGCTTTTTTGTTTCACGTCCCGCGACTCCGGACGGGCGCGGGACACAGAGAGGGATCTGCTTTCTTCGCGTACAGTCACAAATCGAAAACGCAAGCCGCGACAATGCCGGAACCAGCGAGAACAGAGATGGAACATCAGCTCGAACCATCGACCGAAGTACGGCTTCTCGTCGAGCCCAGTTGGTGCGCAGGTGCCTCCTGCAACGCCACCGCCGCCCTCGAATTCGACGGCCGCCAGCTCTGCCTCGACCACTTTCTCCCCGCATGCATCCAGGAACTCGAATCGCGCAACGAACGCCTAAGAAATCTCCCCTTCGACGCCGCCGCCACCGACGCCTTCAGAGCTTTCATCACCAACTGCACCCAGCAAGCGGAAAAATTGGCCGAGAAGCTACTGGAAACACCAGCCGACAATCTGAACGAAGACGCGCGCTTCACCCGAGCGCAAGCCAAAACCAGCGTCCTCGATTTTCTCCTGCGTGTCTCACAACTAACCCAAAAAATCCGCCGCAGCCCGCGCACCACCAGCTCCATCGCCGTCTGGCTGCGCCGCGAAGACCCGCACCAAACCTGGCACGAGGAAACCTGGACCGTCTCCACCAGCCGTCACGGCGCCGCCCTCCTGTGCCGCCGCCCGGTAGAAAAAGGCGGCACCGTCGTCCTCTGCCGCAAAGACAAAGGCTCCCGCGCCACCGCCCAAGTCGTCTACAGTCGCCGCGATTCCGAAGGCCGCAAACAAATCGGCATCCAATTCAACGACCCCGTCAACTTCTGGGACCTCGAGTAAGTTTCCGCAAATCAAAATCAGTTCGACTGGCCGCGGCTCGCCGGTGGCACAATTCCGTTCATCCGCAAATATTCCACCATCTGCCCGTAATGATCGTAAGCGTGCGCCACGCTAAACATAGCCAAACGCAGCCGCGTAGACTTGCTATGCTCCGCGTTCTGCAACATGTTCTCGTTGGTCAAACTAGCCGCGGCCTTGTGCCCCAGCGCAAATGAATCCTTCAGCAGCTTGATGATCTCCGCTTTGCTCTTCACGTTCTGCGCGCCGTTATCGCCCTTCAAACTTTCCGGCACCGGCTCGCCGGTAATCGGCGCCCAAATGAAATAATTGGCAATCGCCACGTGCTTCACCTGCCCGGCAAACGTGCGCACGCCCTTGTACTCGCTCCCCGGAATTTTCAAACTTTCCGGCGAAAAGTTATATTTGTCCTCCGGCATGGCTTCGGCGGCGCCCACGATTTCCTTTTCGACCGCGCTGATCTCGCCGTCCAAGACGGAAGCCACCGTCGGCGCAGTCTGCTGTGCCTGCAGCTGTGGCCGTGACGCTGCCGCCGGACGCGCCCCCACCGCGGCGCTCCTGGATCCCGCCCTCACACCAAGCACGGGAAAAATCAATACCGCCAACAGCAGAACGACTCGTGTCCGATTCATCGCAGTCTCTCTCCTCAATTGTTTGGTTGTGTTTGCGATTCGTGCGCCTTTCATCTACGGATCACCCGCGCCCATCGGTCACTCCGGCGCAACGCCTTCGGCAATAAACAAGCGGCTAGTCGCCGCGCTTAGCCGGAACGGCTTGATCGCGGCATAAGCCGGCGATTCGTACCACTGGCGCGCCTTCGCCACGCTGTCAAAAGCAATGATCACGATTTGCTTCGCCGGTGGGCCCTCCAGAGACTGAGGGTTGCCGCCGAGAATTACAAAGTGGTGATTGAAAGGCGCAAGCGTTGCCGGCACCTGTTCCCCATATTTCTTCATGGTAGCCGGGTCCGTCACTTCCACTTCCGCGATCACGTAGCCCGGCGCCACCTTCGTTTGTTGTGCATGAATTGCTTCAGCGCCCAGAACCCCGATCGAAGCGCCCACCATCACCGCCAACGCCAGCTTAGGATTTTTCGTCACAGGATTAATCTCCTTGCTCATTCATAACGCAGCGCCACCAGCGGATCCACGCGTATCGCCCGTCGCGCCGGAATATAGCAAGCCAGCAGCGCCACCCCGATCAGCAGCAGCGCCACGCCCACAAACGTCACAGGATCCGTCGGCCGCACGCCGTAAAGCACTCCGGCCATCAAATGGGCGACGATCAGCGCGCCCACGAGCCCAAACGCAGCCCCAGCGAGCGCCAATCCCAATCCCTGACGCAGCACCATGCGAAAAATCGTAGGGCTCTGCGCCCCCAGTGCCAGCCGAATCCCAATCTCGTGCGTGCGCTCGCTCACGATGTACGAAATCACGCCGTAAATTCCCATCCCCGCCAGCAGCAATGCCGTCAGCGCGAACAGCCCCACAATCTCCATCGAGAAGCGCCGCTGCGAAAGCGACGCGGACAGCACATCATCCAACGTCTGCGCCCCAAAGACCGGAAGTTCCGGATTCACTGACTGCACCTGTTGCCGCAACTGCGCAGGTATCGTCACCGCATCCAGCCGCCCGCGCAAGAATACGGCCCAATCCTTAGCCGTCCTCTGATACAAGCTCAGGTACAGTTGCGGCGCGCTCGAATCCGCTAAGGTTTCCGTGCGTGCATCTGCGATCACGCCCACCACCGTGATCCATTCACGCGGAGAACGGTTTCCCGGAGTCGGCAATTTAATGTGCTGGCCCACCGGATTTTCATTAGGCCAGTGCGCCCGCGCGAATGCCTCATTGATCACCGCGACGCCCGGCGCGTTCTCATCGTCCGCTTCGCCGAACAATCGTCCCCGCAGCAGCGTCATGCCCAGCAAATGAAAATATCCCGGCGTAACGATGGAAGCGTCCACCAAAGGCGCCTCGTTGTTGGACGTTTCATGACCCTCCACGATAAACGGAAACGAATTCAGATCGCCTCGCCCATGCCCCAAAGGCAGTGCCGCCAGATCTCCCACCGCGATTTCTTCCACTCCGGGCAGCGTCCTGCCGCGGCGCAATACTTCGCGCAAGAACGGCGCCTGCTGTGGAGGTGTGCGATAGATATCCGTGGCGGGATCATTCGGTATCGGCAGCCACGTGCGCACCGCCATCACATTCCTTGGGTCGTACCCCAGCTGCGCATTCAACAAATCGGCAAAACTGCGCAGCAGCAGTCCCGCGGCAATCATCAGCACCAACGAAAGCGCAAATTCCGTCACCACCAGCGCGCGCCGCGTCCGCGCCTGCTCTCCCGATGCGGAAGAGCCGCGGCCTTCCTGCTTCAGCATATAAGTCAAATTCCCCCGCCCCGCATGTAATGCGGGAACCAGTCCGAAAATGGCGCCCGCAATAACCGTCGCGCCGAATGCGAAAAGCAAAACCGGCATATTAATCGTTACTTCGTTCAGCCGCGGCAAGCTATCCGGCACGATTTGCAGCAGAAGCCCCTTCGCGCAAAAAAGCATCGCCAAGCCCACAATTCCGCCGACCAGCGAAAGCAGCAAGCCTTCAGTCAGCAATTGCCACGCCAACCGTCTGCGCTCGGCTCCCAGCGCCTGACGAATCGCCATCTCGCGGCCGCGCGCGCTCGCCCGCGCCAGCAGCAAATTCGCCACGTTTACGCATCCGATCAGCAGCACCAATCCCACCGCTCCCAGCAGCAAAATCAACGACTCGCGCACGTCGCCCACCACCGTCTGCTTCAGTGGCACCAGCCGCACTCTCCATGCGCTCTGCAGCGGATAATCCTGCGGATATTCCTTCTGCAAAGCTGCGACCATCGCGTCCAGCCGGCTCTGCGCTTCTTTGATCGTCAATCCAGGTTTGATTCGCGCATAAATCGGCGCCAGAAAATGTGACGCGCGCAACGGTTCAGGCGCAGGTGGCCCCGCGAACCCCGTCCCGGCCCACAATTCCGTGCTCCGCTGCGCGCTGGTTTGCCCCGGATCGCGAAAGCTGGCGGGCATCACTCCGATGATTTGATACAAGTCGTTGTCCAGCCGAATGTTTTTGCCCAAAATGTGCGGGTCGCTGGCGAATGAACCCCTCCACAAGCGATCGCTGATCAGAACCTCCAGCGTGAACCCCGGCGTCGTATCTTCCGGATTGAACGACCGCCCCAACTTCGGCTCCGCACCCAACATGGCAAAATAATTCGGTGCCACCGCGGCGAAAAGTATTCGCGTCGGTTGCGACGAGCCCGTCAGATTCACATCCCCGCCCCCCGCCGGCGTAACATATTCAAAAATTCCCGAGCGCTGAAAATCTCGCCACTCCGGCACGGACATTCCCACGTCCTGCGCGCCCACCCCCGGAAGATCGTCCACCACGTTTACCAATTGCTCCGGATGCGGATACGGCAGCGGGTGCAACAGGGTGGCATCAACGACACTGAATATCGCCGTCGTCGCGCCGATCCCCAGAGCGATCGTCAACACCGCGATCGCTGCGAATCCCGGAGATTTCCGCAGCATCCGCGCCGCATAGCGCAAGTCTTGCCCGAAATGATCCCATCCAGGCCAGCGGCTCGATTCGTAGAAGCGTTCCTGCACTCGCGTCACGTTTCCAAATCTCCGCCGTGCTTCAGTTCGAGCAGCTTCATCGCACAGCCCCTGCTCCTTCAAGCGTTCAGTCTCCAGCTCGATGTGGGCTGCGATCTCCGCGCCGAAGTCGCTCGCCTTCCGCGCCCGTCGGAACATAGCCTAGCCCTCCTCGCTCTCCAGAATCCGCCCGATCGCCGCCGTCAACCGGTTCCACTTGCTGGTTTCTTTCACCAATTGTTTGCGCCCGGCCGATGTCAGCGTATAAAACCGCGCCTTCCGGTTATTTGTCGAGGTTCCCCATTTCGCGGAAATCCACCCGCGCTCTTCCAGCCGCTGCAGCGCCGGATAAAGCGCTCCGTGTTCCACCAGCAGCTCTTCATCAGAAGTCTGCTGGATCGCGCGCGCGATCCCCTGGCCGTGCTGCGCACCAAAGATCAGCGTGCGCAGAATCAGCAGGTCCAGCGTCCCCTGCAGCAATTCCAATCGCTCCTTCGCATCTCGGGTAGACATGTCACCCGAATACTACCGCGCCCGGGTAAGATGTCAACCTGAAAAACGTTTCGAGGCCATGCCATAAATGCCCCACTCGGAAGGGCGGGGCTTCAGCCCCGCCATGAGGCCGCGAAAGAAAAGGGCTTTAGCCCCTGAAGCCTCATCATTCGCTCATGGCATCTTATCTAGCGGAACAGCGTCTACCCACCCGCATTCGCCCGTGCTGCCCAAACAAACCCCCAGCCATCCGCCGGCATCCAACCATATTCCGCGCCAGTTGCTCGATACGCGCCGCAGCAGATGTCCAAGCTTGAGGCCGCGCGGAAAATCACCATAATAAGGTTAGCTATCCGCGCCCGACGCTTCGTTCCTGGAAGCCCACCGCGCGCAGCAGGGAATTAATGCGGGGAAAAATGAGCAAACTTCCGATCACGGCATCGCTGGTCTTCGCGTCCCTCGTGTACGCGTGCTTCGCGTCGGCATCGACGCCCGCATCGGCGCCCATGTTACTGAATCTGCCGAGCATCGCCTCGCCCGCGCCCAGCCCGCAGCAATCCAGCGCCGCGACAACCACCACGACCGCCAAGAAAAAGAAATCCAGCAAAAATCGCCGCGCCTCCAAACGCGAACCCACCCAGAAAGCCCCGACTCCGCAACGCATCTCAGAAATTCAGTCCGCTCTCGCGCACGGCGGCTATTACCAAGGCGCTCCCAACGGCAAATGGGACTCAAACACGGTAGCAGCCATGCAAAAATTCCAGTCCGATAACGGCCTGAGCTCCAGCGGCAAACTTGACGCCCCCAGCCTCCAAAAACTAGGCCTGGGCTCAGGCACCGCCGGCGTTGACGCCCCCAAACCCGTAGCCCCAGCCACCCCCGCCGCCGCGGCCAATTCAGCAGCAACCACATCATCCCCAACCGCGCCATCCACGACCACCGCCTCCGCCGTCACCCCAACTCCAAATTCACCCGCGCCGGCCCCCAAACTCCAGCGCTGATCAGCAGCAGTTACGCCCGCGTGCCAAGCACTGCACGACACGCGAAACCCTCGATCCCCGGTTCGCCCCCCAAACTGTGCAATTTTGAACAGATTCGCGAATCCGCCCCTGCTAGTCTTGAGCATGGTGCCCCCGGCTACTCGAAGTGTATCTGCCAAGCTCCGCCGCGCTCCGCCACGAGCGAAATCACGCGGCCGAGCCTTCGACGTCAAGCGCTTCCTCGATTCCACCGGCCTCGGCAGAAAAGTCGGCAAGTTCGGCAAAAAAGAAACCGTCTTCGCCCAAGGCGATCCCGCCACGCACGTCATGTACATTCAAGAAGGCGGCATGAAGCTCTCCGTAGTCAATCAGACCGGCAGGGAAGCCGTCGTCGCAATTCTCGGCCCCGGTGATTTTTTTGGCGAAGGATGCCTGGGCGGTCAATCCCGCTGCATGGCCACTGCCACCACGGTCGCGCCCACTACCGTGCTGGTGATCGAAAAAAATGAAATGATTCGTGTGCTCCACGAAGAGCACCAATTCTCCGACCGCTTCATCGCCTACATGCTCGCGCGCAACATACGCGTCGAAGAAGATCTGATCGACCAGCTCTTCAATTCCAGCGAAAAACGCCTCGCGCGCACTCTGCTGCTCCTCGCGCGCTACGGGGCCCCCGGCGATCCGCAAAAATCGCTGCCCAAAGTTTCGCAAGAAACTCTCGCTGAAATGATTGGCACCACCCGCTCACGCGTAAATTTCTTCATGAACAAATTCCGCCAACTCGGCTTTATCCACTACAACAGCAGCAAAATCCACATCGACAACTCGCTCCTCACCGTGGTCCTCCACGACTAATGCAACCGCCGCCTCTTCCGCAATCCGCCGACGCACAGAATTCCCGATCTCGCCCCCGCTCCGCCGCCTTTTCCTTTCGGCCAGCAATTATTTTGTGAAAGTGTGCCAAATTGAACTGTTTTACATCCGCTATTTTCCGCATTCTATCTAAATGAGAATGCACGAGCTTACTCCTAAACAGCTATCCTCGGTCCCCTGTCCCACCTGTGGGGTCGGGATCGGCCAACGTTGTGTCCTGCATTCCGGCGGGCTGCGTACAGAACCGCACGTAGACCGCAAACTCGCCGTCGCCGAATCCCTTCACAAAAAGTGAATTGCTCCAACTCCGTGTTTCCGCCAAGTCCGCGCCTTCACCCCGCATCTCCGTCAGAATCAGCGAGTAAAGTTCAGCGCAGTGTACGTCTCAATTGCGCAAGCTCTTATCTGCGCTAATCCGCGTTCCTTACTTCTGCCTTTCCCGCAACAAGAGTCACTCTGCCTCGCTCAAGGCGCTTTGGGAAATTCCCAATCCGGTAGCGAATAAAATAGCAACCTTCTCCGAATGTACACTTACAAGCTACGACTCGCACCCGTAATTAAATATCGAATTTCTCTCGCCCTCCACTTCCGCTGGTGGTACCTTAGCTCCACAAAAGGGGCTGCCCACCTTCTCGCACTCGCTCCGGACACCCTCTGCATCAATTCCACACAAAGGAGAAACCATGGTTCCTAGATTGGGGCGTTTTCTAGTCACCATTGCTGCGCTGCTGTCGTTGCTCTCATTCGTCACGACAAGCTCTCAAGCGCAGTCCATGTCCACTCGTCACGTGCGCGAAGTCGTTCGCACCGGTGAAGCCAAGTCCGTCGGCCAACTTCCCTCGAAACAGGTCATGACGCTCGACGTCGTTCTCCCGTTGCGCGATCCCGCAGGACTCGAATCATTTCTGAAGCAGCTCTATGATCCTTCCAGCCCCTCCTATCGTCATTTCCTAACCGTGCCGGAATTCACTCAAAGATTTGGACCTACTGACCAAGACTACGACTCCGTCGTACGTTTCGCCGAAGCACACGGTTTCACCGTGGTCGGCGGCACGCGCGATGGGATGGACGTGCAAATTAAAGGCCCCGTCTCCGCGGTCGAATCTGCTTTCCACGTGGCGATGCGCACCTACCAGCATCCCACTGAATCTCGCATTTTCTACGCGCCCGATCGCGAGCCTACCACCGACCTGCCATTCGCTCTATGGCACGTCTCCGGACTCGACAACTATTCCATCCCGCATCCGATGTACGTCAAGCGGAGCGATTACGCAAACGCCCACGGCATCAACGCTGAAGACGTTGTCTCCCACGCCACCACCGGCTCCGGCCCATCCGCTTCCTTCCTCGGCAGCGATATGCGCGCGGCCTATTACGGCGGCACAGCCCTCACCGGCGCCGGCCAGAACCTCGGCCTCTTCGAGTTTCTAGGCACCGACCTGACCGACTTGACCACTTACTTCAAGAACGTCGGCCAAACCAACAACGTCCCCATCACTCTGCTTTCCACCGACGGCACCAGCACTTCTTGCGTGGACTCCAGAGCCGGCGGCGATTGCGACGACACCGAACAAACTCTCGACATGACCCAAGCCATCGGCATGGCGCCCGGCCTCTCCAGCCTCGTCATGTACATCGGCTCGACAGACACCGCAATCATCAGCGCCATGACCACGCACAGTCCGCTCCCCACCACGATCGGCTGTTCCTGGGGATGGACTCCCGCGGATCCTTCGACGCTCAACCCCTACTTCCAGAAAATGGCCGCGCAAGGTCAGAATTTCTTCGCGGCTTCCGGCGATTCTTCCACCTGGTCAGCCAGCAACGAAGCGTGGCCCGCGGATAACGCCTTCATCGTCTCCGTCGGCGGCACAGACCTCGTCACTGCCAGCGCAGGTGGCGCTTGGAAATCAGAAACCGCTTGGACCGACAGCGGTGGCGGCATCTCGCCCGACGCAATTCCGATCCCGTCGTGGCAACAGCTTTCCGGCGTGATTAATTCCGCCAACAAAGGTTCCACCACGCTACGCAATGGTCCAGACGTCTCCGCCAACGCGAACTTCACATTCTACGTTTGCGCTGACCAAACCACTTGCAGCGCCAACGAGTTCGGCGGCACCAGCTTCGCTACTCCCATGTGGGCTGGCTATGTTGCGCTGGTGAACCAACAGCTGGCGTCGAACGGCGATCCCACCATTGGCTTCATCAACCCAACAATCTACGCGCAAAATACAACGTCCAGCTACGCCACGGACTTCCACGACATCACCAGCGGCACCTCGGGCAGTTTTTCAGCTGAGGTGGGCTACGATCTAGTGACTGGCTGGGGCAGCCCGAACGGAGTCGGTCTGATCAACGCGCTCGCCGGGGGCACCAGCACATCCCCAGCGTTCGCAATTTCCGCGTCGCCTGCCTCCGTCTCCGTACTCCAAGGCAACAGCGGCACCTCCACAATCACCACCACAGTCTCCGGCGGCTTTAGCTCCGCAATCGCCCTCACCGCGACCGGACAGCCAACCGGTGTGACTGCAACCTTGAGCCCCACGTCCATCGCAGCTCCGGGTTCCGGCTCGTCCACGCTCACGCTGGCGGTAGCTTCCACCACTGTCGCCGGCACCTACACCATCACAGTAACCGGCACTGGCGGTGGCATCACGCACACCGCTACGGTTGCACTCACCGTGACGGCACCGACCGCTGGCGCCTTCACCATTTCCGTTTCACCCACATCCGGCTCTCTGCGTCAAGGCCAGAGCGGCACAGCCACAGTCACCACCGCTGTCTCCGGCGGCTTTGACTCAGCCATCGCCCTCTCCGCCACCGGCGAACCAACTGGCGTAACCATCACCTTCACGCCAAGTTCCATCGCCGCCCCAGGCTCCGGCAAATCCAGCATGCTCCTAACCGTCTCCCGTACCGCTCCAACCGGCACCTACCCAATCACCATCACAGGCACCGGCGGCGGCGTAACCCACACCACCACCCTAACCTTCGAGGTGGTCCGCCGTTAAACCCAAATGGCTCCGCATAAGCGCGAGCGCACAAAACGCCAGCGCAACAAGCCGCGGCGCCAAACGCTGCAAAGGCCCGGTCCCGTCCCGTGTTGCCGGACGCGACCGGGCCCCAGCAGCACAATCCAAAAAGATCTGATTTAAATTGTCATGAGCGCAGCCAGGTTTTATCTGCGCTAATCCGCGTTCATCCGTGGTGCCTTCACCCTTCCGTTTCACCCACCGCTTCAACTTTCGATCTTCTCTTTTCCATTTTCGCTTTCGAATTTATCAGCGGTCATCTGCATTCATCCGTGGTGCCTTTCATTTCCGCGGATGAAACGACCAATCGAACTACCGGAACCACCCCGAATCCGCTCCAGCCTTCCGCCCTTCTTCCGCGAGCTCGTCGAGCTGGTTCTGCAATCCTTCCTTCTGATGCTCCACCTGCTTGATCTGCGCGTTGCGATCTTCCACGAAAATCACGCCAGCCTGCGCTCCGCTCATCGGGTCCACGGTCACCGCGCCATGCTTCGCGATCTCATCCTGAATCTCGCTGATCTTCTGATCGCACTGCGCCATCTGCGCGCGTATCGCATTTGCCCGTCCGCGCCAATATTGTTCACCGCCCCCCGCACCACTCGACGCGCCCGACGAAGCACCAGCGCCGCCACCCGAACTCCCTGCATCCGACGACGACCCGCCACCCGCCTGCCCGTCGCCCACCACCGAAACTCCGTGCCCAGACAAATTCGACACCGAATCGTCGCTGTAAACTTTTGCAGTTGCAGCAGCCTTCGCCTTCTGCGTCCGCGCCCGCCGCGCTGCCTCTCCCAACGATTCCGCCGCCGGCGCCGACTGATCCTGCATCTGCGGCTCACTCTGCGCGCCAGTCTGTGCAGCACCCTGTGACGAACTCTGCGCCGCACTCTGCGCCGCGGTCTGTGACGAAGAAGTATTCTGCGCCGTCGCACCCGCGCTCTGTGTCGCCGCGCCCGCCGCAGGTTTCGCAGCAGCCGCACTCGTACCCGCACCCGCGCTCGGTGTCGCAGCCCCCGCCGCACTCTGCCCGTGCGCCGCAGGCACAAAAGCCGCGCCCAATGCCATCACCACCACCAAAACGAAATTCCGCAGCGCATCCTTCTCCACCACTCCGCTCATGGCAAACCTCCGGCTGAAAACTTTCGTCAATTCAAGGTATGCCGCCCCTCACCACCGGTCAACGCTGCGAATTCATCCGATATCCCCGCAGTAACCTGTACCAACGTCCAGTCCGCCCGCTCAGTCCACCACGTTGAAGTATTCCTGCCGCACGGAAGCTCTTACGCAGATAGCGATGACGGCAAAGCAGGAAGAAAGTCGCCGGCCCCCAGCCCTGGTTGCCGGGTCCTCTCTTCCCGCCTCGCCATTCGCTCAGCACTCTAAGCGTCGCGCCAACTCAAAGCTGTCCTCTTTTGCACACTCGCACGAATCACTTTTCCCCCACCCGCCTCGCCTCGCCCACAAAATCCATCCCGCAAAATTCCGCAAATGTGTTCACAACGAGACAGACCGCTTGCCCCCTCTCACTCTATCCTCATCTCCGTGCAGCATTCTTCGGCGCCGCCGCACACATTCGCGAACCACGCACCACGCCACAGCCCCGTCGCAGATGCGCCAGCGCTCGGAAGCAAGGAGATGAAAACATGCTTGGGATTATCGCCGCAGTCCTCATCGTTCTCTGGCTACTAGGCTTTTTCGCATTTCACGTAACCACCGGCTTCATCCACATCGTCCTGGTAGTCGGCATAATCCTGCTCCTCGTTCACTTACTCAGAGGCAGCGCATCCAGCGCCTGAACCGTCCGTCCGCGCCACGCAAACAGCGCAAGTAGCGCAAGCAGCGCCACAAGGACTCACCCATGGATCTCGTCCTCCGCTTCAGTTTCGCAGCGCAAGTAATCGCGGCCTTCGTTATCTTCGTGCTCGGCTACATCGGCCTGTTCGCCACACTGATGCTAGCCATGATCGTCGTCAGATCCCTCTACGAAGCCGTGCTATGGCTCAACGAGCGCCTAGCAGCCAGGAGCCCCGTCGCCATCCGTTCCCCGCAATCAGCCCGCGACCAAGGCCAAATCCAACGCGAACGGCGCATCCCACTGTCCGCCACGCACATCACAACCGAACCACCGCGCGCCGCAATCGCTCTTCACCCACCTCTCGGCACCAGCCGTCGCGCGCCGCAAATCAGCCATTAAATTTCACAGGAGGCACTCCATCATGAAGGACAGCACAAAAGACACAGCCGCAGGCACATTTCACGAAGTAAAGGGCGCCATCAAATCCCAGGCAGGCAAGCTAACCAACGATCCCGACCTCGAAGCCGACGGCATCGTCGAAAATATCACCGGCAAAATCCAAAAGAAAATCGCGCAGGTAGAAAAGTTCATCGAGAAACCCTAACCCCACCTCGGAGTTTGTGTGAGAACTCGGGAAACTTTGTAGGTCGTGGCCGGGTGCCCCATGCTTCCCGCCTTTGTTTTATGGGAAGTGTGGGGGTTTGGATCCAGCACCACCGACCTCGCGACATCGTGCGCCGCCGCCTCGCCGCTGCCTTTCTCCGCGTCTCCGACAACGCCACAACCTCAGTGTTTCAATCTCCAGTTCCGTGCAAATTCCCGCAACTCCAGATCCCGCGCGTCCATCGTCTTCCACTCCCCCAACCCAATCCCGCATTTCGGGCAAATCAGCAAATACACCAATTCGCCGTCCGTCTCCGCTCCAAATAAAAAGTTCGGCGCCACCTTGCACGTCGAACAGACAAACATCACCGCCCCACTCCGTGCCTTCATTCCCGATAAATGATTTTCAATCATGGAATCACCTCAAAAGGCGCTCGACCGCCAGCCTCTTTCATCTAAGATGCAAAAAAACTGAATCGCGCCGTGCGCGATCGAAGGGCGGCGCCTCCCGCGCCCACCGCATCGTGGCACGGGCAATCTTGCCTGTGCTCTTTCCTTTTTTTAAGGTCTCTCACGACGCCCGAAGCGTCGTCATCCTGAACCCGCGACCGCGGGTGAAGGATCTCTCCCGCCTTCCTGTGCCCCCGGCGTCACGCAGCCAAATAAATTATCGCGCACCACAATCACCGCGACCGGGTGCCCCAACCTTCGGTTTACCAAGGGCGGGGTTTTTGACTTTGATTTTGACTTTGAGTTGCTCTCGACGTTGACTTCACTCCCTATCTCCCGCCTGTTTTCCCCCCATAAATCTTCCCGAAATTCCACGCCAACATCACCGCCATCGCCAATCCTCCCACTCCCAGCGCCACCACGCTCGACGTCTCCCGAATAAAAAACTCCCCCACACGAAAAACCAATAAATATCCAATCACCAGATTAAACGCCCCCCACAACACATTCACCATCGGCGAAGACTCTCCCTTCCCCGGCGGCGAAGCAAACGGCGATGGAAACTTCCTCCCGCACACTCCGCTAACAAAATGCGGCACCGCATTCGCCAGAAACATCCCCCCAAAAAAGAACGCCACATACTCCCGCAACGCCATAATCCCTCCCTCCGCCGGCGCACGCGCGCAAGCCTAACCCAACAGCGCGAAACCCCGCAACCGTTGGCGAACAGACGCTATCGCATTCGAACGGTTACGCCCTCTTACATTTGCCGTGCTAGCATTCAGCGACGACCCAATGGAAAGTGCGAAGAAAAAAATACTTGTTTGCCTGGGCAGCGCTAGGGGTTGCCTTCCCTGTAACGATAGTCCTCATCGGACGATATGGGCACGGATTGGAAGCCCACATTCCCGGTTATGTATTTACGCCGTTGGTCCCGCTGATCTTCGTTGCATATGTGCTCGGTTCCGTCGGGATTCCCGCTCCAGTCATCAGCGCGCTTGTATTACTGTTGAACGCTGCTCTGTACGCGGGAGTCGGTTGGCTTTGCTGGTGGATTGTCAAACGGTCGCGTTGACCGGCCGCTCTGTAGCATTCTGCTAGCGCCGAAAGCGGCGCCAAGCCGCCGCGGCAGCGCAGCTGCGGTTGAGTTTGTAGGGGCCGGTTCACCTCCTTACCGCGCCCCGAAAATAGCGGTCTAGCCCCTAACGCGCCACATCTTTTTCCCGGCACTGTGCCATATCGAACAGCTATTCCCGCATCACTTCCGTACTCTCTCCCCAGCCAGAAACAGCAGCTCTTTCATCCGCGCCATCCGTGCTGCTCATGGTCAAAAGGCGGAATCATGCAACGTCCCATCGGCGTCACGGTCATAGCCATCCTGATGTTCCTCGGCGCAGCGTTCCTGGTTTGGGGCTCGGCGGTGTGCTTCTTCGTAGGCGCGATGAGTTTCACCGGCGCGGAAGTCCGCGACCCAGTCACAGCAGCAATCATCGGCATGGGCCTGGCAGCCGGACTTTCGCTCCTACTTCTCGCCGGCATTTACGTCATACTCGGCATCGGCGTCCTGCAATTGCGCGAGACCGCCCGCCAGCTCTGCATGGCCTCCATTTCCCTGGCCGTAGCCCTGACGCTGGCCGCCCTCTTCGTTCTCGTCCTGCACCCGCCCGCCTCGTTGATCGCCGCGCAATTGCTGTTCATGGCCGCTTACATCGGAACTCTCGCGTACCTGGTTAGTGCCCGTGTCCGCCATGCCTTCACCCCGGCTGACGTCGCACCGTAATTCGCCCTACAACTCAACCCGCACCCGCAGTGACGCCCGAAGAATGCCAACCTCATCCCAAAACTGTGCAAAATTGAACAGCTACTCTCGCCAGTAATCTCTAAGATTCTCGCTCCAGTCTGAAGTTAGAAATTGGCCGTGGTCACAGCGCCGTTCGCGTCACGCCATTCCGGGGAGCACCGCATCGTCCGCCTCTCCTCCAAGCTCAAGGAGCACGAAACAATCATGCACCTGAACGATATCCTCCGCGACGGCAATCAGCTCATAGAAAAGGTGCGCAAAAAATGGATCGATTTCAGCAACGGAATTGTACGAGCCATCGCCAAGGAACTTCTGCACATTCGCCGGGAAGAAATGAAAGAACAGCTTGGCGCCTACAATCAGCGCGAGTAATCGCGCGACGCTTCGCAGCAGTGAGGTGATCGCCATGTCCGAGCAATCACGCGCCAAGCGCCAGCCCGCCGCCTTCCGCTTTCATCGCCAATATACCGACCACCGCCGCTCCTCGCTCGTCGGCGAACGCCAGATCCTCGACCTCATTAATCTCGGCGCACCCCTCCCCGGCATCTTGAACAAACTCTGCATGATGATCGATGTCCGCATCGGCAACGTAGTCTCCGTCGTCTCGCTTCCCGAGGCCGACGAGAATCACAACTGGTCCATGACCCGCAGCGCCCTGCAAGTCGGCCTGGAAGTTTTCTCCTCCAGCGCCATTCTCGCCTCCGACGCAACCTACCTAGGCACCCTGGAAATTTTCAGCTGCGATCCCCGCCGCCCCACGCTCCTGGAATATCAGCTCATCAATCGCGTCGCCTATCTCGCCTCCCTGGCCCTGCAACCCTCCGCACACGATGCCGATTTCGCGCGCCGCTTCCTGAAAGCGCGCGGCAAATTCGCCGCCCCGCCCGAAAAACCGCCCTTCATCAATTAAATTCCCCCGCGTCGACCTCACAAAATTCAATCAACAAACACACATCCAGCCGCCTGCATCCGACATATCCGGGATTGCGCATCTCTGGTTGTTCCGTCCAAATCCTTCGAGGGTTTACTGCCGCACTCTCGCCGCAGGCGAGGGTGCGAGTTTAGATGCCCCATCGTTGACTAGCACCGCTGCATAGCCCTCCAATCTTCTCCGCACGTACGCGCGACCCCGTATCTCTTTCGCACCAAGATACTCGTTCAATAAATTACCCAAGGTATACTCAGCACGCGGGTTAGCGCACAAAGCTTTCAGCGATTTCAACAACAACCCGCGATGAATTGCACGAAGAATCGCCCAATTGCAGATCAACATTAATCCCAACACACGGAGGCACCCAGCTCCCATGAAACCATTCCGATATTTTCTGCTTACCTATTTCCTCTTCTTCCTGCTCCCACTCTGCGCCGCCGCGCAAGAAAACGCACCCGCCAAGCCCCCCGCGAACACGATCAATCTTCCGCCCGACACCGCAGTCATTGCCCGTCTGATCGCGAAATTTGATTCGACACGCCTCCAGCAGGGCGATCGCGTCGAGGCCCGCATCACCCACGACGTAAAAGACGGCCATCAGCTCATTCTTCCGAAGGGCGCGCTCGTCGTGGGCCAAGTCTCCCATTTCGTCGCCCCGCCACCAGGCCAACTCTATGGAGTCGCAATCCATTTCGATACCGTCGAACTGAAGAACGGCAGAACCGTCTCGCTGCATTTGGAGCTTCAAGCCATCGCTCCTCCCCCAGTCGTCTCCGTCAATGCCATCACAGATCAGCCTTACAACGGCGCCAACCACGTCCGCGCCGACGAACACGGCGTCGACGTGCTCACCTCTACCAGCAAAGGAGTATTCAATCTCCCCGACATAATCCTCGGCTTCGAAGTCAGCAGCAAAGGCCGCACACCGATAGTCAGTTCTCCGACTCAGCACATCCGCCTCGACAAGGATTCCCAAATCGTCTTCCGCGTCACAGACCCCTAAGCGAGTGTTCTGTACCACTTCTGTCCACAGGTATGGCTGTGCGCTCCACTCGCGAGTGTCAACGTAATGCGGCCACCAAAAAAATGAAAAAATTTCAAAATCCGCGCAACGCCGCCGCAGCAAACTGCGGCCCCCCAGCGCCGGTAAACACACCACCGCCCACAATTCCGCTGCACCGAGGCTCAAAACTCGGATCGTTATAATCGGTAGTCGCCCATTATTAGAAACAGCTGCAAATGACTGAAAACAAACAACAGCGCCCCATTCTGACTGGTATTTTTTTTGCCACTTTCGCTCCCAGGGGCGATTTCGCCTCAAAACAAACTCGCCCGAGCATCCGTCACAATACGGTGTATCGCGATACGCCGGCCCCCGCATCTCTCCCCGCGAATCCCCGCACCACCGGCCCTACCACCCCGCAACCAAAAAAGCCCCCATTTGCGGTATGCTCCCCAGCGCCACAAAGCGCCCGGGGAGAATCCGCATGTCACATCGCAACATCGCCAAGAAATTCCTCAGCAACCGCATCGCAATCAATTCAATCCCTCTAGTTGCGACGCCAGCCGCCACGGTAACCAAGATGATCGCCGCCGCGCTTCTCCTCACAATGTTTTTCGCCGTCACGACGCCGGCGCAGCAACCACCACAAGGATCATCACAGAAAGTAGTGAAGTACCAGCCAACCTACGCCACAGTGAAATTCGATTTCGGCCCGGCCGATCCGGTCGCCCGCGTCAGCCCGGGCGAAATCCTCGAAACCGACACGCTGAACTGCACCAAGGACTGCGCCGGAATCCCCGCCGACAAACTCGAACTAGCCCGCAACTCGAATCTGCTCACCGGCCCGTTCTACATCGAGGGAGCTGAACCCGGCGACACCCTAGCCATCGAATTTCTGGAACTCCACGTGGACGGCACGCAAGGGGAAGGAGAAATCGCCCCGGGTTTCGGCGCGATCAATTCTACTCACTACACGCCAATGCTGAATCCCGACCTGCCGCGCCACAGTTGGGCCTACGCAATAAATCAGCAAATCGGCTCGGCAACGTATCAAGCCCACGACTCCAATTTCTCTGTGCAAATCCCTCTGCATCCCTTTCTAGGCTGCGTCGGCGTAGCTCCCTCCCTCGGCGAAACCCGCAGCTCCCTGGTCCCCGCCGAATTCGGCGGCAATATGGACGCGTCCGAATCCAGCGTCGGCAACACCCTGTTTCTAGCAGTGAATGTCCCCGGCGCACTACTCTATGTAGGCGATGGGCACGCCGCCATGGGCGACGGCGAAATCGGCGGCACTGCGATCGAGGTCCCCATGCACGCCCGTCTGCGTTTTCACATCATCAAAGCCAGCGCCACCGCCTGGCCCCGCTGGGAAAATCAAAATGAATTAATGGCCGCCGGAATTTACCGCCCGCTAGACGATTCACTCCGCATCGCCTTCACCGAGCTAGTCCACTGGATCCACGAGGATTACAACCTCTCAGAAATGGACGCCTACGAACTCTTGTCGAAAGTCGCCACAATCCACCTGGCCGAAATGGTTGACCCCAATTATGTAGTGGTAGCCAAGATCAACAAGAGGTTCCTGCCGCCAAAGAAGAAGTAAGTGGAACGCGGCAGCAGCACAAGGTCAGAATCGTGAGACACGGAAGCAGAAACGCGACAGCGTGAAGCCAGTATCGTGAGGCGGGGCGATTTCGTCGTGCATGACGCCAGAAATGGCGAACGCCCAGTGCCTGTCCCCGGTCGGGCACTGGGCGTTCTATACAGTGTTTTGCACGGCACTGTGTGGCACCCTTACGCAGGGGAACGCTAGCTGTTTGGCTGCAGTTCGATCCTGGTTCGGATTGGCCGTCGGCATACTTGCGCAATCCGCGCCGCGCTGCAAAGGGCAGCACGGGACAAATCGGGACATTTGGGGAATTCCGGCCTGGAAATCGGGGCGAATCGCACCCGCGCCGGGGTCCGGAATGAGGCGTCTGCGACAGGATCCAGCAAGCCGAGGAGGGCAAGTGATGAGGAATGTGGCGCTTGGATGCTTTGCACTGATGCTCCTGGGCGCGTACCCAGCGGCAGCGCAAATGAAGCACTCGGTGAGATGGGAAGAGTTAACGTCCGCGGACTTTCGCGACGCCATCGTGCAGGCCCGGGGAACCTGTCTGCTGCCCTTCGGCATACTGGAAAAGCACGGCCCGCACCTCCCGCTGGGCACCGACCTGCTAGACGTCCGCTACGCCGCCGTCCACGCCGCCGAGCAGAACTATACCGTGGTGTTCCCGGAATATTATTTTGGCCAAATCTTCGAAGCGAAACACGAACCCGGAACGATCGCTTACAGCGCGGAACTACAATTGAGACTGTTGCAGGAAACTACTGACGAAATGGCGCGCAACGGCTGCAAGAAAATCATTATTGTGAACGGGCATGGAGGAAATGAATATTTGCTGCCGTATTTTGCGCAGAGTCAGTTGGATGAGCGGCACGAATATGTGCTGTACGTGCAATGGGGGCGCGAAGAACCCAAGGGTGGTCCCGAGAAAAAAGATCATCTGGATATGCACGCGGGGGAAACGGAAACGTCCGCGATGTTGATTGCGCGGCCGGATCTGGTGCATCAGGATCGCGCTGCGGGCGAATCGGGTGCGGATCAGAAACGCGTAAATCTGCCGGACGACGTTTACACCGGAATCTGGTGGTACGCGCGGTTTCCGAATCACTATTCCGGTGAGGGGGCGCTGGCGACGAAAGAACTTGGCACATTTGAAATGAATGCGTGGATAGTGGCGATTGGCGAAGCGATTCGCGCGGTGAAAGCGGACGACGAAAGCTTGAAATTGCAGACCGAATTCTACGAAAAGAGCAAGCATCCGCTGGATACGCGGCCGTGAACACGGCGTTTTCTTGCGCGACACGTAGGCAATCGTGCTACGGTGAATTGTGATGATTTCGGAAATCTTCAGCATCATTTCTGAGATGAATCGCAAGGATCAGTAGCTTCTGGAGCGACAGTCGTGAAAATTCTCAGAAATGATGCTGAAGATTTCCGAAATCA